>Ga0265309_10001551_pt1 | contig 10131 bp, 8 predicted proteins | sample Helome_FD_192492 | JGI IMG/M metagenome (GOLD analysis project Ga0265309, IMG submission 192492) | Marine sediment microbial communities from subtidal zone of North Sea - Hel_20160524 (Illumina Assembly) | ecosystem: Environmental > Aquatic > Marine > Subtidal zone > Sediment ...
CAAATGCTAGGGACCATTTTTAGCCAAGAAATGAAACCCTACGAAGTCGAACTGCTCCTTGCTCAAGTGGGTGAGACACCAGAAGAGAACGAACTCTATCGCATCACTTTTGATGGAAGCATTATCGACGAACGGAACTTTACCGCCATAGGCGGACGATCCGAAGCCATCTTGACATTTCTTCGCAAAGAACCCTCAGAAACCAGTCCTTCTCTCAACACCGCCTTACAATTATGCCAACAGGCATTCGAAAAGGGTTCCGATCCTAAATCAAGCTTGGAAGGACTAGAAGTCGCCCTGTTGGACCGGACGCGCCCTGGTCGGAAATTTCGTCGTGTAACCACTTCTGAAGCCTCCGAGCTTCTTATTTAAGCTCTTCCTTTTCTTTATTCTTGCCAACAGGTTCTCAGGTTGAACATTCTCAAAGAGGGGTGTATTCTGACTTCATGGCTTATTAACGAACATCCCTAATTCCCTCCACTATGCTCTTTTAAGAGTAACAAGGCGCTCATGATCAAGCGGATTTTGGGGCTCGAGTGCGAATACGGTCTCACCTTTTCTCCCACCGGGCGCGTTTACCTCCCTATTGAAAAAATACTCGGCTACATCTTTGAAGGTCTCATTCCCAATAGCTGGCCCTCTAACGCCTTCCTCACCAACGGCGCGAGATTTTATCAAGATACAGGATGCCACCCAGAATATTCGACGCCCGAATGCGACGACTTGATTGATTTGGTCATCCATGACAAAGCCGGAGAGCGAATTCTGGAAAGTTGCCTTCCGATTGCTGAAGAACGGTTACGGGAAGAAGGGCTCTCCGGAGATATCTTCATCTTCAAAAACAATACGGATTCTCTCGGAAATACCTACGGTTCGCATGAAAACTTTCTCATGCGCCGGGACGTGGACTTCTGGAAAGTCAGTGAACAACTTATCCCGTTTTTCGTCACTCGCCAAATTTATTCAGGGGCAGGGAAAATCCTCAAGGTTTCCGGCAAATCTCAATTTTTCATTTCCCAACGGGCGCAACATATCCACGAAAAAACGTCTTCTTCCACAACGTCATCCCGAAGCATTATCAATACCCGAGACGAGCCCCATTCTGATGCAGAAAAATTCCGCCGCCTGCATATCATTCTTGGTGATTCCAACATGTCGGAATTCGCGACCTATTTAAAAGTGGGCACGGCAATGATTGTATTGTCCATGATTGAAGATGGATACAGCATTCCCAACATTGCTTTAGAGGAACCCGTCAAAGCGATCCGAGATATTTCTCGTGACCCAACATTGAAAAAAACAGTTAAACTTGAAGACGGCCGAGACCTCACGGCTCTGGAAGTTCAACAGGTATTTTGGGAACGTGCAAGAGAATATTTACAGTCTCAACCTCCCAACAAAATATTTTCCGAAATTCATGAGGAATGGGGCAGGGTCTTGCAAACCCTTGGTCATTCTCCCATGCAATTAGTCAGAGAAATTGACTGGATTACAAAAAAATGGCTGCTGGAAAATTATATGGCAAGCAAATCCTGCGGATGGGACGACCCACGACTAAACATGATGGACTTGCAATATCATGACATCAACCGAAAACGGGGACTTTTTTATCTTTTAGCTGAACGGCAAGACATCAGAACACTCGTCGATGAGGAAGCCATTGAACAAGCCAAAACGACCCCACCACAAACCACGCGTGCCAAAGTTCGCGGAGACTTCATCCGATTTGCCCGTGCAAAAAATCGGTCGTATACTGTGGATTGGACCTATCTCAAACTCAACGGATATTGGGAGGAGACGATCCTTTGCATGGACCCCTTCTGTCCATTTAACCCCAGGGTCGATGAACTATTGAGCCAAGTTCCGTATAATCGACTCTACCCATGAGCAAACAGCCAATTTCACAGCAAACAAGATCAACTCGACTCTCATGGCCATGGCTGGGTATTCTCTGCTTCCTTATTGCCAGCATGCTTCCTCTTCAAATTGCCCCCGGCGCTGAACGCCATTCTCCAAAGGCAGGGGGTATTTTCAGTGGCAAACAAGGTGAAGTCCTGTGGATAGAAGTCCCTGTCAGCACCTCACAGGCAAGCGTTAACGGCACTCTGTTTAAACGCAAGATCCCCTTCTTTCCTGTAACAGATACCAGGTTTGCAGCAATCGTCGGCATTGATATGCAAGATCCTCCTGGCCTACAGGAACTGAGGATCACGGTTCAGACCACGGACCAAACAGATCATCTCATCTACTCCGTAAAAATCGTAAAAGAAGAATATGCCGTCCAACACCTCAAATTGCCCAAGAATAAAGTAGACCTCGATTCCAAGACCTTAAAACGAGTCCGACTCGAACAAAAAGAAATAGCTAACGCCTTTCACCACGTTGGCACACACCCGTTATGGGATGGTGCCTTTCTTGAGCCGACAAAGGGCAAAGTGACCGGACGATTTGGCAGTCGTCGAGTCATTAATGGGCAAACCAAACGCCCGCATTCCGGAGAAGACATCGCCGCACCTCAAGGCACGCTCGTTCATGCGATTAACAAAGGTACGGTCGTGACAACCGTGGATCATTTCTTTTCAGGAAAGGGAGTGATCATCGATCATGGGATCGGATTGTTTTCCATGTATTTTCATTTATCAGAAATTGATGTTCAACCAGGCCAACCTCTCGAAAAAGGAGACGCGTTGGGAAAAGTCGGTTCCACAGGGAGAGCCACCGGCCCTCATCTTCACTGGGGCATTCGCCTAAACGGCGCCCGAGTAAATCCTTACGCTCTCACGGCCTTGCCCCTAGAAAATTAGGCAAGGCCTTGGCCACATTCTCTCATAATTCCTCACTCCACCATGCAATATATTTGTGTCTTTTGTGGATCAAATCTAGGCAACTCACCAAGGTTTACGACCATCGCCCAACAATTAGGCCAGACCCTCGTCCAGCATGGATTGGGCGTAGTCTATGGAGGTGGGAATATTGGATTAATGGGAATCTTGGCCTCAACAGTCCTGGAAGCAGGAGGAGCGGTTATTGGAGTGATGCCAAGGCAGTTAGCGGAACAGGAATTGTTGCATGCCCAACTCACAACCACTCATATCGTGGAGACAATGCACGAACGGAAAGCCCTCATGGCTGAGCTGTCTGCGGGTTTTATGACCTTACCCGGTGGATTTGGAACATTGGAGGAATGCTGCGAGATGCTCACGTGGGCCCAGCTGAAAATCCATGAAAAACCTTGCGGGATTCTGAATTGCTTTGGGTTTTTTGATGGTCTGCTAGGATTCCTTGACCATCAAGTTAAAGAAGGATTCCTTACGCAAAAAAATCGTGCACTTGCTCTCGAAGCTGCCGACCCAGAAACATTGCTCACCTTGATGAAACCTCAACTTCGTATTAACGGTATCACCAATTTAGCCTAAACTAAGGGTCCGTCACGAAATACTCGGTGCAATTGGCCGAGACGATTTTGGAGGGAGCCAAGTAGAGAAGAGCGCTCATACCGGAAGTATGAAAGCAATGAGCGGCGCCGGCGTAGCCAAAAAGCCTCCGGCCCTACGGGGAGGTCCATCTTTGGCTCGTGGCGTCGTTGCTCCTCGGTTACATAGTCCCGCTATGCTCCCTCGTCGCGCCTCGCCCCGATCACAAATCTGGGCCTCCCAATTATACCGAGTATTTCGTGACGAACCCTAATAGGCAGCAGGCCGTGAGAGTGGGCGATTGGACATCAATTCCATCGCTCGAAGATTATCAAACGAAAAGGCCCCATCTCCTATCACCACCAATCCTATTTTTCCCTTTTTAAAAGATTGATCATAGACATCAATCATCAGGTGGTGATCAAAGAATATTTCGGTAAACTCTTTGCTCACAATCGTATTACGTTGAATTCGAAGAAAATGCCATTCCGAAGGTTCGAGAATAAGTGTTTCACGAGCCAATTCCGTGGGTTGTCCATTTTTCACAACATAGGCCACGATCTCATTGGTTTTTGGCTCAACCACCACCGCATAAAAATTTTGAGCGTCTTGCACCCCATAGGCCAATCCTGCCTTGCCTGAGGATGTTCGCATTTTCATCCGAACCGAAAGATCAACATATTCGGCGGTCACCCCATCCACGGTTAACAGCTGATAGCACATTCCCTCTCCGCATGTAAGTTGCTGTTCCACCAATTGTGGCTGACTAGGGGCCGTCGCATCTTTACTGACCAACCACCCTCCTTTACCTTCCTTCCCACCAGCTTCCTGAGAAAATCCTTCAGGCAGAATCTCAATTGCAGACTTATCAAATTGCCATTCTTGGAATAAGGGTGGAGTGGTTTTATGAAAAGGCTTGGGGAGTTCTTGAGGTTGATCGTCTGCTAGGAGCCCGATTGGAGAGCCTAATATACACAGAACAAACACCAGACCCACCAGTGACTTTCGATTGAAATGGGCTTTTTTAATGGACATCCCAACATGTCGAACCCAATATTTTCTTGCATCATCCTTCAAATACTGGTTCATCAGACACAACATCATAACTTTCCCTACCCTGTTAAAAAGAATTCGATAAAATGTTTGTTCTCTCCAAAGATATAAAATAATACGCATTCTCTTACGACCGCGACAACCCCTTTATCCAGGGAAAGGGATCAAAAGGATTAAGACCCAAAAGCGTCTCTTCACCGTAAACCTTAGACAGGTGCTAGAGCAAATTGGCGGCAAATTGCCCTCCTTCGCCTGCCTTTGGTAGCGTAAAACAGCCTAACTAATTAATACTGTCAAATAGGTCAACAGTCGCCCATCTCATGAGAACCTCTCCTCAAAAGTGTTGTTTGTCGTTTTTGACAATTTTGATTTTATTCCTGTGCTTCCTGGGGCAAAGCTGGAGCCAAGCAACGCTCCAGGAATCTGATTCTGCCTTAACGGAAGATGCGGCCCTCAAGAAGCTCATTCCTGCGGATTCAGTCATCACGCTAACGATACGCGACGCAGTCATGCAAGCCTTGGAAAACAATTTAGATATTCAGGTCAGCCGGTTTACTAGAGATGTCCGGTTAACGGACATTGTTTTCCAAGAAGCAGAATTTGATCCGACGGTTGAGTTGGGGGGACGGTACGATCGAAGGGTTTTCCCCCTCAATAGACCAATCTTTGGTCTTGGAGGAGTGGCGATTGGAAATGATCCAGATACCCTCGACCAAAATGACACGGGGTTTAACCTGGGCCTTACACAAAAACTGATAACGGGGGGGGATTTTGGCCTCCGCTTTGATACTAATCGGAATTCCGTAGCAGGGCCCAACGCCTTTCTGTTTAACCCTTCATATACCAGCAATTTCTTGGCCAATTTAACACAACCACTGCTGCGCAATTTCGGCCCTACGATCAATCAAACTCAAGTGACGATCGCCAAAAATTCTGCAGCGGTGGAAGAACTCTCATTGACGCAGCAGATCCTTTCCATCATCTCTCAGGTCGAGCAGGAATATTGGGAATTAGTCTTCACTCGTGAAAATTTTAAAGTGACGAAGGCCACATTACGAGCTGCTGAAGAATTATTAGCCAGTAACCGCGGCAAGGTCAAAGCCGGCGTGCTGGCTGACGTAGAAGCTCTTCAGGCACAAGCCGGAGTCGCTAGCAGAATCGAACAAGTGTTGTTAGCCCAAAAAGCTGTGCAGGATCAAGAAGATAAACTACGTCAGCTCCTCAGTGAATCTGAATGGAATTTGACGCAGACGATACCCCTCGTTCCGCTAGATTCGCCCATGAAAGAACTACAACCGACCCCCTTAAAAGAAAATATCACCTTTGCGTTTCACCACCGCCCGGACGTCCTACAAGCCAAGAAAAATATTGATACATCAGAGGTCAATACCCGATTTGCCAAAAATCAACTCCTTCCTGATCTTTCCTTACAAGGTGAATTTGGCCTCGCTGGCCTGGGGAACAATTCCGGAGACAGCTGGGATCGGTTGGGCAGTACAGATTTTTACAACATGGGAGGGGGGTTAGTGCTCACCTATCCTTTAGGCAATCGCTCTGCCAAAAGCCAATATCAACGTCGGGTGCTAGAAACCCGTCAGAGTCAGGCCTCCTTAATCCGCATTCGCCAACAAGTTATACTAGACGTCAAAGAAGGGATTCGCGCGGTGCAAACGAACTTCAAGCGAATTCAGACCAATCAAGCCTCACGCAAACTTTCTGAAAAACAAGAAAAAGCTGAACAGGAACGGTTTAAGCTCGGCTTAAGTACTACCAGATTGGTGTTAGAATTCCAACGGGATTTGAGACTAGCCCAAGGAAGGGAATTGCGCGCCATTCTCGATTACAACCAATCATTATCGCGTCTCCGCCTCGTCACCGCCTCCACCCTCGACCATTACAACATCGCAGTTGAATAAACCGTAACAACCAAGACATTTCCTTTTAGGCAATGTCTGATGAATTTTGAACACAACAAAGTGCAAAGGCAGAAGGCTTCCTTGGAGTTCCCAGTCCTTCTCCAGACTTGTTACCATAAAGAATAGGCATTCGGTCTTTTTTGAATAACTTGCTTCTACCATGACACGGAAAATCTTACTCACCAGCTTGATCCTCATGGTTGCCACCGGCATCGGCTTATATGCCTATCTCCCTGACCTTCAATCGGATTCCTCTGAAAAGCCCCCTCCAGATACAGTTGAAGTCGTACGTAGTTCATTGGAAACACGAGTGTCTGAAACCGGAACGGTCCAGCCCTCGAAGACCATCGAAATCAAATCGCAATTTTCGGGCGAAGTGGCCCAAATGTTCGTCTCCAGCGGGCAAGCCGTCAAAAAAGGTGAGCCCTTGACGATTATTCGCCAGGAATCCAGCCAGGCCCGCCAAGTAGCTCAGCTACGAGAGGCGATTCAGGAAGAACGGCTGAACGTGAAGACCACCCAACGAGAATGGGTCCGTTCGCAATCGTTATTTAAGAAAGGATTTATTGCTCAACAAGAACTGGAAACGTCAGAGGACAAATATCACCGCGCGCTTCTTCGTTTGGAACTCGCCGAGCGGCAACTTCTCCTGGCCTTAGGTGGCAATAAAGAACTGTTCAAACGGTATCAAGAAGGCACAACGCAGAGCACTCGGCCAGAAGAATTCCAGGTTCGCTCCCCAATAGATGGAACAGTCCTAGATATTCTCGTGAATGCGGGGGAGATCATTACTTCGGGAACGGCGACGTTTGGCGGTGGGACGGTCCTTATGAAGCTGGCAGACCTTTCGCGCATGATTGTCAAAGCCAAAATCAATGAAGTGAATATCCCACGAGTGTCCGTGAATCAAGAAGTGGACATCCGCCTGGACGCCCTGCCCGACCAATCTTTTCAGGGAACAGTTATAGAGATCGCGACACAAGGTGTGAAAACAGAAAACATTGTCTCCTATGAAGTTACTATCGCAATTGACACACCAAATAATGTCCTTAAGCCCATGCTTACCGCCAATGTCGACATCGTGACCAAACAGTTGGAGAACGTCCTTACGATTCCTTTGGAAGCCCTTCGTGTTGAAAATGGGGACGACGTAGTGGAGGTGTTAGTCGATGAGATCCCCAAAACTCGTAAGGTTCGAGTTGCCTTTCGGACCGACACGCAGGCCGTAATCACCCAGGGAATTCAAGAACATGACAAAGTGATCATACCTTCATTTGAAGCTGAGAGGCCTCCTCACTAAATTGGCGGACCACCACTATAGATGCTGATCGATTTACGTAATGTTAGCAAGGTTTATAAAGCCGGAGATGTGGTGGTCACGGCTCTCATTGACCTCACCATGAAGGTTGAGCAAGGGGAATTCGTGGCCATCATTGGCCAGTCCGGGAGCGGTAAAACCACGCTCTTGGATATTCTTGGATGTTTAAGCCATCCCACGAGCGGCGGTTATTGGCTTGATGGAGAAAGCGTTAACGAACTCCCCGATTCCCGAATAACCACCATACGGAACAAAAAAATCGGTTTTATATTTCAAACGTTTCATTTACTTCCTCGAAAAACCGCCTTGGAGAATGTCCAACTCCCCCTCATGTACGCCAGGATGCCACGCGCCACCCAACATGACCGTGCCAAGGAATTATTGACGATGGTTGGACTTAAAGACCGCCTGTATCATTACAGCAATCAGTTATCGGGAGGGCAACAACAACGAGTTGCGATTGCTAGGGCACTAGCAAACCGTCCAGCTCTTCTACTTGCCGACGAACCTACCGGAAACTTAGATAGCAAGTCAGGGAACGATATCTTGAACGTGTTTGAACACCTTCACCAACAAGGGCAGACCATCATCATCATCACCCACGACCCACTCATCGCCCAACGAGCCGAACGCCGCATTACCCTGTCCGATGGAAAAATCGTGTCTAATGAAGTGACACATCCATCCTCAGAAATAACAGTTTAATAGAACTTTCACTCATGTTACTTGCCATCATTCACGATGCATTCAAAAATCTTTCTGCAAATCTGTTGCGCTCAGGGCTTACTATGTTAGGCGTCATCATTGGGGTGGCCTCTGTCATTGCCATGATCGCCATTGTCGAAGGAGGACAAGTTTGGCTCGTCAGTTCTCTTGAGCGATTAGGGACAAATTTACTGTTTGTCTGGAAAAAACGTCTTACGGTGGAAGAACGGCGAATGTTTGCTGGGAGGAATATAATGCTCAAATATGAGGATGCCTTGGCCATCAGACAGCATTTCCCTGAATTGACCGTAGCACCGGAGGTTGGTTTTGATGGTCAGTTGAAAATTGGAGATCGTGATTTTAGTGGGCGCATTACCGGAACATCTCCAGAGTATAGTGAAATAAGAAATTTTTTTCCTGCGGCGGGACGTTTTTTAACAACAGCGGACCTTCAGGAATGGCGGCGGTCAGTGGTCTTAGGGAAAACCGTAGCTGAAGTCCTATTTGGCAGCGAATCTCCCATTGGTAAAGAGGTTAAAATCTTCGGGGGTGTCAAAAAAGCGAAAAAAGGAAAAAAAGGGGATGTCACAAAAGTGGAAAAGAAAGAACAAGAGACTGTTGAAGAATATCGGTTTGTCGTCATTGGGGTCATGCAACCCAAAGGTGAAATACATGGACGAGACTGGGATGAAAAAGTCTTCATTCCTGCCACAACATTGCTCCGCTTTTTCAAAGGGAAAAACAGGATTGAGTATATGGTTATCTATGTGCCGGATCGAAACCGGATGGATGAATTTTCCCGGAAACTTCATCAATTTCTTGTTCAACGCCATGAGGGCGTCGATGATATCCGTATCCGTAATCAGGGGGATTTTTTGGGTGCCGTGGAGCAGACCCTCTGGACCTTTCGGATTGTTCTAGGGGGAATTGCCCTTGTGGCGCTCCTTGTGGGAGGCATAGGTATCATGAATATCATGCTGGTGACCGTCACGGAACGAACTCGAGAAATTGGATTGAGAAAGGCCATTGGGGCAAGACGTGAAGATATCCTTCTGCAATTTTTAATTGAATCCACCACAATAAGCATCATTGGGGGGGGGCTTGGGATCATTCTCGGCATCTTTGCCGCTTATGGATTCGGGAACCTGGTGGCCCAAGCCATGCCCGGGGGAGGAGATTGGGGAGCTGTGGTCGAACCTACCGCCATACTTATTGCCTTTACCTTTGCCGTTGGGGTAGGGATTCTGTTCGGCCTGTTTCCAGCCATGAAAGCCTCAAAACTCGACCCGGCCGAGGCTTTACGCTATCAATAGAAGGGTTGTCAATAAGTCGCAAACAGAAGACAAATTCATGATCCTTATCAATAGTCCTCTCCCGCATGCCGACCCTCACACTGATAGAGAGAGGGAGTTCTCTGGAAGGCCAGGCTGCCCAATGGTCTTACAAAAATACCCTTCCCAAGAAGCGGTGGTAGGTTTAGCACTTCTTCCCATACTCGCCACGGTTAGCTTCTACCTGCTCCCAGAATCCTGGCAAGCTCATCGCCTTTGCCAATTTGCACCACAGATCATCGCCTACGTGAGTTTCGGCATCTGGGCTTGTTGCAATGCGGACATTATTCCCAAGCTGGGACTTGAACCGACAAAAATCAGTAATGGCATTCGCCTGGGCCTTTTGATTGGACTCTTGCTAGGAAGCTTCAATACAACCCTGATCGTATATGGAG
>Ga0265309_10001553_pt1 | contig 10130 bp, 6 predicted proteins | sample Helome_FD_192492 | JGI IMG/M metagenome (GOLD analysis project Ga0265309, IMG submission 192492) | Marine sediment microbial communities from subtidal zone of North Sea - Hel_20160524 (Illumina Assembly) | ecosystem: Environmental > Aquatic > Marine > Subtidal zone > Sediment ...
CGCCTGATGACATACAGGAAATGTACCTGGGCTCGCTCGCCGCGATCGGGATCGATTCGTCGATTCACGACATCCGCTTTGTCGAGGACAACTGGGAGTCACCGACGCTCGGCGCGTGGGGTCTGGGCTGGGAGGTCTGGCTGAACGGGATGGAGGTCACGCAGTTCACTTACTTCCAGCAGGTCGGTGGCCTTGAGTGTCGCCCTGTAACCGGAGAGATAACGTACGGCCTCGAGCGACTTGCCATGTACCTGCAAAACGTCGAGAGCATTTTTGATCTCGTCTGGACGGACGGCCCCCTGGGGCGCATTACGTACGGTGACGTTTATCACCAGAATGAATTCGAGCAATCGAAATTCAACTTTGAAGAGGCCGACATCGACGAGCTGTTTCATGCTTTCGATCATGCAGAACAGGAAAGCCAGCGGCTTATAGAACTGAACCTTGCTTTGCCCGCTTACGAGCAGATGCTCAGTGCATCACATACTTTCAATCTGCTTGATGCGCGCCAGGCCATCTCGGTCACAGAGCGGCAGCGGTTCATCCTGCGCGTGCGCACGATGTCGCGAGCCATTTGTGAAGCCTATTTCGCAAGTCGTGAAGCGCTCGGCTTCCCGATGCTCGCGAGCGTCAATCAAGAGGCGGTCGCGAAATGAGCGCTGACAACCTGCTGGTAGAAATCGGCACCGAAGAGCTACCCCCCAAGGCGTTGCGCTCGCTCATGGAAGCGTTCGGCGAAGGCCTGGCGGCGGCCATCGACGATGCTCGTCTCGAGCGCGGAAAGGTGCATGCTTACGCGAGTCCGCGGCGACTGGCCGTCGTTGTCGAGTCGCTGGCGCATCAACAGGATGATCGTAAAGTGGAGCGCAAGGGCCCGCCGATCAGTATCGCGTTTGACGATGACGGCAAGCCAACGCCGGCGGCCACAGCATTCGCCAGTAAGTGTGGCGTCGCGATAGAGGGCCTACAGCGCAGCAAGACCGATAAGGGCGAATGGCTGTCTTTCAGTGACGTCGAAAAAGGACGGACCGCGGCCGAGATGTTGCCCAAGCTTGTCGAGCGTGCGCTGTCCGGTCTGCCAATACCACGACGTATGCGGTGGGGCGCAGGTGAAGCCGAGTTCGTGCGGCCTGTTCACTGGGTCGTACTGTTGCACGGTAGCAATGTAATCGACGCTTCGGTCATTGGCATTACGGCCAGCAATCAGAGTCGCGGACATCGTGTGCACTGCAGTGAACCCGTTATTATCAAAGACGCTGATTCCTACCTGGAAACGCTGGAGCGGGACGGTCATGTCATAGCCGATTTTGAACGACGGCGGACACTCGTGCGCGACGGCGTCGCAGCCGCGGCCGCCGAAGCAGGCGGTGTTATCGTTGACGGAGAGTTACTGTACGACGAGGTGGCGGCGCTGGTTGAGTGGCCTGTGCCACTGCTCGGCAAATTCGAAAGGGATTACCTTAAGTTGCCGCGCGAAGTGGTTACCTCGACGCTCGCCGGTCATCAGCGCTATTTCCCGGTCGCGGACAAGAGTGGCGAACTTTTACCGCGCTTCGTGACGGTCGCCAATATCGAGAGCCGCGACCCGGACCAGGTCCGTGACGGCAATGAGCGCGTTATTCGTCCGCGCCTTGCTGACGCCGCGTTCTTCTGGGACAGCGATCGGCGCAGGACGCTCGCAAGCCGCGCAGACTCGCTACGCGAAGTCGTTTACCAGCGCGGTCTCGGCAGCCTGCACGACAAGAGTCAACGCATCGGCAAGTTGGCGCACTGGCTCGCATCGGCCCTCAGCGTCGACGGCGCGACAGCGGAGCGTGCCGCAACACTCGCAAAGTGCGACCTGCTGACAGGCATGGTCGGCGAGTTCCCGGAGCTGCAGGGAATCATGGGTCGTTACTATGCCTTGTCCGATGGAGAGCCCGCCGAGGTCGCCGACGCAATCGCCGAGCACTACCAGCCGCGCTTCGCCGGTGACTCGCTGCCGGACAGCATCGCCGGACAGATCCTCAGTGCCGCTGACAAGATGGATACACTGGCCGGCGTCTTTTCTATCGGCAAGAAGCCCAGCGGAAATCGCGATCCGTTCGGGCTGCGTCGAGCGGCGCTCGGTATCGTGCGCATCTTTATTGAGTGCGGCCTTGACGTCGACCTCAGGAAGCTGATCGAAAAAGCGATCAAATTGCAGCCGAAAAGCAAGGCGGATACCGAGGAGCTGGCGAATGAGCTATACGTCTTCATCACCGATCGACTGCGGCACTACTTCCTGGATCGCGACACGGGCCTCGCAACCGAAACCTTCGACGCCGTGATGGCGCGGCGACCGGCGTCCCTCGTCGATTTCGATCGGCGCCTTGCGGCTGTCCAGACCTTCGCGCGGCTCGAACAAGCCGAGAGCCTCGCCGCGGCCAACAAGCGAATTGCCAACATCCTTAAGAAAGCCGGCGACCTGGGCGCCGCGAAGGTCAAGAAGAGTCTTTTCGAGCACGACGCTGAAACAGCGTTGGCAAACGCGCTCGCCGGCGCCCGCGACAAGGTCGTGCCGATGATCGAGGCCCGCAGCTACGCAGAGGCCCTCAATGAGCTCGCCGACCTCCGGGTGCCCGTAGACCGTTACTTCGACGACGTCATGGTAATGGCAGAGGATGACGCCGTGCGACTCAACCGGCTGGCACTTTTAGCCGAACTTCGGGCCCTTTTCCTCGACGTTGCCGATATTTCGCGCCTTTCGTTGGGATCATGACGGGATCTGCAGCGATCGACAGGGGGCTTGTGATCCTCGACCGCGACGGCGTGATCAATCGCGACTCGAGCGCTTTCGTCAAGTCGGCCGACGAGTGGGTTCCCCTGCCTGGCAGCATCGGGGCCATCGCTGCGCTGGATCGCGGCGGTTTCACGATCGCTGTCGCCAGCAATCAGTCTGGCATTGCGCGCGGTTATCTCGACCGCAACGCGCTGCGCTCGATGCATCGCAAGCTACGCCGGCTTGTCGCATCCGAGGGTGGCCGGATAGACCGCATCGTCGTGTGTCCGCATGGACCTGGCGACGGCTGTTCCTGCCGCAAGCCGAAGCCGGGGCTGCTGCGGCGCCTCGGCCGCCATTACGACACGAGCCTTGATGGGGTCCCCGTCATCGGCGATTCGCTGCGCGACCTGCAGGCGGCGGCAAGCGCCGGGGCCCGACCGATTCTGGTGCGCAGCGGCAACGGCCGGAAAACCGAGGCCGCCCTCCCGGCAGGGCTGGCTACGACCGAGGTTTACGACGACCTTGCGGCCGCAGCGACCGCGCTGCTCGGGGAGTGAATACATGATCCGCTGGTTACGATCCGCATTGTTCGTGAGTTACGGCTTTGCGACGGGTTTCGGCGTGTCAGTTATCCTGATCCTGATGTTCTGGGCGCCGCGCGACTGGCGTCAACAGGTGCTCCGGTCGTTCTGTAGCATGCTGTTACGGGCGGGGGACGTCTTGTGCGGGTTGAACGTCGTCGTCGAAGGCAAGGAAAATCTGCCCGACACCGCCAGCGTCCTTATGATCAAACACACCTCGACGCTCGAGACATACGGTCACGTTCCCATGTTCCCGCGCACGGCCTGGGTGGTTAAACGCGAGCTCATCTGGACGCCGTTTGTGGGCTGGGCAATGGCGCTCGTTCTCAATCCGATTGCGATCAATCGCGGTCGCGGTCGATCCGCCGTCAAGCAGGTCATCGAGCAGGGCAAGGAGCGACTCGCAGACGGCACCTGGGTCACCATCTTTCCGGAGGGCACGCGTACTCAGCCCGGCGAAACGCGCAAGTACGGCATTAGCGGCGCGGCCCTCGCCCATGCGGCCGGGGTGCCGATCGTGCCTGTCGCTCACAATGCCGGCGATTTCTGGCGACGCCGTGAGTTCGTCAAGCGAGCCGGCACCGTGCGATTTGTTATCGGCCCGCCGATTGATGCTTCGACCCAGTCCCCCAAAGAGACCAACCTGATCGTGCAGGACTGGATCGAAAACAAAATGCGCGAGATAAGCAGCGCCTACGATTAGGGGGCTACCAGATCTTTACGCGCTCCTCGGGCGGCAGGTACATCGCATCACCCTCGGCGACATTGAACGCCTCGTAAAACTCGGGCACGTTCCTGACGGCGCCATTCGCGCGGTATCGTGACGGTGAATGCGGGTCGGTCGCGATCTGCACACGCAGCGCCTCGTCACGGTACTTGCCGCGCCAGACCTGACTGTAGCCCAGGAATACACGTTGCACGCCCGTGAAGCCATCTATGACCGGCGCTTCTTCGCCATTGAGGGACATCTGGTAAGCCAGCAGGCCGATGCTGATGCCGCCAAGGTCACCGATGTTCTCGCCCAGCGTGAATTCGCCGTTGACGCTCAAGTCATCGAAGGGCTTGAACGCGGAGTACTGGTCGATCAGCCTGGCCGTGCGTTTTTCGAATTCCGTCCGGTCTTCATCCGTCCACCAGTTGCGCAACACGCCGTCGCCATCGAAGGTGCTTCCCGAGTCGTCGAAGCCATGACCGATTTCATGCCCAATGACCGCGCCGATCGCGCCGTAGTTCACTGCGTCGTCGGCCTCGAAATTAAAGAACGGCGGCTGCAGTATGGCGGCCGGGAACACGATCTCGTTGAGCGGCGGATTGTAGTAGGCGTTAACCGTCTGCGGTGTCATGTTCCACTCGTTGCGGTCCACGGGTCCACCCTGCCTGTCCAGTGCGCGCTGGTAGTTGGCGAGCGCCGCACGCTCGAGGTTGCCATAAATGTCGTCACCCTCGATGTCGAGCGCCGAATAGTCTCGCCATTCGTCGGGATAACCGATTTTCGGCGTGAACTTTGACAGCTTGTCGAGCGCTTCGACCTTGGTTTCCTCGGTCATCCATTCGAGCTCGGTGATGCTCTTCTCGTACGCGTTGATCAGGTTTCCGACGAGCGTCAGCATGCGCTCTTTTGCCTCGGGCGGAAAATGCTCCTTGACGTAGACTTTGCCGACGACCTCACCCAGATTGCCGTTGACGATCGTGACGCCGCGGCGCCACATCGGCCGCTGCTCGGGCGTGCCCTGCAACGTCTTGCCGAAGAACTCGAAGTTCTGCTGGTCGATCGCCTGTGTAAGGCGAGTGGCCGTCTGGTTTAGCGCGGACCAGCAGAAGTAGGTCTTCCAGGTTTCGAGATCAGTGCTGATGATAATTTCGTCGAGCGCCGCCATGTATTCGGGCATCGCAACGACGAGGCCATCGAGCTCGGTCAGGCCCGCTTCTTCGAGCAGGCCGTCCCAGTTGAAGTTGGGCATCAACTCATCCAGCTCGTCGAGCGGATACTTGTTGTAGAGCGCGACCATGTCGCGAGTCTCTTCCTTGAGCTTGTGCTCTTTCGCGATTCGCGTCTCGAGTGCCATGATCGTTTTGCTGGCTTCGGCACCGTTATCGAAACCGGCAAGCTCGAACATTTTTTCGATGTGCGCGACGTATTTTTCGCGCAGCACAACCGACTTGTCGTCCTCGAGCGTGTAGTACTCGCGATCGGGCAGTCCAATTCCGCCCTGCCAAGCGTAAATCATGTAAGTGTTGGGATCCTTGAAGTCCGCATACTGGCCGATGTCGAATGGCGCGCTTAGGCCGCGCTTGCTCGTTTCTGCAAAATACACGGCAAGGTCATCGTAGTCGGCGATGCTGTCGATGCGGTCGAGCTCAGCCTGCAGGGGCTCCACGCCTCGGACGTTCCTGGTGTCCCAGTCGAGGAAGGACCTGTATAAATCGCCGACCTTTTGCTCATCGCTGCCTATTGCAAAATCGCCGCTCGCGGATTTCTCGATAATTGTCTTGACGTTGGCCTGGGCCTCGTCCCGTAACACGGCAAACGTGCCATAGCGGGAACGGTCTGCGGGGATTTCGTTATTCGCGAGCCAGCCTCCGTTGACGTAGGCGAAAAAGTCATCACCCGGTTTGACCGTCGTATCGATGTACTCAACATCGATGCCGGAGACAAGTGCCGGCTCCGTCTGGGCAGGGTCCTCGGTTGAGCTGCCGCAGGCGGCGACAAATAGCAGCGCCGTAGCGCCGATCAGTAGTTGCTTCACAATGATTTCCTCTAATCAGGGTTTTGCTTGTTTGTTCGGGCTGAGAGCCGTTGTTTTTGCTGGTGTCGTGTTCGACTATCGAGCACGACGAAAGTTTGCCTCTATTCCTATCGTGTAATTCGCTCTTCGGCGTAAAGGCGCTCGACAAGCGCGACGGCGCGAGGACAGGCCTCCCTCCAACGCGCGATATCACGCTGCATGTCCGCCGGCGCATCGGACCCTTCTATTCTCACGTTGTCGGCGCGTCCGCCTCCATAAGCTCGGGGCATTATCCACGGCCCGCTGATCGCTGCAAATGCAATGTCCGTGTAGTTCACCTCGTTGCCACCGAGGAGCGACGCGCGGTCATCGGCAAGCATGGCCTCGACGTCATTCAGCAGGCTTTCGATTCGCGCTACGGCCTTCGCCAGGCTTGCTTCGTTGATTCGAAACGACCGCCGGATCAGGCGCGCCTGGATCGGATACAGGATTCGCAACGCAAGGCGCTGCCACGGTGGGGTACCGGGATCATCAGCGCCCCACGCATGCAGCGTTAGCGCCTTGTGGTCGAGAATATGGTAGTAAATCCAGATCTGCAGGTCGGCACCATACTTGTCGATGCGCGACTCGAACGCCACGCGCTCTTGCGTCGGCCTCAGGAATGCGGCTCGTTCACCGAGTTCGTATTCGTAGCGTCCCCACAGGTAACGCAGAATCTCAGCCGAGTTGCCTATTGTCGATTGCACGGCGCCCGTGCGCGCCCTCAGTTGCGGCACGGTTCGCCCAAGGAAGAAGGCGCTCAACGAACCGCCGGCCGTTTTCTCCGTGTAGTCGAGGCCGAGTCGATCCATGTTCCATCGAACCTTTTCGACGAAATGGCTGATTGCAATTGTGCAGAGTACGAGCTCGGGTGTATTGGGCGGCAATACCCAACCACTCAACACGACGACCCAGCGCCACAACAGAAGTAGAATGACTAACAGGATGGCAGCAGGCGTTGACAGCCCGAACCACGCGACGATGATGGGCGCCAGCGTGAGGAACGCTGTGTGAACAAGCAGGCGACGATTGATCATATATCGAGATTTTCGACCGTCAGTGCGTTTTTCTCGATGAATTCACGGCGCGGCTCGACCTGGTCTCCCATGAGCGTCGTGAAGATCTCGTCGGCCTTGACGGCATCTTCAATCTTCACCTGCAAGAGGCGGCGCGTCTCGGGGTTCACGGTCGTGTCCCAGAGCTGGTCAGGGTTCATCTCGCCGAGGCCCTTGTAGCGCTGGATAGACTGGCCCCGTCGAGCTTCGTTCATGAGCCAGTCGACAGCATCCCCGAAGGTGTCGACCAGCGATTCGCGCTCTCCACGACGAACCTTGGCGCCCTCGGCCAGCAGGTCCCTGAGTTTCTCCGCAAGCTCGATGATGTGGCGATACTCGTTGGTGCCGAAGAATTCGCGCGGAAGGTATCGCGTCGCGCCGAGCCCGTGCTGCACCTTCGTGATGCCGATGCGCACACCCTCTCCGTCTTCATCGCCCCGATCCAGGCTTGCCGAATAGCTGCCGCCATTGCCGTTTTCGGCGCGGTCGCCTGAATGCTTGGGCAGCACCTTGCTGAGCTTCGTCGTCCAGGCATCGAGCGCATCGAGATTTTCGACGTCTTCAGCGGTCACTTCCGGCAAGCGGCTGATTGCGCGCAGGACAACTTCATCGTAGCGCGACGCCAGTCTCGTGATGATGTTCTCCACGGCAATGTATTCCTTGGCAAGCGTCTCGAGACCGATACCGGTTAAACCCGGCGCCTCGGCGTTGACGAAAAGCGCAGCGTTGTCCATCGCAGCGTTGATCAGGTATTCATTAAGTTCGGTGTCATCCTTGACGTACACCTCCTGCTTGCCGCGCTTGATCTTGTACAGCGGCGGCTGCGCGATATAAACGTGGCCGCGCTCGATGAGCTCCGGCATCTGCCGGTAGAAGAACGTGAGCAGCAGGGTACGTATGTGAGAGCCGTCGACATCGGCGTCGGTCATGATAATGATGCGGTGGTAGCGCAGCTTGTCAGGATCGAAGTCGTCCCGGCCGATCCCGCAACCCAGCGCCGTGATCAGCGTGCCAACCTCGGCGGACGACAGCATCTTGTCGAAGCGGGCTTTCTCGACGTTCAGGATCTTGCCTTTGAGTGGCAGAATCGCCTGGGTCCTGCGGTCACGGCCCTGCTTGGCGGAACCGCCGGCCGAATCACCCTCGACGAGAAACAATTCGGACAGTGCCGGGTCCTTTTCCTGGCAATCGGCAAGCTTGCCGGGCAGGCCCGCAATATCGAGGGCGCCCTTGCGGCGCGTCATCTCGCGGGCCTTGCGAGCGGCCTCTCGCGCCCTGGCCGCGTCCACAATCTTGGAAACGATCGCCTTGGCTTCCTGCGGGTGCTCGAGCAGGTATTCTTCGAGTCGGCCCGCCATCGCCTGTTCCACGACGCCTTTAATTTCAGATGAAACTAATTTGTCCTTGGTCTGGGACGAGAACTTGGGGTCGGGAATCTTGACCGAAAGCACGGCGGTCAAGCCCTCCCGGGCATCGTCACCGCTGGGCGTGAACCGGTCTTTCTTCGTGCTCAGTTCCTTCTCGATATAGGTGTTCAACGTGCGCGTCAGCGCCGTACGAAAACCGGCCAGGTGCGTACCGCCGTCGCGCTGAGGAATATTGTTCGTATAGCAGAACATGTTTTCCTGGTAGCCATCGTTCCACTGCAGCGCAGCCTCCACGCCGACATCGTCCCTCATGGCCGAGAAATGGAACACGTTCGGGTGAACCGGCGTCTTGTTCTTGTTGAGGTGCTCGACGAAAGCCCGAATGCCGCCCTGGTATTCGAAAATATCTTCCTGCTCATCGCGCTCGTCGACCAGGCGAATCCGCACGCCCGAGTTCAGAAACGACAGCTCCCGCAGGCGACGAGCCAGGATGTCGTAGTGAAATTCGATGTTCGTGAATGTCCCTGAGCTTGGCTTGAAGCGCAGCGTCGTGCCCTTCCGATCGGTGTCGCCCACAATTGCGAGAGGCTCCACGGGTTCGCCGTGCGCATATTCCTGCTGGTGGATCTTGCCCTCGCGATGAATGGTCAGGACCAGGTGCTCCGACAGGGCGTTGACGACGGATACGCCGACGCCGTGAAGGCCGCCGCTGACCTTGTACGAATTGTCGTCGAACTTACCGCCGGCGTGCAGGACCGTCATGATGACCTCGGCGGCTGAGCGGCCCTCCTCCGGGTGCATGTCCACGGGTATGCCGCGCCCGTCGTCGCTGACTGTGACAGACTCATCGGCGTGGATCGTAACCGTGATCGTGTCGCAATGGCCGGCGAGCGCCTCGTCGATGGAGTTATCGACTACCTCGAATACCATGTGGTGCAGGCCGGTGCCGTCGTCGGTGTCGCCGATATACATACCGGGCCGCTTTCTGACAGCCTCAAGGCCCTTTAACACCTTGATATTACTGGAAGTATATTCTGTTTCGTCGGTCATTCGATATCCTCGGGGCGTAACCGGCGCATTGTATCAAAAACGGGCCCGAGAAGGACCCCCAAAGCGTTCTTTTTTAAGGTATTTTCGCCGCTCAGGTCGGGGTTTCAGATAGGGTTAAAACACCATGTTCCACGTGGAACACAGACGACCCCCCGGGTATCGACAGGACGCCTCTCTCGAGGCTCGTGGCAACGACCTGGCAGCCCAGCATCGAAACGGCTGCCATAAGCCGCGCGAGCGAATCGGCGTCGAGCTCCGCCGCCGGGTCGTCGAGCAACAGCAGCAGCGGCTGCTCCAGAGCTGTTTGCGCTGTCTCGGTCGCGGCGAGAATCATCGCGCTCGCGAGAAGCTTCTGCTGGCCGCGAGAGACCAGCTTTCGAGCCTGCCTTTCGTCATAGCGGATCTTAAGATCAGCCCGATGGGGCCCGTGCTGCGTCGAGCCCAGTTGCTGGTCTCGCTCGAGCCCGTCTGCCAGCGCGTTGTCCAGCCCCTGCCCCTGCTTCCAGCCCTGCTGATATTTAAAACCGAGCTCGGTACCCAGCAAATCCGCCCCGTGGCCTTGCAGGCTA
>Ga0265309_10001557_pt1 | contig 10123 bp, 7 predicted proteins | sample Helome_FD_192492 | JGI IMG/M metagenome (GOLD analysis project Ga0265309, IMG submission 192492) | Marine sediment microbial communities from subtidal zone of North Sea - Hel_20160524 (Illumina Assembly) | ecosystem: Environmental > Aquatic > Marine > Subtidal zone > Sediment ...
TGAAACTCACCGGTGGCCTGGCTGATGGTCCAGCCAGTGAAGCAGCGCGCGACTTCTTTCACGTCGTCTTCCGTGTAGCCACCGTCTACCCCCAGCGTGTGCAGCTCCAGCAGCTCGCGCGCGTAGTTTTCCTGCGGCTCGCCGACGAAGTTCAGGAAGTTATCGAGGTAGTAGAGCATCGCCGGGCTTTTTGCCGACGCCTGCAGCAGCTCGCGGAACGTGCCCATCGCGTTGGGACGAATCACCGCGAAATCGTCGTAGGGTTTCAGCGCCGGGATGATGCCGTTGATGAGGTGGATACTGAAGTGGTTGCTCCAGAACTCCACCATCACTTCATAGAGTTGTCGCGGGCTGAAGAAGGCGCGGTACGTGGTGGCACCCACCAGGTCTTCGACAATGTCGCCAATGTTGTTCGGGAAGCCGGGGTACAGCTGGGCGGGTGTCTGGCTGGCCAGCGGGAAGGTCCCGGCCACGGTCGCTTCAATCGCGGTGTCGTCGATGGCCAGGTAGTTCAGCTGCTGTTCCAGGTAGTCGTTGACGCCGAGCGCGTTGATCGCCGCTAGGCTGTCTGGCGACACGCCGAAACTGGTGCGGCGCAGCGCCTGCACCTCCACGGACGCAGGCGGTATCGCCGGCCCACCCAGGCCGCCACCGCCACCGCTGCCACCACCACCCCCGCCGCCGCAGCCGGGCAACAGTGCGGCCAGCGCCGATGCACCAATCCCGCGGCCGGCCAGCTCCATAAAGCGGCGCCGGTCCAGCGGGGGAATCAGTTTCGCTGCGTCTTTCACGGTAACTCCTGTACTCCGCGTTTCATGGCTCAACGATACTGCGGCCAATCCGTTGACCACGCTGACTCGCGCGCGATCTTATGTTCAGAAGGCCGCCTGCGCATGCAGGCCACAATGACTGATCAGTGATGGACGGGAAACCGGCGCGGTCACATCAATACGATCGAACTGGTTGTTTAGTGTTCGGGCCGGTTGTGAGGTTTACCCGGACCCTGGGATCGTCGCCAACACCCGGGTACATGTCGTCTTGCTGCGTTGGCCCGGCTGTGTGCTGGCGCCTGGTTCGCTGCCTCTGGCGCTGGCTGAGGGACCCGCGCGCGAAGTCGATTAGGATGTCCCCATGCAGGAGATACTCCCGGGCATCTGGCACTGGACCCAGCGGCATCCGCGGATCGGGGTCGAAGTCAGCTCTTATTACTTCGAGCCGGAGCAGGTGTTGATCGACCCGTTGATCCCGGCGGAGGGCCTGGACTGGTTCGCCAGTCGCCCACCGCAGAATATCTATCTCAGCATTCGCCACCACTACCGGCACTGCGCGGAGTTCGCGGCGCGCTTCGACTGCCAGGTGTGGTGCGTGGAGCAGGGGATGCACGAGTTCGCCGCCGAGCAGCGGGTGCATCCGTTCCGTTTCGGCGACATGCTGCCCGGGGGCGTCAGGTCAATCGAGATCGATTCGCTGTGTCCGGACGAGGGCGCGCTGTTCATCGCCCGCGAAGGTGGGTGCGTGGTTCTGGGCGATGGTTGCGTTCGCCGGGGCGATGGGCCGCTGCGCTTTGTGTCCGATCGGATGATGGGCGAGGAAACGGCCGGGGTGAAAGCGGGACTGAGGGCCGCTTATCAAAGGCTGATCGACGGCTATGAGTTTGATCACCTGCTGTTCAGTCACGGCCTGCCGTGGCTCGGCGATGGCCGGCAGGCGCTTGCAGAATTCATCTCTCAGCCGGGGCAGTAGAGCGGTCGACCCCCGGATTCGGCGCAGGTGCGCGCGGTCCGGGCGTCTGCCCGGATGTCAATCGAGCGAGATATCCTCGAAGAATTCGTGGCTGTGATCGGGCAGCAGGTGCGGGATCAGATCCCGGGTGCGCGGCGCCTGAACGCTCATGGAAAACTGCATTCTGTCGTCAATGCTGTCCCAGGATTCGACGATGACAAACTGAGTGCCGGGATGTTCGTGGGGCGGTTCGGCGTGTTTCGCGAGCTCTTCTTCGGTAGACCGCGCCCTGACGGCCGCCGCCATTGTTCCGGTCTGGGCGCGGAACATCTTGCGGCCGCGGAAACCCTTCGCCTCTTTCAGCAGCGGTTCGAGATCCTGGTAGAACTTCGTCACTTCTTCTTCATGGCCCGGCTTGGCGGAGACCTGCACGACATAGTTTTGCATTGTGATCGAGCTCCCGTTTTGATCAGTAAAGCTGTCGAAAATTGAACGGCTAGCCCTGCCCTGGGGCAGAAATCGCGGCCCGCAGGTTGGCAACGTTCTGCCGCATAACGGCCAGGTAATCGCCCGTGTCCGGCCGGTTACCGCAGGGATCCAGCGCGACGCTGTCGATGTCCATCGCAGCCAATGCCTCCACGCTGTCGGGCATCGGTTCGCCCTCCCAGATCATCATCTGTGCCGGGTGGCGCAGGAGCTTGTTCGCCAGGTCCATCACCTGCTCGTCGCCCGGCATCTCGTCCGGCTCCCAGTGCACCGAGATGCCGTTGATGTCGTAACGACGCTGCAGGTACTGGTAAACCGGGTGCGAGAACACCACCGGCGTATCGCCCAGCTGCTCGAACAACGCGGTGAGATCCTGGTCCAGCGCCTGGAGGTCGGCCTGCAGGGACTCGAAACCGGCCGCGAACTCGGCCGCCGCATCGGGCTGCCTGGCGCTCAGCGCATCACGAATGGCCGCCGCCTGGGCGATCGCGAGCTGCGGATCCAGCCAGGTCGTGAACGCAATCTGGCCTTCGTGGCTGTGCTCCCCGTCCGGGCCGTGGCTGTGCGTTGCCTCGTCCTCCGCCATGACGTAGCGGTCGGCGAAACTCTCCGACGTATTGACCAGGCGGTCTTCCGGCAGCGAGACCAGCCTGGTCCAGCCCGCATAGCCCGCTCCGTTCAGCAGGATGACATCCGCCTTCTGGAAGGCCGCGATATCCTGGCCCTCCGGCGCCCAGGCCGCGGGGTCGCCGTCCGGCGGGGCCGGAAACACGACTTCGACCCGATCGCCGCCGATGCGCGTGGCGAAATAGGCAAGCGGATAGTTGACGGTGTAGACCGTGAGCCGGTCCGCAACGGCAGGCGCTTCCGTTGCGGCTGGCGCCGTCGAGGTCGCCTCCGTTGCTGGCGGTGCATCCTGCCCGCAGGCCGCTGCCAGGGCCGCGAGGCCGCCTATCGCGACCGTGCGCCATAGCCGGAGTCTGCCCAGGAGATGTCCGCGCACTCGAGCATTCGTCACGTTATTCATTGCAGCTCCCCCCCAATCCGGGCTACTGGGTTGCGCTCATCGCGGCCGCGCGGGCGGCGGCCGCCGCGGGTTCAACCAGCACGATGCGGGTCGGCTCACCACCGACGTCGAAGTAGCGCTTGATCTCGGCAGTCTCCAGGTCCACCACCGCAATGCGTCCCTCGTGGGGCAGGCTCACGTAGGCGTCGCCGTGCATGGACTTGATGTCCGGCAGGATCGCCCTGCCCACGTGCTCGTGATAGTCCTTGGCAAACGGCTTGGAGACCTGGGCGGTGCGCAGCAGTTCGCCGGTGCCGCCGTCACGAATCTGCAGCACCCCGCCGCGCGTCAGGCTCAGGAAATACTTGCCGCCCTCGGTGGCCCACTGCCGGATCGAGGCACCCAGCGTCACCACTTCGAACTGGTAGGGCTCGACGGCCGGATCGAAGCGATACATGATCGGCAGGATGCCCTCGGTGTAGCCCCACAGGATTCGGCCAGCCCCTTCGATGAAGGCGCCTATCCGCTGGTTTTCCGGGTACGGAATGCGTCCAACCACCTGGTTTTGCTCGTCGCCGCGCGTGCCGATCACCATGACGTCGCGCATGCAGGCATAGAATAGCCGGCCCGAGACCTCGTCCTTGCCCTTGCCGTGATTGAGCGGGCAACCCTCGATCCTGGTGACTTCTTCGCCCGTCTTGCTGTTGATGACCTGGACGAAGCCCTTGCGCAGGTGTCCCACGTAGAGATTCTCGCCCTCCTCCAGGTAGAAATAGTGGTCCGGGGCACCCAGCTTGAAGGTGCGCACGCTGACTGGTGCCAAGCCGGTAAACGCATTGTCGTTCAGGATGACGAATTCGCCGGTACCCTCCATCATCAGGGCGTCCTTCCCGCCCACCGTGAGCATGCGGTTTTCCCACCCGGGTCCGGGTGTGTCCACCGGGATGGTCCGTGCCACGTAAGGCGGGTAGAACCTGCCTTCTTCGGCATCCAGTCCCGTGTGCACCACGGTAATGAAGTCCCTGTACGTGCTGCGCCCGCGCATCGTGAACAGGTGTTGCTCATCGGAACTCAGTGCGAGGCTCATGATGTAGCGTGGTGTCGACAGGCGACTGACCATGTCGCCTGTCGGCAAGTCCAGCGAGATCAGGTCGCCGTTGGTTGCGTCTGCCACGAACAGCCGCGCTTCGGCGTCGGAAGGCTCCGCGGTCCTTGGGATATCGCCGTGCGCCCAGGTGGTGCCCGACACGGCAAGCATCAGGGCGAGACTGAGGATAAGAGCGGATAATTTATGGTGCATGGTCTGAGCTGCCTCTGGAGTGACTCGTACCTTCGAGCTGCGGTGCGCCTCTCGGGGCGCCGTTTGCATATTTGCCAGATTACCTTTTTATAATGAGCCCCACATCGAAGTCGAATGCGGGTTTACCCTGCGCTGGTATCCGTACTCCACGCAGGGGCCCTCGCCGTTACCCAGGAGCAGTTCATGACAGATACGAGTCGGGCTAGAGGGATCGCGCTGGCAGCGGTGGCTGCCGGGCTGTTTGCTGCTGTGCCGCTAACCGCTGCCGCGCACTCCGACGACGGCGAGGGTCACGCGCACGGCGGGGACGGGACCAACGGCAAGTGCATCGGCGGCAATGCCTGCAAGGGCCAGAGCGCCTGCAAGACGGCGGGCAGCCAGTGCGCGGGACAAAATGCCTGTAAGGGCGAGGGCTTCATCATCACCACGGAAGGAGACTGCGTGGAAAAGGGCGGTAGCTTCGAGGCGGTTTGATTGCCGGACCTGCCGATCAGTAAATCATCAGGGCTGAACCCCACGCGAAGCCGCCGCCGAAGCCTTCCATGATTACCGTGTGCCCGCGCTGGATGCGGCCATCGCGGACGGCTTCGTCGACAGCGAGCGGGATCGATGCAGCGGACGTGTTGCCATGCCGGTCCACCGTGACCACGACCTGCTCCATCGGCAGACCGAGCTTCTTCGCCGTGGCCTTGATGATGCGGATATTCGCCTGGTGTGGCACCAGCCAGTCGATATCCTGCTTGCTGAAGCCGTTCTCTTCGAGCGTCTCCTCGACGATATCGCCGAGCGCCTTCACGGCCCACTTGAATACTTCGCTGCCCTGCATGCGCGTGTACGCCTCGCCCTCGAGAATCTGTGAATAGCCGGCCGAGACGCCGGCGGGCACGTTCAGGAGCTCGTGGTACTTGCCCTCCGCATGTAAATGCGTGGCGATGATGCCGGGCTCGGCAGATGCTTCCAGCACGACCGCGCCAGCACCGTCACCAAACAGGATGCAGGTATCGCGATCGTTCCAGTCGATAATTCGACTGAAGGTCTCGGCGCCCACCACCAGCGCTCGCTGCGCGCCGTCGGTGCAGAAAAAGCGATTGGCGACATCCAGCGCGTAAACGAAGCCGGCGCAGGCCGCCTGCACGTCAAATGCCGGGCCGCCGTTGTGAATGTCCAGGCGGTCCTGCAGCAGGCAGCCCACGCTCGGGAAAACCTGGTCCGGTGTGGTCGTGGCGACGATGATCAGGTCGATATCTGCCGGTTGCAGGCCGGCCATGTCCAGCGCTTGCCGCGCGGCGTATTCGGCCAGTTCGCTGGTGCGTTCGTCATCGGCGGCGATATGCCGCTCGCGGATGCCGGTGCGGGACACGATCCATTCGTCGCTCGTGTCCACCATCCGTTCCAGGTCGGCGTTGGTTAAGACCTTCTCGGGCAGGTAACTGCCGGTGCCGATGATCCTGGCAAAAGACACTGTTTTTTCGCTCCCACCCGTTGACGCAGGACGCCCGCGATTTCTTCAGGCTAGCAGGATTTCCGCGTTCTGGTAGCCGGAGACCATGGGTTCAATGATCGGGATGCCCTCTGCCTGCAGGATGGCGGCGACCGGCTGCATACAGGTACACCCGAGCACAATGACATCTGCGCCTTCCTGGTCCAGGGCGACCTGGCAGGCCGCCTCGATCCTGGCCATTGACGTCATGCTGCACGCCTGCATTTCCTGCACGAAGTCGTGGGGCTCGCCCAGCATGTCCAGGTCGTGATCCTGGGACAGGTGATGGATGCTGTGACACTGGCCTGTCGCATCCGCATCTTGCAGCACGTGGTCGTAGATGAAGCGCAGCGCAGGTGGCCAGATGGTGACGATGGAAAATGCCCGATCATCAGCCTGTCGAATTGCACCCTCGCCGGAGCCGGTGACCGGCACCGTTGCGGCCTCGCGCAGTGCGTGCAGCCCGTAATCGCCCACGGTGTTGATGTACAGCGCGTCGTATCCGGCGCGTTCTGCCGCGAGTCCAGCCGCTACGTAAGCGAGCGCTGATGCTTCGCGTGCTGCGGGTGTGCCAGGAAATACGGCACCGGGCACGTCGACGAGTTCCGGCCGGAAACCGTCGCCGGCGGCAGCCAGGATCGGCGCCGGTGTCTGATCATTGCCGGTGGCGGCATCACCGGTACCAAGAATTGCAATCTTGCGCGGCGCCGTTTCGGTGTGGTTGGCTTCAGGCATTGCGCGTCCTCAGCTGTGTCCAATGGCGCGGACGCCCGGCGGCTGGATGTCGATCAGGCCGCGATAGTCGAGCTGGTAACCGGCGTCGCAGAATGCGCCGAGCAGGGCTGATTCCGCCGCCGCTTTGCCGTCGATCTTGTCGATCACCAGCGCGCCGCGCCGACCTGCACGTGGCAGGTGCCGCAAGGCGGTCAGCGCCGCGGGCAGCGCGCCCGCGGCGTCGCGAATGCTGGCCGGAAAACTGAGCACGCTGCGGCCGCGTTGCGCGACGTAAAGGACCGGCCGCCCGCGCGCGAGCAGCACCCATGAGCCGGCGATGCGCCGCGGCCTGGCATGTTCAGGATCGGCCGTGTCCGGCCATGCAGTGAGCGCGCCATAAGGATTCGCCGGGTCCATGACCGGCAGGATCACGATGTCGTCCAGCGTCACCGGCCGGTCGCGCTCCTCCGCATCTTGCCGGCACGCGCGCAGCCGGTCCACCGCGCCCACGTGGGCGAACTGCGCGCCGGACAGACCCTCGACAAAATAACCGCGCCGCACGCGGCCCTGGTCTTCCATTTCCTTCAGCACTTTATAGAGAGGCGCGAAGCCTCCCGGGATATCTTCCGCTGCCGCGCACTCACGGCTGACTACACCGTAACGGTCCAGCATCACGTTCACCCGCGCGACAGCCTGGGCCGTAGGGTTCGGCGCTTCGGTCACCAGGCTGGATACCAATGACCACCGGCCGCCGGCGAAAGTTGCCTGTGCGCGCCGGCGTGAGCGGCGCGCCGGCGTGCGACCGAGCGCGCGCAGTGGCGCAAAGGTGTCGTTGGTAATCTGCCCGGCCCAGACCAGGTCCCAAAGGGCTTCGCGCAATTCTTTGCCAGTGGTATCCGTCACTGCATCCTCGATTTCCATAAGGAAGGACGCGCCTTGGGCTTCAAGGCAACGCAGGATTTCCGCGTGCAGTTCGGCCGGTGGTTCATAGTCGCGGTTGACTGCGAGCAGCTCGCGCACCTGGCGACGTGTATACAGCGCAACCCGGCCGTCGCGCGGCCCGCTGGCGCCGCGTCCGACCCAGACCACTGTGCCGGAGGCCGCGAGCATATCCAGCATGTCGAGTTGGAAACCGGGCACGCGGCGTGGCAGAACCACGGTGCTCCAAAGGGTCCACGGCAGCGCGAGCCCCTGCAGCTGGGCAACGACTTCGGCAACGCGTTCAGCGCCCTGCCGCTCGTCGCCGATGCCCTGCCATGCAGGCAGGAATAGCGCGAGCGTTGGTGTATCCACCGGCGCTACAGCGTCGCGCAGCCTGGCCAGCGTGCGGCGTTTCAGGCGCCGCAGCACCTCGGCATCACACCAGTCGAGTTCCGCGCCGCCGGGCCGGATCTCGCCGCGCACGATGGCCCCGGTTGATTCCAGCTCACGCAGTGCAGGCTCGACCTGCGCCGCGCGTAGTTCGTAACGAGCCGCGACTTGTTGGGTCAGGAACGGACCGTGATGCCGCGCATATCTCTTCAGGAGCATCTCCAGGGCGTCTTCCACCGGCTGCAGGAAGGAGTCCGGCAGGCCAGCCGGGCTCGCCACGCCCAGCGCGTCGCGATTCAGCCCGGCATCTTCGGCCGCGATCCAGCGCTGTTCGCCGGCCACAGTCACGAGGACCGCGCGGCGTTGCCGCTCCAGTTCCTCGAGCCACTCGCCTGGTGCCTTCACGGCGCGCGCCGCGAGTTCGTCTGGTGTCAGGTCGCCGAGACGGCGCAGTACGTCGTGCAGTTCATTCGCATCGCGGGCCCGGTAGTCGTCGCTGAGCTGCTGCAGTTCACTTTCCAGTTCCGCCAGGACGTCGGCGTCGATCAGCTCGCGCAGCTCTGCCTGGCCGAGCAGTTCGGCCAGCAGCGCGCGATCCAGCGTCAGCGCCTGGGCCTTGCGCTCCGCCAGCGGTGAGTCCTGTTCGTACAGGTAGGCCGCGACGTAGGCGAAGACGAGCGAGCGCGCGAAAGGTGACGCGGAGTGGGTTTCCACTTCATCCACGGCGACTGCACGGCTGCGAATATCAGCCAGCAGTTGCCGCAGGCCAGGCAGGTCGAATACGTCGGCCAGTGCGTGGCGGTAGGTTTCCACAACAACCGGGAAACTCGGGTACTGGCGCACGGTGGCCAGCAGGGTCTGCGCCTTCAGCCGCTGTGCCCACAGCGGTGAACGCTGGCCCGGCGCGCGCCTGCGCAGTAGCAGTGACCGCACCGCGTTCTCGCGAAACAGGCCGGCAAACAGCGCGGTGCCGGCCAGCTGCGCCGTCACCAGTTCCTCGACGTCGTCCGGGTCTGGCAACAGCGTTTCCAGTGGCGGCAGTTCCTCGACGTCCGCAAAGCGCAGCACGATGCCGTCGTCCGTGTACATCACCTGGATGTCGAAGCCCGTCTGTTCGCCCAGGCGCTGTTGCAACGCGATGGCCCAAGGTGCGTGGATGCGGGCGCCGAAGGGCGTCAGTATGCACACGCGCCAGTCGCCCAGTTCGTCGCGGAATCGCTCCACGGTAATCGCGCGGTCGGTGGGCAAGGTACCGGTGTGCTGTTTTTGCTGGGCGATGTAGGCGGCGAGGTTCTGCGCGGCGAATTCGTCCAGCGGCGTATTGGCCTGGAGCCACGCGGCGGCGCGCGCCTGCCCCATGCGCCCCACTCGATGCACGAAAGCGCCGATGGCCTGGCCGAGTTCCAGCGGCCGGCCCGGGCCGTCGCCGTGCCAGAAGGGCAGCCGGCCCGGCTCGCCGGGCGCCGGCGAGACGATGACACGGTCTCGCGTGATGCTCTCCACCCTCCAGGTGCTGGCACCGAGCATCACCAGGTCGCCCGGCCGCGTTTCGAAGACCATTTCTTCGTCGAGCTCGCCGACCCGCGGGCCGTCTTCGCCGAGGTGCACGGCGTAGTTGCCGCGGTCCGGGATCGTGCCGGCGTTCAGCCGCGTGACCATGGCCGCGCCGCGGCGGGCAGAGATCTCGTCTTCGCTGCGGTCCCAGGCGAGCAGCGGCTTCAGGTCGGCGAAGTCCGACGACGGATAGCGCCCGCTCAGCATGTCGAGCACGGCCTCGAGCGCCGCCCGGCTGAGCTGCCGGTAGGGATCGGCTTTCTGGACAATGCTCTCTATATCGGCAACTTTAACCGGCTTTTCGACGCAGATCGCGACAATTTGCTGGGCCAGCACATCCAGCGGGTTAGCCGGCACCGCAATGGATTCAAGCTCCCCCTCCAGCATGCGCCCGGCCACCACCGCGCATTCCAGCAGGTCGCCGCGGAATTTCGGGTAGATGCGCCCGCCGCTGACGGCCCCCACCTGGTGCCCGGCTCGGCCCACGCGCTGCAGGCCCCGGGCCACGGAACCGGGGGATTCCACCAGCAGCACCTCGTCCACCGCCCCC
>Ga0265309_10001558_pt1 | contig 10122 bp, 8 predicted proteins | sample Helome_FD_192492 | JGI IMG/M metagenome (GOLD analysis project Ga0265309, IMG submission 192492) | Marine sediment microbial communities from subtidal zone of North Sea - Hel_20160524 (Illumina Assembly) | ecosystem: Environmental > Aquatic > Marine > Subtidal zone > Sediment ...
CTTCCGTGCAGTTGTCGGCGTCATCTACGACGCCGTCCGCGTCGGTGTCCATGGCGGCGGCTAGGCTCACGTTGTCGTAGAAATTGCCGGAGCGCTCGAAGTTCGTGGTCGTACTGGCGAAGCCGAACTGAAAAATCTGGCCGCCGAGACCGGCATCGATGAACAGCGTCAATGCGTACGTATCCCACGTGTCGGGTAGATTGGTCGTGTCTATCGTGACGAAGTTCGTCAGCGCGAAACCCGCGCCGGGATCGAGCGTCTTGATGAACGCAACCGCCGTGGTGGCGCCGCGGATATTTCCGCGCTTGGCATCGAAGCGGAACGTGTAGGTCTGGCCGACGTCGGCCGCGCCGATAGTTTGCTCCTGAAAGACGTTGGCTTCGACGAGGTTACCGGCGCTGTGCTCTTGAACGTTTTCGATATCGTTAAAGACAAGCAGCTGCTGGAGGCCCTGATCCGGCCCGCCCTGGCCCTCGTCGATTGCCGAAAAGGCTGACCCGTCATTGGGCGCCCCGAACGGGCCATAACCATAGAGAAAGTTGCCGTTTGCACCGTCGAAGACGTTGCCGAACACCAGCCAGCCGTCGGCGGCCAGGCTACCGTCATTGGACGCATCGAGACCCTCGAAGTCCTGGCTGTACGCAGACAGATCGGCCCATGAAAGCGGTGCGGCCATCAGAGAAGCGGCCGCAAATAGGCACGCCACGAAAGTTCGTTTAATCGTCATTTAACTTAATCTCCCGGTTGGTTTTTTGTGTTGGCCCGCTTACTTTCTTACCGGACTTTCGACGGGCTCGGTTATTTTTTATTTCAACCCAGGCGCAATACAGGATAGTTAATTCTGTCCGCTAGCCTAACGTAACATAGAACGACCTTTGTTTTCATAAGGCACAAAAAACCCCGCACTAGGCGGGGTTTTTGTCACCGCACAAAACGGTGCTCAGGTATTCAACGTGAATTCAGCCAACCACCGTCCTTACTGCGGAATGGGAACACACTCAGACATGCTCGGCCCCGGGGCGCCGAAAAAAGTAGCTTTCATTCTTCCCAGATCGAAGAAGTTGACCAAGCCATCGGGGTCAGAGTTGCCGGGCCCGACAAGATCGGCATCAGCATCGTTGCTGAAGAACACCGATTTCATTTGCCCAAGATCCAAGAAGTTGATGAGACAATCATTGTTCAGATCTGCATCGCAGACGTTGCCAAAGCCGTCGCCGTTGCTATCGATTTGCTGCGGATTCGCGTCGTCCGTGCAATTGTCGACGTCATCTGCAACGCCGTCCTCGTCGGTGTCGTCCACACCCGCCGCGAGGCTAACGTTGTCGTAAAAGACGCCGGATTCCTCGAAGTTCGTGGCCGTGCTGGCGAAGCCGATCTGAAAAATCTGGCCGTCGAGACTTGCATCGATAACGATTGGTATCTCGAACGTGTCCCAGGTATCGGGCAGACTGGTCGTGTCCACTGTCAAGAAGTTTGTCAACGCGAAGCCGGCGTTAGGATCGAGCGTCTTGATGAACGCAAGAGCCGTGGTGGCGCCGCCGATATTGCCGCGCTTGGCATCGAAGCGGAACGTGTACGTCTCGCCGACATCGGCCGCGCCGACGATCTGCTCCTGAAAGACGTTGGCTTCGATAAGGTTGCCGTTGCCGTGGTCGCCATTGTTGTAATCGCTATAGACAACCAGCTGCTGGGCGCCCTGATCCGGGCCGCCCTGGCCCAGGTCGATTCCAGAAAAGGCTGGCCCGCCATTGGGCGCCGCAAACGGGCCATATCCATAAAGAAAGTTACCGCTTGTACCGTCGAAGACGTTGGCGAACACCAGCCAGCCGTCGTCGCCCAACGCTGTGGGACTGGCCTGGTCCAGACCCTCGAAGTCCTGGCTGTACGAAGACAGGTCCGCCCACGAAAGCGGGGCGGCCAGCAGTGAAGCGGCCGCAAATAGGCTGGCCACGAACGTTCTTTTAATCGTCATTTAGCTTAATCTCCTGATTGAGTGGATTTTTTTTTGGCGGCCTGTCCACTTGCTTATCGGACGGTCGGCCGGTTTGGATTTGTTGTTGTCACAACCCAGGCGAATAAGCAGGATTGATCATCGCGACGGGCAGCTTAACGTATTGCACTAGGCATTGTGCGACTATTGTTCGATTCGACGATTTTGCGACGGGCGCTAGGGCCCAGGCACGCTTCAAAGTCAGGCGCCGTCTTCCTCGAGCGACGCTTCGGCGACCGCCTCGTTGATCATCTCACGCACTTCTTCGAGGGTCGGCGCATCCGGATCAACCTCGACAGAATTGTGCACACGGCGAACGCGCGTAAACACTTCGGCGTCGTCGAAATCTGCGACGCGAACAGGCACGCCGCGTCCGGCGCTTGCTATAGCGCGCACGTGATCTTTGAGTCGCGGATTGAACGTGTCCTCTGCGGCATCGAACAATGACGTAAGACGATTGTCGGGATCGATCGCATCATCGACGAGCGGCACATGGCCTTCGAAGTACCATTCACCGTCGTGCCGCCCCAACAGGTACGGCTCATTGACGATCATCACAGGCTCGCCAATGCCGACCAATTCGTACAGGAATTCGATATTTTCCGGGTATAGCCTCACGCAGCCGTGACTCACGCGCATACCGACGCCAGCGGGCTGATTCGTGCCGTGGATCAGATATCCCGGCAAATTGAGCTTGAGTACACGTGTGCCAAGCGGATTTTCCGGGCCGGGCGGCACAACCGCCGGCAGCGGATCGCCAAGCTCGGCATGTTCGCGGCGAACCGATAAGGGCACCCACCAGCTCGGGTCTCTGGCCTTGGACACAACGGTTGTCGAACCAAGCGGCGTTTCCCAGCCAACGCGCCCGATGCCGATCGGGAAGCTCAGCACGATCTGGCTCTGCACGTCTCCGGAATCGGGATCGCGCCGCACCCCGTCGCGAGGAAAATAAAACAAGCGCTTCGACGCAATGTTCAGCACGATGCCCTCACGCGGTACATCCGGCAGCACAAACTGCGTTGGCAACAGTATTGGCGTGTTAGCTCCAGGCAACCACGGATCGACATGGGGATTTGCCGCAATCAGCTCGTCGTAACCGAGCCCGTACTCGCGCGCAAAATCGGACAGTGTGTCGCGCTCGTTCGTGAATACCACTTGTGGGATACCGACAACGGATTGGTCCGGCGATTCGATAACAAATCGATTTCTATCAATCGGTTCTTCGATCGGGCGTTTCTTCAGAGCGCGCTCCTGTGATGCGGCACCGGGCCCCCGGACCGTATCGAAAAAATCTTCGATCGTCGCGCAACCGGCTACGAAGACCAGCAATGGTATCGCCAATCGTAGAACGGATTTTGTTGTCATAGACGACATACGCGAATTCCCAGCGGCCAGCGAACCCTTCGCTTGGCACTGCCCCAGGCCACCCTTAGGGCGGCTTCGATAATACCCACCGGATCGTGTCCATGCCGGGATTGATAACGCTTGCAAGCCGACCAGGTACGCAGGAACCCGAGCATATCATCGACTCGCCAGGTCAGCTGCATATCAAATTCCGGTGACTCGACCTCCACACCGGGCATCGCAATGCTGCGGTAGCCCTCCTCGACCAGCGCCCGCTCGGCGGGCCAAAAGCCGTCCAGGATGTCCTGATAGAGCTCGTCAACAACCGTATCGACGGAGGCGGACACGTGGCAAAGCTCATAGCACCAAACGGCGATTAAGCCACCCGGCACGACGACGCGGTTTGCTTCGGCGAAAAATCTGTCACTGTCAAACCAATGCAGCGCCTGGCCGACCGTAATCAGGTCAGCCGACGCTGGCGCGATACGCGAGTCCTCTGCCGGTGCCACTCGATAACTCACGCGTGGGTGGGCGATCGCCGAGTCGATTTGTTTGGAGCTTGCGTCGGTCGCGACGACCTCGTCGAAATGTCCGGTCAGTGAGACCGCCGCCTGGCCATTACCGGTCGCGCAGTCCCACGCCCGCACGCGCCGCTCGCACAATCCTGCCAAATACTCGAACAGTAGCGGCGGATAGCCTGGCCGGTATCTGGCGTACAGATCCGACTTTTTCGAGAAATAGTCTTTGAACGACGTCTTGACGGTTATTGATTCGTGCAGTCGGGATTGCGGCCGTTCGCCTTTGCCTCGTTATAGAGTGCGAGCGTCTTGCCGAATTGCGATACCAGTGAGTCGATGCGCTTCTCATTCGATGGATGCGTAGACAAGAATTCAGCAGCCTCTTTTTTTTCATCGTTCTCGGCGGCCATGTTTTGCCACAACGGCACACTCTCGCGAGGATCAAACCCTGCGCGCGCCATCAACTCGAGACCGATAACGTCGGCTTCGGATTCTTGCCCACGATTGAACGGCAACATGATGCCGAGTGCCGCACCGGCATTCAGTGCTTCATAAGCGGTATAGGTCGCGCCCTGGTGGCCGCCACCGAGCAACACCGCGGCGACTTGAATACCGACATTCGAAACCGGCGATCTCGATGCACGTTCGTTCGAATGCCGTGCCGTTACGTGTGCAACTTCATGTCCGAGAACGGCCGCCAATCGATGTTGGTTGTCCGCCGCCTTCATGATTCCGGTCATGACACCGATCTTGCCGCCCGGCATCGCGAAGGCATTGACGGCTTCATGATCAAAAATCGCCATGTCCCATTCAAGATCACGATACTCAGGCTCCAGAATATCGACGATCGCCGTCGCCACGCAGTGCACATAATCAATTGTCACTCGGTCTGTTTCCAGCGGAATTGACGCCCGCATTTCAGCAAACTGCTGTGCCGCCTCGGCGGCCAGCTCAGTGTCGGAGCGAAAAATCATCTGGCTGCGGCCGGTCGGAGATGTAGAACACGCGGCGAGCACCAGCGTGCCGATCACAAAGGCAATCGATACTTTAATTCGCGTAGACATGGCTATTTGAAACCTCACTAATTGAATCCGCGGAGCGCCCTGGACTACCGCGACATTATAGCGTCTCGAGGGGTCGCATTACTCCGGCGCTTGGGGAATTCGACAAGCCTGAGCCCTGCCGGTTCCGCCATCTAGCGCGGCAGGCGAGATTCGAATCGCCGCCGCCAGCGCGCAGCGGTGGCCTTGTCTATGGCGCTGTCAATATTCGCCATTAAGCGTTTCTGCAGTGGCTGTTTAATCTTGTAAGTCAACTCAAAGAGATCGCGCTCGTCGACGAGCTCGCGCAGCAGTTCGTCGCTTGTCTTGATAGCATCGGCCAGACCGTATTCGAGTGCGCGCGTGCCGTACCAATGTTCGCCGGTCGCGACTTTATCCAGGTCAAGATCCGGTCGATACTTCGATATCGCGCCCTTAAAGAGCGCGTGTACGTCTTCGAGCTCTTCCTTCAGTTTGGCACGATCCTCGTCGGTGTTTTCGCCGAACATCGTCACGGTACGCTTATATTTGCCGGCCGTGATCTGCTCGAAATCCACGCCGTGCGAATCGAGCATGCGATTGAAATTTGGGATCTGCGCGAGTACACCGATCGACCCCAAGATTGCAAACGGCGCGGCGAAAATCTTGTCCGCGACGCAGGCCATCAGATATCCGCCACTGGCGGCAACTTTGTCGACGCATACGTGCAGCGGAATACCGGCTTCTCGCACGCGCACCAGCTGCGACGCGGCGAGGCCGTGTTCATGCACGACGCCGCCGTAGTTCTCGAGACGAACGATGACCTGATCGTCGGGCATCGCGACGTCGAGTACGGCGCTTACTTCTTCACGCAGCGACGGAACTGCGCTCGCCTTGAGATCGCCTTTGAAATTGATGATAAAGCTACGTGGTCGAGCCGACTCATCTTTCGCCTCGGCCTTTCTCCGCCTCTTCTCCTGCTTGTCTTCTTTCTTTTGCTCACCCTTCTTCAACACGGCGTGTTTTAGGGCATGCGCCAGCGACTTGTATTTTTCGTTCAGACTCTCAACTTCGAGCCCTTCCTGCGTGCTCTTTCGGCCGGCTGCTGCGGCAAAGCTGATTACAACAATAATGCCGACGACGACGGTCAGCACTTTCAGCAGGAATAGACCGTATTCGATAAACAATTGACTCATTTCTACTTCCGCGGGGCGCGCCCGACGTCTCTCAGACGGCAAGGCCGACGTTATTTTTCTGCAGTACCTGTTCGGCACGATAACTCGAGCGCACCATCGGTCCGGCGACGACCTCGATAAAACCGCGTTCAAGGCCTTCGATGCGATACACGTCGAATTCGTCAGGTGTGACATAGCGTTCGACGGCAAGGTGGTTTGGCGTCGGTCGCAAATACTGGCCAAGCGTCAAGACGTCGACGTTGGCTTCTCGCAAGTCGTCCATCGTCCGCATTATTTCGCTGTCGCGCTCACCCAATCCAAGCATCAGGCTGGTTTTGGTCAACACGTCGGGCCGATGCAGTTTGGCGTGGCGCAATACGTCAATGGTCTGTTCATAACCGGCCCTTGGATCACGAACCGGATACGTCAATCGTTTGACCGTTTCAACGTTTTGTGCGAATACCTCGATGCCAGAGTCGACGACGATTTCGACGTGCCGTTCAACACCATTGAAATCGGGCGTCAGTGCCTCTACCGCGGTTTGGGGATTGAGACGCTTGATCTCGCGAACGCAGTTGGCGTAATGCGCGGCACCGCCGTCCTGCAGATCATCACGATCAACGGATGTAATCACAACGTATTTCAGACCCATCAGTTGAACAGCCTTGCCGGTGTTCATGGGTTCCTCGTAGTCCAGCCAACCTTTGGGATTACCGGTATCGACTGCACAAAAACGACATGCGCGCGTGCAAACCGACCCCAACACCATGATCGTTGCTGTGCCGGCATTCCAGCATTCGCCAATATTTGGACACATCGATTCTTCGCACACGGTGCTCAGGCGGTGCTCACGAACAATATTATGTACACCCGAGTAGCCTTTGCCGGTCGGTAACTTCGCACGCAACCAGCTTGGTTTGTCGCCCCGTGGCACAGGTTCGATTTCCGGACGCTGTTTGATACCGTTCTTGATCGCGGAGAACCCAGCGTCCGTCTGGTACTTAGTGCCAGTTTTAGTAATCGGTATGCCGCGGAATTTTTGCTCGGAACTACTCATGAAGCTCGATCGGTGACCCTTAGTTTTTGGGAACGGAATTCTCTCACATCCACCACGGCACCTGCTACACCATGACCAATCTGGTTGTGGCTGTCCTGCAGTTCATTGGAAGTATGTCGAACGACCCGTCAGACCGAGAATTGGGTCCTTGCAGTCGACATGGTCTTCATCGGAAGTAAAGCGCAGCGTAGCGAGCCATCATGAGGCTAAGATACGACGGGTTGTGGGGAAGGCGCTGTTGATCCGACGTAAAGCGCAGCATAGCGAGCCACCACCAGACTCAGATACGAAGGCATAGGGCGACAGGCCATTCATCCGAAGTAAGGCGCTACCCACCAGACCTAGATACGAAGGGCTGTGGGCGTGGCGCTGTTTATCCGAAGTAAAGCGCAGCAAAGCGAGCCATGAGGATAAACAGCGTCACGCCCACAGCCCAAACAAAAAAATCCCGGCCGAAGCCGGGAAAGTCAGGGGGAATCTCATCACGCCAGAGGTGATTCAGTGCAATCTGGACCAACTCACAAGTTTCACGTCACTGCGGTTCAGATCGAAATTTCGTGCCAGTACGGCCTCGATGTCACGCCTGTCCGAATCGCCGTCCATCGGCTGACTCAGTTCGACTACACCGCTGAATTCATTACCGCCGCGATACGACGCGTCGGTCAGGATGAACTGTGTGTAGTACTTTGCAGACATGTGCTCAGACTACGGTAATGCCCGCGGACCGGCTGTGAGCCAGGGCACAAATTCCTGGATTCTGGCGTCCGGAAGCCAAAACGGTGAGCCAGGTCACACTGGCGGCCGCGACCCCGTCGGGGCCGGGGCCGGTGCGATGAGAGCGGGTCCGACATAATTCGGATAGCGCCTCGGATAGCTGTTTCCGCGCTCATTCGGGGCGTAAGATCCGCCCGAGTTTCGGGACTTTGGGCGCGGCTCACAGAATTTGCCGTGCAGCATATGTAATATTGTCGACCAGCTGCCAGTCGCTTGGGACTGCGTGGCAGACGATCGACACGGGGAACTGACAGATGTTCAGAAATGCGAGTTTTCGGCACCGGCTATCACGGTTGATCTTGACAACCGTGCTGCTTATCGGCGCCGGCGGAGTTCAGGCACAGGACGAGCTCAGAAGCACGTTCTTCAAGGAAGCAGATGCGGCAAAAGCGGCCGCCGACGCGGCGAACGCCGAGCTTCTGGCGCCGCGCAGCTACGGCCGTGGCACGAAGGAGTATGAAGACGCCGAAGAAGGCCTGCAGCGCGGTCGCAACATCGAATATGTGCGAACGAATGCGGCTGAGGCAGCCAATCATTTCAAGACAGCCGCCGAAGCGGCCCAGCTCGCCTCGACGGCACTCGCGCAGGTCATGAAGAGCAGACAGGACGCTGCGAATGCAAGAGCGCCCGAATTGTCACCGGAAATCTGGGCCGAAGCACAGCGCAAATTCGGCGACGCGATCCGGCTTTTGGAGCGCGGCGATCTGAAAAACGCCAAGCGTCGTGATATCGAGGCGACGAGCCTGTATCGCGACGCCGAACTCGTCGCGATTAAGGCTCAGTATTTGAGTGAAACCCGTCGTCTGCTCGCCGACGCCGATCGCGCACGCGTCGGCCGCTACGCACCCATCACGCTTGGCAAAGCCAAGCAGCTGCTGGCCGACGCTGAACGCGAGCTCAGCGAGAATCGTTATGATACGGACCTGCCGCGCAGTCTTGCGCGACAGGCAAATTATGAGGCGAAGCATGCCATTTACCTTTCGGAAGTTGTTCGTCGGGTGCGAGACAAAAAGCTGACAGCGGAAGAACTTATCCTGAATTGGGAACAACCGATGTCAGCCATTGCCGGGGCCGCGGACGTGGTTCCGGATATGGAAAACGGGCCGGAACAACTGTCATCGGAACTCGTTGCATTCATCGACAATCTACGCAACGAATACCAGCGCCTGGAGCAGGAAAACGCAGAAGACAGCATTCGTCTGGCAGACCTCGAAGCGGAACTGAGCGCTCTCGATGAACGTCTCGGCGGTGCTACAGCCGAACGCGCAGCGCTGGTGCAGCGGCTTGAAGCGCAGAATCGTGTGAAGGAACAGTTTTCCCAGATCGAAAAAATGTTCACTGGTGAGGAAGCGCGCGTATTCCGTCAAGGAGACACTGTAATTATGCGGCTCGTCGGATTGACGTTCGACAGCGGTGCGTCACAAATCAGACCCGACAATTTCGACCTGCTCGCAAAAGTTGAAAAAGCTATTGACGTTTTTCCGCGCAGTGAGCTAACCATTGAAGGTCATACAGATTCGCACGGCGGCGATGACTTGAACCAAAAGCTGTCGCAGGAACGCGCCGAATCGGTACAGCAGTACATGATCAACGCGATGCGAATTCCCACGTACCGGTTGATCGCTACGGGCTACGGCGAGACTCGTCCGGTCGCCAGCAACGAGACTGCCTCCGGGCGTGAGAAAAACCGTCGCATCGATATCGTCATCAAGCCTGTGATGGACTCGTTGTAGTCTTCCACCAATCGGCGATGGCTCGGCCCGTCACATTGTTGACGAGGTAGCCGTATTCAGCGTGTACGTTTAGCTGGCCGTCGAGACGGAAACAGTTGAATAAGGCCTGATCGTCGATGGATTCAATCAGGTCCAGCCCGAGCATTTCCTCGAAATCATTGATTAGCTCCCGGTCGAGCGCTGTCATATCGCCAACCGCCGCCAGGTTGATCCACTTGCGAATATTGTTCGGGTAGCGCTGAACGCCCTGGTCGCCATGACCCATTATGCGTTTTTGCAAATAACTCTGGCCCAGCGGACTGCCCAGGGTCAGTAGCAAATCGATTTCGAGGGCATCCTTGTCTCCATGCGTCATTTCCCACAGGCTATCGTAAGCGATCACCGAACCCATACTGTGGGCCAAAAGCAAAATTGGACGACCGGATTCCCATGCGGCACGCAGCGGCATCTTCAACATTTCGCGCACGTGATCGGCAATGCCGTTCTTGTTGTGTGTATATCGCAGAAGGTCG
>Ga0265309_10001562_pt1 | contig 10115 bp, 8 predicted proteins | sample Helome_FD_192492 | JGI IMG/M metagenome (GOLD analysis project Ga0265309, IMG submission 192492) | Marine sediment microbial communities from subtidal zone of North Sea - Hel_20160524 (Illumina Assembly) | ecosystem: Environmental > Aquatic > Marine > Subtidal zone > Sediment ...
ACTTGCTGGCACCGTAATCGACATGAATTATCCCGGCGTCTTTCAAAATTTTCCGGTTGGTCAACTGGAATACTTTTCATTCCCTAACTCCCCGATTCATGACGTCTATAAGGACACAAGCTTCTCCCTTCTGACAGACGACATGAAAGACATTAAAGTGGTTGTCAACAGCTACCTGGTCTTGGGCAGCTATTATGGAATTAGACCAAGAGCAGAAATCGAAATGCCCAAATTGGTGGCAGATGCCCAAGAGTTGATCGCAATGCTGAAAGAAGAATATCCAGAGGTCCGATTTACAACACATTAGCAAAACATTTACTTGTTAGAATGCGCCTTTGGCCACATACATGAAGGGTTGCCGTCATGGATCAGTTTGAGTACGTCATGGTACTTGTGTCGATTATCGTCGGCCTCGGAATCGCACACATTCTCCTCGGCATTGGTGGCATTATCGATCGACTGTCGCGTAAAGATGACCGCTTGGAACTCAGTTTGGCCCATGCCGCGTGGCTGGGACACTGCTTTTTGTGGTTGGTTATGTTCTGGTGGTGGGAGTATCGCCTTTCGATGACCGTAGAGGACTGGAGCATGGGTTTGTATTTGTTCCTGATTTTTTACGCCGTGGCCATTTTTCTCCTTCAGGCCGTGCTCGTACCGAGAACCTGGGACGGTGTCACCAGCTTGAAGGAATATTTCCTGGAGCGACGAGTGTGGTTCTACAGCCTTCTCGCATTTGCGACAATTCTGGATACTCTTGATAGTTATCTGACAGGTGGATTTCAGTACATACTAGACACTGGATATATCGGTATGGGGATCTCCGTTGCGACTATCCCGGTTGTTATCATTGGGATAAGAACGGCCAACATACGCACTCACAATATTATGGCTACGATTTTTCTCGGCTGGCAGATTCTGATCGGATTTGGCCATCTCGAAATCTTGTCGCCCTAATCGATGCTAGCGGTCGTGCTTATTTGCGCTGCGCCGCTGTAGCTTCTTGCAGCATTTGAATCAGTTCCTTGTCACTGTAGGAATACTTTTGGTCGGCGTTTAGTTCGGCCATCTCTTCAATTATCTTGCTTATCGTCCACCTGGCTTCTTTCTCGTTTGGAACGACCAGATAGTTGGGTTTCGGTGCGTCATCGAACAAGGCGTGCATCACCGCAACGGTCACATCATCTGGCTCCTTGTACATGCTTCGATCTGACATGTACTTAATATCCTCGGCTATATACTCCGCGTAAACCGAGCCCGGTTGTGAGTACGGCTGATTCGCCAAAGCAACCGCTTCTTTAGTGCCAATTTCAGATTTGTAATTGCCAGGGTTAATGGCGCTTACCTGCACGTCAAATAGGGCCATCTCGGCAGCGAGGTCGTCGGTATACGCTTCAAGCGCGTGTTTCGTGATGTTGTAGGGTGCCCAGAACCTGGCCGACAGGATTCCTGCTATCGAGCTAATATTACTTATGCGTCCTTTGGACTCGATAATCAGAGGTGCGAACGCTTTGGTAACCCGGTAGACACCCATGAGGTTCACATCGAGAATCCAGGCCAACTCGTCCTCATCAATCTCGGTAATTGGGCCCAAAGTGAGGACACCGGCGTTATTGACCAGCCCATACAACCCCTTGCCGCCCGCCCGCACTGTTTCCACTGCGGCATCGATCTCATCCTGTTTGGTAACATCCAGACGCACGGACCGAATATTTGGGATCTCATTTAGCGCGTCGAGGTCGTCCTGCTTGCGTGCGCCCGCATAGACGAAATAGCCATTCGCGGCGAGCGTTTCGGCAATGTTGCGGCCAATACCGGAACTGGCGCCCGTAACCAGAATGGCCTTTTGCGCGCTGCCGTCATCGGATTCAGCAAAAGTATGTTGAGATGAACCGAGAATTGCGATAGTGACAAAGGCTATTGATAGAATGAATCGTTTGAGCATTGTCATTGTTCCTTTCTGGTTTTGTTGGTGCAAGTATGCATTGTTGTGTAGAACTGATCTATTGAAAAATGGACTCCATCGAATCAAACTCAGGCGCGAAAAGGCCGGCATGATGCTTAATAATTCGTCCGCTTCTGGCCGAACTGAGAACTAATCTACACGGCAAATACCAGAGGCCCGTTTGATGTCGACGACAACAATAAGCTGATAGGATCACCGGATAATGTATCCCGAACAATGGAGGCCCCGTTGAAGCCGGATTCCAAGATTGAAATTCTCAAGAACTGCTCTTTCCTAAGCGGCGCTGAAAACCACATTCTTTCAGCCCTTGCCGATGCCACCCATAACCTGGAAATCGCCGGTGGGGAAACCGTCGTTGCCAAGGGTGACAGCGGCTCCACCATGTTTTTCATCGCTTCCGGCAAGGTCAGGGTCCATGATGGCGAAGTCGTGCTAGCCACCCTGGGGACAGGAGAAGTATTCGGCGAAATGGCCGTACTCGATGCGGACGTGAGAAGTGCATCTGTGACAGCTGAGACAGAAACCCTGCTCCTTAGCCTCGAACGTGACGATCTGTGGCAAACGATCTCCCAAAGTTCCGAGGCTCTGAAAACCATCATCGTTTCGGTTCTGCAGCGGGAAAGAAGCATCGTGCACGATGTCACCACTCGTACAGCACAGGTGCAGGCCTTTGAAAAAGAACTCGAAATCGGGCGGAGAATTCAGGCCGATTTTCTACCGGAATACGTTCCTGAAGTTGAAAACTGGGAGATAACCTCGTATTTCGAAGCTGCTCGCGAGGTCGCGGGGGACTTTTACGACCTATTCGAACTCGAACCCGGAAAACAGCTGGCAGTGGTCATCGGGGATGTCTGCGACAAGGGCGTAGGAGCAGCATTGTTTATGACTCTTTTCAGGAGCCTGATCCGTGCCTCGTGCCAGTACAGCGCGCTCAATCCGGATATCGGAAAAGCAGCTGATGGTTCGCGAGACCACATCAGCAGGATTCTGCAAACTGGCATTGATTTCACCAATCACTACATCTCCACCACACACAGCAAGTCGAGCATGTTTGCTTCCCTGTTTTTCGGCGTGCTGGACCCCCAAAGTGGCGAATTGGTGTATGCGAATGCAGGCCACGAATCACCGATAATAATCAGGTCCGGGGGTGGTCACGACATATTGGAAGTCACGGGTGGCATTGTCGGATTGTTTCCTTTTGCCACTTTCAGTATTGCCACAGAGCAATTGAATCCCGGCGATTTGCTGCTCAGTTACACCGACGGTGTCAACGAGGCCAAGAACGAAAACGGGGACCAGTTTACCGAGGAACGGATTCTCAAAACTGCCATATCCGGCTGGAAGAATAGCGAAGATCTGCTAAACCGGTTATTGGACGAAATTTACACTTTTCGTGGCGACGCGGCCCAGTCTGATGACATCACGGTGCTGATCCTCCACAACCTTGTTGTAGACTAGGCAAATTGAGTATCGGTAAGGTAGAATTTGATTTATTATGATTTCTTAATACAGTGATGGAGAATATGACATGGGTGATATGAGCATTTTGGTTGGTCAGGAGCAAGGTAATGTCGCCGTCACCGTTCTGAAGATCGAAGGCGATATTGACGCCAGCACGTTTAAGGATCTGCAGGATAAGGCAGCTGAATTGGTTGAAGAAGGCGCTTCGAACATTCTCCTGGACATGGCAGACGTCAAGTATATGGGTAGCGCTGGATTCCGTGCCATCCACGCAATCGCCAACATGCTGAATAAGGAACACGAAGAAGGCATGTACAAGTCCAAGCACGTCAAACTCCTCAATCCACATGGTGAGGTTGCCCGCGTCATCAAGACTCTCGGTTTCGATTCATTCCTCGAAATTTATGAAGATAGAAACGCTGCAATCGCTTCATTCTAGAGCTCTCCAGCCTGATCAACATGTCCCGGGTTTTTGAGATTTCTATAGAAGCCGGCCTGGAAAATCTGAAAAAAGTCCGGTCTTTCATCACGAAGACCGGACAGTCCTTGGGTGTAAATGCTGATGTCATCGGTGACATGTGCCTGGTCGTGGACGAGGCTGTCACCAACATCATTCTGCACGGCTACGATGGACAGGAAGGCACGATCGACATTGACGTCCAGGGTCATGGTCGCACATTGGTGATCACAATCAGGGACCAAGCCAGATCCTTCGATCCCGAAACTGTTGAGGCACCTCACCTCGAGGATGCCCTCGCCGATCGTGCATACGGGGGAATGGGGGTCTACCTGATCAAAAAGTTAACGGACGAAGCCGAGTTCAAGCGCTTGCCGGGCAAAGGCAATCAATTACGGTTGTTCAAAAACGAGGTAGTTGCGGACAGGAAGAATAAAGCACACGTTGTTTGATTCTGGCATGTACCGGTCAGGCACCTTCAATCCGCCAAAAGCAACCTTGGGTCCGTCACCCATTATGTTTACCTGAGAATCCGCTTTTGGCTGCGAACTCAACCGATCGACGCAACCCTTTGCGGAACTCATTACCCCAAGGCGTTAACCGCAAAAACCGGCCAGAAGCGGCCATTCATCCGTAACGTCTGAATTAAGCGGCGCGTGCGCAGCACGCCTCCGGTGGAGCCAGCTTGCTGGTGGAACGTACTTAATGTGAATACCTAGCCATACTAGTCAGTGACTTCAACCCCGCGCCAAAAAGCCACGTGCTCCCGGATGTTTTTCGCCGCTTCTTTAGGCTCTGGGTAGTACCAACATGCGTCGATGTTTAAATCTCCACCTACGTTTATCGTGTAGTAACTTGCGACGCCTTTCCAAGGACAGTTCGTTTTTGTATTACTTGGCATCAAAAAGGACATATCAACACTGCTTGCCGGAAAATAATGGTTACCCTCGACAACAACAGTCTTATCGCTCTCTGCTAATTCCTCACATTTCCAAATTGCCTTCATAGATAAATTTGACCCTAATTACACATAATGCCTGCGACAGGGGCGCGGCGTCAGCCGCGTCCAGCGACCGTAGGGAGCGACCTGCTTGCACTGGTCATGTGTCACCATAGCTCAATCACGGGTGATCATTCCTCATGCTTCTTATTCGATCAATGCCATGAAGAAGCAGCTTCAGACCACCCACACTCGAAATCAAACCTAAAAACAATATAGGCAGATACCAAAAGAGTAGTGATTGATCTGGCTCTCCTAACCGCGAAATGATTGCTTCCCATACATACATGAAAATGAACACGACCCCTAAAACAGTACTAAAGCCACCTAGAAAAACGAATAAGTAGGCAAGCCACTTTTTCAAGTTCGAAACGAACCCGTTTGATACTGTGTTGTGGCACGATTGTTCATCTGGCAGATTATCTCCTGGGACACATAACGTCAATTATGTGGAATAAGGCATGCTTCTGATTAACACTGAATGTCTCCTTCTGGCCGAACTGAGAACTAATCGCCTGTGATATTGGATGCTGAACAGGTTCCGCTGATCGCTTGATAGCGGAACCTGTTCTCCGACTGCCAACAATCTCCGTTAACGGCCCATTGACGCAACTCAACGCAGACTTACTGACTCATCAGGCGATCGGCAGTATCCTAGCGGGGTGACCGTTAATCGCCTGCAGAGCAATGAAACGAGACACTAATTTCTGGCTGATTCAGATTCCGGGCTGGTTGGCTTTTGGACAGGTAAAATTTGGGGTCGAATTACTCTGACCCCGTTCTACTGATTGGAGGCATGAATGAAACCATTGTTGATTCTGGTGAGCTTGTTGTTCTCATTACCTGCCTGGTCCGATGCACCATTGGCAGCTACCTACGTCCTCGAGGGTTATGGCTGTATCTGGCATGATGAATTTGATGGTGTGCACTGTAATGAAAATGGTTGCGAACTCAACCAGCAGTACTGGCAGTTTCAAAACCTCAATGTCAACAACGAGGAAATGCTTTATACACAACGTCAATGCACGGATTACCCTGATGATTACAATTACTGTATTCGCGATGGTGTGTTCAGTATTCATGCGCGTGACGAAGGCAAACCAGTGCGCTGCGATGATGTTAACTGCGCCGACGATTATGGCTGGCCATGTGAATCCGGCACGGGTTGCGCCGACCGCGAAGAAAGATATACATCGGGCAGAGCGATGACGAAAAATAAGTTTGAGGCGAAGTACGGCTACGTTGAAGTTTCTTTTCGCTTACCTTTCTCCCGCCAAGGCAAGTCCCGAAGCGGCTTGTGGCCGGCATTCTGGATGCTCGACGCAACGATCAACGAAGGCCCGGGCAGTTGCGGCGGTGACTCGCTCGACAGGTCTTGTGAAAATGCCTGGCCCGTCGCAGGCGAACTGGACATCCTTGAGCACGTGTCCGCCACGCCAGATATTCTTTTCCACAATGTGCACTGGGATCCGGGCGTCAATGGCCCGGGTTGGGATCATCGGTCCTGTGACATTCGCCCCATCGATGTCTGCTCTGAAAACATGGGATGGGGTGGGCAAATCGACAGAGGTTTTGCTATCGACTGGCGCGAATGGAACGTGATCGGGATCGAATGGCAGGAAAACTCTATCAAGTGGACACTGAATGGCAAGATCAACGCCACGATGGATACGACTGGCGAAGAAGAGTTGAACCGTGCGATGTTTCCGATCATGAACATCGCGGTAGGTGGAGCCATGGGGGGTGAGGTGGATATTCAGGACTGGACCGACGCTTTTATAGAATTCGCCTATATCAGGTGGTATCAGAAAGGTGCGGAAAACAAATGCGATTTGCAGTGATCAGTTCATTTTGTGGATTGGCGATCAAAGCACGGTCTTAAGCGCCTGGACAAAGTAATCGATGTTGCTGTCGTTGAAAGAAGCGATGTTCACCCGTGCAGAATTGACTGTATAAATCGAGTAGTCCTTGCGCAGACGCGTCACCTGATCCACGGATAAACCGAGAAAGGAGAACATGCCTGACTGGCGCTGCAGGAAGGAAAAATCCTTCTCGATGCCGGCGGCCTCGATTTTCTCCGACAGGGTTATGCGCAGGCCGTTGATGCGGTTGCGCATGCCGGTGACCTCGCTGACCCATAGTTCGGTCAGTTCTTCGTCATGCAGGATGATATCGATGATGCCGGTGCCGTGGGTGGGCGGCATGGAATAATTCTGGCGCGTCAGCGAGTTGATCACGGTCAGCACGTTGCCGGCTTTTTCACTACTCTGGCAGACTACCGAAATGGCGCCCACGCGTTCGCGGTACACCGCGAAATTCTTGGAACAGGAACTGGCCATGATCAGTTCGGGACATTTTTCCGCGAACAGGCGCACGGACAGGGCATCTTCCTCGATACCTCGCTCAAAGCCCATATAGGCGATGTCTACCATCGGTGTGAAGCCGCGCTCGGCAGCCAGGTCTGTGATGGCCCCCCACTGTTGCGGATTGGGGCTGACGCCACAGGGGTTGTGGCAACAGGCGTGAAACAAGACCACGTCACCCGGGCCCTTGTCGCGCAGGGCACTCATCATGTCATCGAACCTGAGTTCACTTTTCTCACCGTCAAAGTAGGGGTAGGTTTCTGTTTTTAGTCCGGCGGCGGGGAAAATGGCGTTGTGATTGGCCCAGGTGGGATCACTGAGCCAGACGGTTGCGTCCGGAGTCACCGCTTTGATCAGGTCGGCGCCGACCCGTAAGGCTCCGGTGCCGCCGGGGGTCTGTACGGTACGTACCCGGTCCTCATTCAGCACTGCACTGTTCTCACCGAAAATCAGCTGGGTAATGGCGCTGTTGAAGCCCTTGACACCTGGTGGGCCCAGGTAGGATTTGGTGGTCTGTGTGCTGTCCAGGATCTGTTCGGCTATTTTCACGCATTCGAGTATCGGCGTGTTGCCCCGCTCATCGCGATATACACCGATTCCGAGGTCGATCTTATTCGGGTTGGGATCTGCCGCGTAAGCGGCAAGAATGCCCAGAATGGGATCGGGCGCAACGGCATTGACGTGGTCGAACATGGTGATGGTTTCCCCAGTGGAATTGAATACTGGATTCTACCCCCTTTATGACCCCCTTTTTCAAAAAAAAGCCCCGCAAGCGGGGCTGTAGATTTCTTATTTTTAATCGTTATTATCGTTCTTGATACTGGTGCCCAGGAGAGGACTTGAACCTCCACGAGCTAATTGCTCACTGGCACCTGAAGCCAGCGCGTCTACCAATTCCGCCACCTGGGCATAAATAAGGCGGAGGTAAAGGGGGAACCTCCGCCTTGGGGTCGGTTCGCAGGTAAAGGGGGAACCCAGGAACCGGGGCGTACTGTAGTGATTCCGGGGTCCGAAGTCAACAAAAACCTCGCCCGGTTTTGACGCGATCAATGCCTTGTTTTTAAAAGGTATTGAGCCCTCGAATTGCGGCTACAATAGACCCATGAGCAAAAAATCAAAAAATGTAAGCAAAGACAGGCGAATAAACGCCGAAGCACCGTCCAGGAAAGACATACTGGGCCTACTGGAAGACCGCGGCCGGCCACTGCAGCGGCGCGACATTGTAGAGCGTCTGAATGTGGTTTCCGACGACAGCCGGGAAATTCTGCGGCGACGCCTTCGCGCCATGGAGCGTGATGGACAGCTGATCAAAAACCGGCGTAACGCGTACGGCCTGCCGGCGAAGATGGACCTGGTTGCAGGCCGGATCAGTGCACACAAGGACGGTTATGGCTTTGTCATGCCGGATGACGGCGATGTTGACCTGTACTTATCACCCCGGCAGATGCGCAGCGTCTTGCATGGTGACCGCGTGCTGGCTTCGGTCATCGGCATCGACAACAGGGGACGTAAGGAAGGCGCAATCAGGGAGATTCTGGAGCGGGCTCATGAGCGCGTGGTGGGGCGCTTTGTTGAAGAAAGTGGTATCGCCCGGGTGGTTCCGGATGATCCCAGGATCAACCAGGATATTCTCGTTGCAGTTAAAGATACCTTTGGCGCGCAACCGGGCCAGGTCGTTGTAGTCGAGATCCTGCAACAGCCAGGGGAGCGTCAGCCTCCCGTTGGAAAAATTATTGAGATACTCGGCAAAAGCGGTGCACCGGGTATGGCGACCGAGATTGCCATTCGTAATCTCGATTTGCCGCATGAATGGCCCGAAGGCGTGGAAGCAGAGGCTGCGGCCTTTGGCGACGAGGTTACCGAGGCCATGCATGCAGGCCGGCGGGATTTGCGGGACCTCCCGCTGGTGACCATCGATGGCGCGGATGCCCGGGATTTCGACGATGCCGTGTATGCTCAGCGCCGCAAGAATGGCTGGCGCCTGGTTGTTGCCATTGCCGATGTTTCGTCCTATGTAAAACCAGGCAGTTTGCTGGATCAAGAAGCGATCAGACGCGCCACCTCGGTCTATTTTCCCGGCCGGGTCATTCCGATGCTGCCAGAGGCGCTTTCCAACGGCCTGTGTTCACTGAAACCCGACGTGGACCGCCTGTGCGTGATCTGCGACATGTCGATCAACGAATCCGGCGTGGTGGTGCGTTCGCGTTTCGATACCGCGGTCATGCGCTCCCAGGCACGCCTGACGTACCAGCAGGTCTGGGACTGGCTGGTCAGCGGAAAATCAGAAATCAGGCCGGGAGCAACAGCTGTCTCAGCGTCGCTCAAAGATCTGTACGGCTTGTACAAGGCATTTCGGCGAGCGCGCACGAAACGCGGTGCGATTGATTTTGAGAGTACTGAAGTTCAGTTTCAGTTCGATGAGCGCGGTGCAGTGGCCGAAATAATCACTTACGAGCGTAACGACGCCCACATGATCATCGAAGAGTGCATGATCACGGCCAATGTGGAGGCGGCCAATTTCCTGATTCGCCAGCAACTGCCCGCACCTTTCCGTGCCCATGAACCGCCTCAGCCTGACCGTCTCGAATCGCTTGAACAGTTTTTAAAAGGATTGGGTATCCGCGTGCCCTGGAAGAGCCGTCCGGAGCCGCGCGATTTTGAAAACATCGTTCAGCAAATAAAGGGCAGGGAAGATCAACCGCTGATCATGGCGGTGTTATTACGGGCACAGAGTCTCGCCACGTACCAGGCAGCCAATACCGGGCATTTTGGTTTGGCCCTGAAGGCCTATTCACATTTCACCTCACCGATTCGCCGCTATCCGGACCTGTTGGTACACCGGGCCATCCATTTTGTGACTGAAAAGCATGG
>Ga0265309_10001564_pt1 | contig 10105 bp, 9 predicted proteins | sample Helome_FD_192492 | JGI IMG/M metagenome (GOLD analysis project Ga0265309, IMG submission 192492) | Marine sediment microbial communities from subtidal zone of North Sea - Hel_20160524 (Illumina Assembly) | ecosystem: Environmental > Aquatic > Marine > Subtidal zone > Sediment ...
TTGAGCCGCAATGATGGCCAAGTGCACCGGTTGCCCTGGGAGAAAGACAGCGTCAAAGCCTGGCGTATAGACAAGACGTTCCTCGCCCGTTCGGGTTTCCTCCGGTTCTTCAAGGCCATATTGTTCAAGATCCTTGATTTTCAGGCGGCGCAATTGGTTGGCAATATCCGTTTGTTCTTCGGTATATTCTTCGACAGCAATAACCTCTCCTCCGGAATGAAGAACTTCTTTCCCAAACATGTCGGCCAACTCCCGTCCATAGGCGGTTTTCGGATAGATGATACAAAACCGATGATAGCCTAATTTCAGGATCGCGTATTCCACGAGACGTTTGGCCTGAACGGAAGACGTCATGGCGGTATTGAACCAATACGAGCCATATTGCCGGACGTTGAGTAGCGTGGAAGACGGGGTAATAAACGGGGTGGCATAGTCATCCGGCAGGCGGCCCAAGCTACGAATTTCCCTAGACAACAGAGGGCCAATCACGGCTCGAGGTTGGAACTCATCAAGAAGTTGTTGCATCTCGACCTGCAATGGAGCGGTAAGCGTGGTCGTATCTTTCACCACGAGCCCAACAGAAGAAAGTCCCCACTGTTCCTTAGCAATATCCATAGCCAGTCGAATGCCATTGAGCAAATCATTTCCATAGGGTTTCATGGGGCCGGAAAAAGGTAGAGCCACTCCCAAAATATGTGGATGCACCTTGATCTTGTTAATGAAAGATTGGAGGAGCGCCATTGCGGTTTGGGCATAGGGATGCGTCGGAAATCGTTTCAGAAATCCACGGATATCCCGTTCGGCCAATACCTCATCGCCGCGGGCTGTGTGGAGTTCGATCAGGCGAATCGTCGCTAAATCCCCTGGATATCGATTTAAGTAGCCCTCCAGTAGTTCTTGGAGTGACGCCTCATCCAACTGTTGTAAAACCAGAGTTTGAGTCACTTGTTCCAATTCAAACCGCTCGCTGGGATCAACTAGCATAATTTCATTGAGGACAGCTTTCACCGCGCCGAGGGGATTGTCATTGTCAAGTTCAGCTTGACGGATACGTTGGAACAGGGTTCGGCGCAGCTCCTGATCAGCTGCATAGTCCAAAGCTTGGTACAATTGTGTGAGGGCCTGGGAATATTCCTTATTTTGGCTATACAATTCGGCTATCAAAATTCGAGCCGGATTCGTGACCGGGGAAAATGGGAATTCTTCCAGCAATTGCCTCACTACGCTGATAGCTTCCGCGATCTGGGCGTTCTGTTTCAGAATGGTGGCTTGCAGAAAATAGGCTTCTTGGAGAATCTCTGGCGGTGGGAGTGAGTCGATCAGTTCTTCTACCGTTTCTAATGCGGCAGTCGTTTTTCCGGCCTCCAACTGAGCTTTGGCCTGTTCCAAGGTCATTTGGCCGGGGGAAACGGCCCCAAACGATGGATGAGGTAGCAAAAGGAGGAAAAGAAATCCCAGGTAGATAATCAATGAAATCTGAGCGCAATAAAGCCAGCAGGTCCTGGTATGTGACGAAGCTGTCATCGAATTGGTAATAGGAAAAGAAGAATAGAGCAAATCTCAGATACGTCGATTAATAAATTGCGCGCAGGGTTGAGATGAAAATTTTGAGAATTAAGATTATTATATCAGGAAGTCCGCTTACCTAAATAGGAGAACACCACAAATTTTGTTTAGCGAGGATGTAAGTGGCTCAAAGACTCTTAGCCGGTGCCTTTTTGAAGCCTTCGAACTGAGGATTGTATGCAAGAATTAGTGGACGAATATCTCACAATGTTGCAGGTCGAAAGTGGCTGTGCGGCGAACACGCTCGCGGCGTATCGTCGAGATTTGCGGAAACTCGTGGATTTTTTTCAACAGGAAGGACTCACTGATCTTCATGCGCTGACTAAACCGTTGTGGGTGCAATTTCTTGGCAGCTTGCAAACAGCGGGCTTATCTTCCTCATCAATTGCGCGATGTCTGGCATCGGTGCGGGGCTTGTATAAACATCTTGAGATGGGACAGCGGAACGCGGCATGTGGAAGCATCTTAAAAGGGACGCCGAAACAATGGGTGCAACTCCCCAAACTCTTGTCCGAAGCGGAAGTCACGCGACTGCTCAATCTGCCTGCGATGGACCATCGAGACGATCGGCGGGATGCGGCCATGGTCGAACTGTTGTATGCCACGGGCCTTCGTGTCTCGGAGTTAGTCAATTTGGAAGTGGCGCATCTCAACTTAGACGTCGGTTTCTTACAAGCCACCGGCAAACGGGATAAACAACGCATTGTGCCAATTGGCCAAAAGGCCCGAGATCTGGTGGCGCACTATATAGCACTCATTCGCCCACAGTATCTCAAAAATCGCATGTCCCACGCGCTTTTCCTTACACGTTTAGGGGGGGCCATGAGCCGACAATGTTTTTGGAATATTTTAAAGTCCCGCGCGGTTCGAGCTGGCATCACCAAACCGCTCTCGCCTCACATGCTTCGGCATTCGTTTGCGACCCATCTGTTGGATCATGGGGCGGATCTCCGGTCCGTTCAAATGATGTTGGGCCATGCCAGTATTGCCACCACGCAAATCTACACTCACGTTGAACACACCCGCCTCAAAAAAGTCCACGACAACTATTTCCCTCGAAAACAACGGAAGTCCCTAAAAAATGCTGGATCCTGAAGGCCAAAAGTTCGTCAGTGTGAGGCCAAAGTTGCAAATCGGAAAAGGGCTGTGGCAGTCTAGCTTCTGGTATTCATTCTATTTTTAGAGGGGGTTGGTGATGAAATATAAGAAGCAAGTGCATTATGTGAAGGGGGTGTTTGCCTGCCCTAAATGTTGCAAACATTTTGTGCAAGAGAAGTGGTTAGAGGAATTTCGAGTGCGGTGTCATGTGTGTGATTATCGCGGAGCTTTGACTCATGTGTCGGTGGAAGAGCAGATTGATGAGGAAATTGGGCGGCAGTAACGGTTCTTTACGTGGCATCTTTCAGTGAATCGCTTCTTTAGTCATCAGTCGGTAAGATTTTCCCTATCTCTTATCCTTCCTGAAGTGTGATGATTGTTCAACCTGCTGTGCGTCTGCTTCTGGGGATGCTGCTTCTGTGTGTTGGGTGTTCGCACGTTGCCGCGCAGGTTCATTCTCCTCAAGACTCCATTCAAGTCCTGGTGGCCTACCATTCCTTGTCGGGCAATACAGAAATCATGGCGACGAATGTCGTGGCGGGAGCCCAGGCGGTTCCTGGCACACGCGTGTTGCTACATACGGTAGATGAGGTGACTGCCGATCTGTTGTTTAGCAGCGATGCACTAGTTGTGGGATCGCCTGTCTATTGGTCGAATATGTCGGGAGAAGTCAAAAGCTTTTTTGATCGGTGGCAATTTGAGTTTGGCGTCTTTCCGGAATTCAAAATGCGTAATAAAGTCGGGGCGGCTTTTGCCACGGGAGGACAAGTCTCCAGTGGGAAAGAAGTCACCATGTTAACGATATTGGCCGCGATGTTGGGCAATCAGATGATCATCGTCAGCGATGGTGGGGCTTTTGGGGCATCGGCCACGACGGAAGGCGACAGCCCCGGTATCAATGACCAAGAAAAGTCTAACGCCCGGGCATTGGGTAAGCGAGTGGCAGAAGTGACGTGGATGGTCAAACGAGGCGAAGTTTCTCTCGATCAATGAGATGAGATGTCCCATACCCAGATAACTAGAAAATCTCTATGAACGAACTGCCGGGAAGTACTGATAACAAATGGGTGGTCTATTGGGAGCGGGAATACTCCACCGCCTTTGCCCCGGACGATTGAAGCTTGATTTTCATCCGCACCGACCCATGATGACGGGGATGTCTTTGGAGGAACAACGTAACCTCGCCGGCAGCGGGTATAAGGTGATTCCGGATGATTGTGGCCCTGTGCGCTTTGTGGGGCAATATGGCTGGCTCATCCGCTCTCCGGCGGACTGCCGTATTCGGCGGAAGGGGAGCGGGTTTGAGTGGCAGTCGCCCCCGATTCTTCCGGAGGAACGCCTGCTGGGCTATAAATCCTTTTCGGGTATGTATGTGGATACCATTCTCAATAGCGGCTTTCCCAAGTTGTGTTGCGGCATTCGTTTTTATTATCCCAAACAATTGGGCATGATGATGAAGGACGTGCCCAATCATTTTTATCATCTGCCTCAACGCCCCTTTTCCATTTGGGAAGGCATCAAAACACAGGAATATAAAACGACCCCCAATCTCTACGACTTTCTTCCTGATTACGATGCCTTTGTGACCAACTTCCTGCTGCAATTAGAGATTCCCTCAGAAGAACCCATCACGATTCATCGAGGGGACCCCATCGGCATCGTCTTTCCCGTTCTCCTGCCTAAGCATGTGGCGCTTGAAGAACTGAAGCGACCTCCCGAAGCCGCAAGCTCCTAATTAAAGGAAAACGATTTGTTGATGCCCTATTGGGCGGCTGGTCGGTGAAACCCTCGTCATATGGCTTCTTCTCTCCCAACATTTTCCCATGTACAGCAGGCCGTCAAGATCCTTCAGAATGTGGTCTATCAAACGCCCGTCTTGCGTTCATCATTTTTAGATGACCGATGCGGAGGCACGGTCTTCCTTAAATGTGAAAATCTGCAACGGACCGGGGCCTTTAAATTTCGAGGGGCTTACCATGCCTTGGCTTGCAAAGAAGCCTCCGCGCCGTTTCATCAGGTCGTCACGGTCTCTTCTGGAAATCATGCGCAAGGTCTTGCGCTCGCCAGCCAGCTTCTAGGCTATTCAGCGCATATTGTCATGCCCGAGCCGGTAAACGCGTTAAAACGCACGTGCGTAGAAGAATTGGGGGCGATCGTCACAGTGCGGCCCACACGTCAGGATGCGCAGAAATTTGCCCAAGATTTAGTATGGCGGCAGCGGGGCCTATTCATTCATCCCTTTAATGATGCGGATGTGATCGCCGGGCAAGGCACGGCCACATGGGAATTGTTGCAAACCGAATCCGCGCTTGATGTGGTATTGGCTCCGGTAGGCGGGGGCGGATTGCTTTCAGGAGCTTGTCTAGCGGCCCACGGCGTGAATCCCACGATCAAGGTTTATGGATGCGAACCTGCCAGAGCTCTGGACGCGCGTCTATCATTGCAGCAAGGGTTTATTGTCAAGCCCGATCCGGATGACACTATTGCTGAAGGTTTACGTACGAGCTTAGGGGAATTAACTTTTGGCGTTTTGCGAGATCTTGTGGAAGAGATCTTTGTGGTTGAGGAAGAGGAAATTCTTGCGGCCATGAAAATGGCCTTTGAAAGACTTCATCTTGTTCTGGAGCCCTCCGGCGCCGTAGCCTTAGCGCCGATTCTTCGTGGGGAACCGGTCTTGGCCAACAAGCGAATCGGGGTGATTCTCTCCGGCGGGAATATCAGCCTGCCAGACTTCTTCTCACTCACCGGTAAAAAATTTTGAGTCATTCTTATTCCATCCGGTTACCCATGGCGCTATAAGTGGGATTTTCAAAAGCAAACAAATTTCCCGAATTATCAGGGTCAGACTCGAATTAACTTTCCGGATTCGAGAATCCTGCAAGTTGAATCTGGCGTTGAACAGCATGTTTGGGAAACAGAATAACAATGGGTATTTCGACGTCGAAACTTCCAGTGTCATAGACCTAGGGGTGAAAGCCAATACCTGCCTGACTTGGGTGTATCAATCTCTCCCTACTGATGGCCGGCCCCGTGGCAACGGCCCGACGCGTCGCTCTAATTTTCTGGCCAGGCGATCTTTAAACTTGTCACTCCCCAGTACCCAAGCTTTATTGGTTGCCTCTCGGATGGTGTCGAGGGTTTCTCCGCTCAGGTGGTGGCGGAAGAGAGCCCGATAGGCTTGTTGCCGTGCCGCCGCCGTGCCGCCCAATCGTTGGTAGAGGCTATGTGGAGTCAGGAGTGGATCTGATTTTCCCTCAGCATGGTAATGATAACTTGACCACCGGTAGTCGCGTGGATGTCGCACCATCTCGGCACGCACGGGATTGAGTTCAATGTACCGACAACAAGTCAATAAATAGGCCTCACTTTCTATCAATGTGGCTCGATAGCGACCTTCCCATAAGGTTCCTGTCCGTTCATAGGTGGCATTGAAATACTGGACATAGCGGCGGCCTAACGACTGAAAGGTCTTTGGCAAACTATCCTCGTGGGTCGGGGTGACCAAGAGATGCACATGGTTTGTCATCAGAACATAGCCATGAATGGCGCATCCATGCCATTGGGCGGCTTCCTTCAGCCAGTCTTTATAAACATTATAATCGGTGATTTGATTAAACAGTATTCCACGATTGTTTCCTCGTTGAATGACGTGGAGAGGAACACCAGGGACAAAAAAACGAGGTAACCGTGCCATAGCTACTCCTTTTGTCTAGTTTGAACAGTAAGGCATGTATACTAGAAATTTTCTTCTTAGAAGTCGAGTCTGACCCCTAATTATAAAATGGATTAGGAGGGAAGGGAATTGTTGAGCTCTTCTAGATTTTTGATCACGAGCAGGTCGCCATTGGTGGTCGCGACCGTGATGCCTTCTGCGCAAATGGATCGGCATTTCTCAAGGTTTTTCTCTTGCTCAAGCGATTGTGCCAGCGCAAAGTAGGCCGCAGAATAATTGGGTTTGACCTGGATGCATTGCTCTAAAGCGGGAATCGCTTCAGCCCAATTTTTGTCACTCATATAGGCTTTACCTAATCCGAACCAGAGGGTTTCGTCCTTGGGGTCTATTTGTAAAATCTTTTTAAATTGTTCTATTTTAGGATTGGCCATTGCGAAAGATTTTCTTGCGTCAAGAATGTTTGCTGCGGCTAATAACTCCAAGCCTATCATGTGTCTCGATGCGTTGTCTAAGATGGGAGGCTATGGTAGGATTCACCACGATTTTCCTTCCTGAGATGAGTCAAATAGAGTCGGGCATTCGTTGATTTTCTTCCCCGCACAAGTTTTTCTCTTTCAGTCTGAGAACAATTAAAATAATGGGACGCGTTGGCTTTGTGTATGATCCGAGGTATTTGGGCCATGAAATGGGTCCAGGCCACCCGGAATCTCCTGACCGGCTTCGAGCGATTTGTGCTCAATTACAATCGTCGGGGACGTGGTCTCGGCTGCATCAGCTCACACCGCGACGGTCTGAACGGCAATGGATTGAACTGATCCACCGCGCGTCATACGTCGACAGCCTTGAACGTCGTTCTCCGGTGAAGGGCTATGCTTCGCTGGATCCTGATACGTCGATGTCTCCAGGCACATTGGATGCGGCCTATCTGGCGACAGGCGGAGCCCTTGCCGCGGTCGATGCCATCATGAAAGGCGATATTGATCAAGCCTTTTGCGCCGTACGTCCTCCTGGACATCATGCGGAGGCTGATCGGGCGATGGGGTTTTGTTTTTTCAATACTGTGGCTATTGCGGCACGGTATGTTCAGCAGCATTTTGGCTTACAACGTGTGCTCATTGTGGATTGGGACGTGCATCATGGGAACGGCACTCAACATGCCTTTTACGATGACGCCTCTGTCTTATTTTTTAGCACGCATCAATTTCCCTATTATCCCGGAACGGGAGGGGCCATGGAGACTGGTGAAGGCAGCGGGAAAGGATTGACCATCAATGTCCCTCTTTCAGGGGGACAGGGAGATGACGAGTATCGAGAAGTATTTCAAAAGGTCCTTGTCCCGGCCGCTGAGACCTTTCAGCCGGAATTCGTCGTGATTTCAGCAGGATTTGATGCTCATCGAAATGATCCTCTCGCGAGCATGGACCTGACGGAGGAGGGGTATGGGGAGTTAACGAGCATGGTCGCATCCATCGCGAAGAATTTTTCCAGTGGCCGGATTCTGGCCTGTTTAGAGGGTGGGTATCATCTGCAAGCGCTGGCTGGATCGGTCGATCAGCATCTTCAGGCCCTACTGGACAGCGAATGACATGAAAACCAAAGGATCCTGGCATGTGCGAATCTGGTTCTTTCTCATTTTGTTGGTGGGAATCGGAGTCTATATTTTTTACACTGAAGTGCGTCCCGTTGTTATTTTTGGCTTGCGTGAGGATTATGCGCATGCCATTCCCTACCAGCAGGTTCCGGTCGGGCTGCAGAGCTTGAAAGCCGAAGAATGTGGACAATGCCATGAAGAAATTTATCAAGAATGGAAGTCGAGCATTCATGCCCAAGCGTTTCATGATCCGTTTTTTCAGGCCTATTGGAAAAAGGATAAGAATGTTTGGGTGTGTTTAAATTGCCATACGCCCTTGGAAAATCAGCAGCCCACGATCGTTCAAGATATTCCACGTGGACGTGTGGAGAAGGCGTTTGAAATTCCTAATCATCGGTACGACCTGGAGTTTCAACAGGAAGGGGTCACTTGTGCGGCCTGTCATGTTCGAGATGGGAAGATTCTCGGTCCTTATGATGACTCCGCGGCCCCCCATCCGACACAATTCGATCCTTCTTTCCGCACCACACAAGTCTGTTATCGTTGCCATAGCGTGGTCTCCGGTCCCACACAGTTTTATGCCGCCGGTCCCTGCGGGACCTTCTCCGAGTATGAAGGGGAGTTTTTCATGAAGGAGAAGGGACTCAATTGTCAAAATTGTCATATGCCGAAAGTGCAGCGGGCAGTCGCCAAGGGCAGCCCCATTCGGTTTGGGCGGAAGCATCTCTGGCGTGGTGGGCATGATCCCGATATGATTAAGAGGGCGGTGGCGGTCCAGGTTCAGGCTGATCCTCCAGCACCGCAACCGGGTGAGGATGTGACCTTGACGCTGACGCTGATTAATGCTGGAGCGGGGCATAAGATTCCGACGGGGGACCCTGATCGCCACTTTACGGTCGAATTCTTTGTGCGTGATTCTCAAGGAACTGTGGTGCATCAACAAACCGATACCATGGGGCGTTGGATTCTCTGGCAACCAATCATCGTTGAGGTTTATGATAACCGTCTGTTGCCGTTAGCCAGCCGGGATTATACGTTTGGGTATGAAATGCCTGAAGGTGAAAAAGGGTGGAGCGTGCAGGCTAGAATTCGGTATCATATTTTGACGGATGATCAACATCAGATGCTGAAAGATGATTACGGTCTTACCGCCGATGATCCGTATGTGTTTACGATTTATGAGCGAGAGTTTCCATTAGGTCCTACGCTGGCTGTGGCGCTAGATGACCAAGAGATTGATCCGCGAGTGGGCTGTTCGACGCCTTCGGCAAGCGGTTCCTCTAACAAACCGACAGGGATGTCTTCACTTCATTCATTAAAGGGATAGAGGGTTATGATGGCGACACAAAACTTGTTTATTGATACCGAAACATTGTCCCAAAATTTGGGGCGCGAAGACTTAGTGATTATTGATGTCCGTGGGCCTGCCGCCTATACCTCCCACATCCCTGGAGCGGTGAATAGTACCTGGCATGAATACAGCGATCCTTCAGCTGTGTCCAAAGGGGTACTGAATCCGGATTTGTCCCAGTTGGAACAACGGCTTCGGGCATTGGGCATCAACCAGGCTAGTGATGTAGTGATTTATTCCAATCCGTTCGATAATTGGGGCGATGAAGGGCGGATGTTTTGGATGCTGCAATATTTGGGGCATCCCAGTGTTCGTATTTTGGATGGGGGCTGGGTGAAATGGGTCGCGGAACAACGGCGGTTTGAACACGATGCGGTTAAGCCTCCAACTGGTGATTTTACGGTGAGCGCACACCCCGAACTCATTGTCTATAAAGATGCGTTAAAAAAATTGGTGAAGGGTCAACATCCCAATACGGTGATTCTGGATGCCCGTAGCGTTGAAGAATATGCCGGGAAGGAGATTGATGGTTTGCCACGGCCAGGACATATTCCATCGGCCATCAATATTTCCTGGAACCAGTTTTTACAGCCAGATGCGACCGTCAAACCTCCCGAACAGGTGAGAAATATCTTTGAAGACCATGGTCTGCGAGAAGACCACGAAATTATTACCTATTGTCTTGGAGGCGTCAGAGCTGCTTGGGTATACTCTTTGCTTCGGTATGTGGGATATGACCAGGTGAAAACGTATCCCGGTTCGTGGTGGGAATGGTCTCGGGATTTTGCTGCACCGGCGGAGAAAGACGTCAAGCTATTACACAAGG
>Ga0265309_10001565_pt1 | contig 10105 bp, 9 predicted proteins | sample Helome_FD_192492 | JGI IMG/M metagenome (GOLD analysis project Ga0265309, IMG submission 192492) | Marine sediment microbial communities from subtidal zone of North Sea - Hel_20160524 (Illumina Assembly) | ecosystem: Environmental > Aquatic > Marine > Subtidal zone > Sediment ...
GAAAGTGCGTGCAGCGTTGATTGACGGCAGGCGTGATCGATCATGTTCAGCATGCAGGAGACGATCTGGGTGTAGACCAGGATTCTTCGGTTGATGCTGCGACAGTTCCCTGATGGCAAACGAATGCCTTTGTGTACAGACGGTGACGAGGGCGGGCAGCGGTTGAAAAACGTCATGGCACACCTACCCCTCGACTGGTTTATGCTCTTGGCCGAACGTTTGCAGTCGTGAGCAGTTTTGAAGTTTTCCGACAGGTGGATCTATGGCTGAACAGATACGCCGAGTAGTGGTGTGGAGCGGCTGGCTGAGGATTAGTCACGCGGCCCTGGCCGTGGCCACGCTGGTATTGATGGCGACCGGCTGGCTGCTGGCCAGTTCACCGACACTTGCACCGGCCGCCTCAGATATTCATTATCTCGCGGCGAGTATCCTGATAGCCGCGCTCATGCTGCGTCTTGTCATTGGCTTTTTTGGAAAAGGGGCGGAACGTTTCGAGTACATGCTCCCCCGGCGGTCGGAATTTGCGGCCATGCGTGCCAGCCTGTTGTTCTTCCTGACGCTCGGCAAGGCGCCGCTGCCAAACTGGTTCGCGCACAATCCACTGTGGAAGCCGATCTATCTGATCCTGTTCGTGCTGCTTGCCCTGAGCGCACTGACAGGTTGGGTGATGCCGGAAATGCAGGTCGTCGGCCGTTTATATCTGCTGAGGGTTCACGGCTGGTTGAGCAATGCGATCTGGGTTGTGACTCTCGCACATCTTTTCTGTGTCGTGCTGCAGGACGTCAAGGGACGTTCCGCGGACGTCTCTGGGATGCTCAGTGGCTACCGCTTTTTCGTGTTCGAGCGGGATGGGGCCATGAAACTAGGGGCGAAACAGGTCTCGATCAAACTGGATGACTTCGGCAGGTCATGAGTCTCAGAAGGGCAGGGGAGACCGCGTTATTGCGACCAGCAGGATGTAGCAGAAGCAGGCAACTGCAGCGAAGAAGGCGATGGTCCGGATACGCCTGTTCCTGCCCAGGCGCAGGGCGACGAAACCCAGGGCAATATAGGCCAGCAAGGCGAGCAGTTTGGCGCCCAGCCAGTAGCTGTTGCCCGGATGCAGTTGAAGATTGATCGCCATCCACAGGCCGCTGACCAGCAGCAGGGTGTCGACGAAGTGCGGCCAGATGCGCATCCAGGGTTGCCGAAGCAGCTCCGACTCGGCCAGCATCAGCCCGCCACGAAGGACAAAGCCCATGATGGAAAACAAAGCGCTGGCCTGGTGCAGCATTTTCAACGTGGCGTGTTCAGGCATCTTCTTTACCTGCAAACTACATGAAGGGATTGGGAATCAGGCCAAGCTGCAGCCGTGAAACCGAAGGCTGGAATTCATCAAACACGCTTCGTGATGTTACCGACTTCCATTTGCCCGTCCGCCTTCATGCAATTTGCAGGTTAAGCCGCTGGGCCGGTGATCCGCCGTGAGTCGGCGAGTGACCGGCGCAACTGCGGTCACTTGTCTTGCTTCACTGCCTCCCGCAGTGCATCGGTCACGATCTCGAGTACCTGGATACGTGCAGAGCGCTTGTCGTTGCCGGCGATCAGGTTCCAGGGGGCATGCTTTGCGCTGGTACGCTCCAACATTTCGTTGATCGCGTCTCGGTACTCGTCCCATTTTTCGCGGTTACGCCAGTCCTCATCGGTGATCTTGTAGCGTTTGTAGGGGGTCAGTTTCCTTGCCTCGAAACGGGCCAGCTGTTCCTCTTTGCTAATCTGCAGCCAGAACTTCTGCACTACCACTCCGGCCTTGGTCATTTGCTCTTCGAAATCGTTGATCTCGAGGTAGGCGCGGGCCCAGTTAGCGCGACTGGTGAACCCTTCAACCCGTTCAACCAGGACGCGGCCGTACCAGGAGCGGTCGAAAACGGTCATGCGGCCGCCGCGTGGAATATGCCGCCAGAACCGCCACAGGTAGTGGTGCGCATTTTCCTCGTCGGTGGGTGCGGCTATCGAGATGACCTCACGCAGCCTGGAGTCGACTGCCTGGGTGACCCGACGAATGGCGCCACCCTTGCCGGCAGCGTCCACGCCCTCGAACACCAGAACGGTAGAGATCTTCTGGGCATAGGCACGCCAGGCCAGGTCATTCAGTTCCTGTTGCAGGACCTTGAGCTTCTTCTTGTATGCCTTGCGCGAAATCGTCTGCGTGAGGTCCACCCGGTCGAGCAGGGTGATCTGGGCCTCCGGCGCATTCGGCAGCATGTCTTCGCTTCTGTTGGATGGCGCGTCGTTCAGCTCTTGATCGTCTTCGGGCGAGCGCGCAAGCGCCTCCTGCATGGCATTGAGCAGGACGCGTCCTGTCGTCATGTCGCGATAACGGGGATCGTTTGCCTCGATGATATGCCAGGGCGCGCGGCCGATATCCGTGGCCCGGATGACCCGGTCGGCCACCTCCTCGAAGCGTTGGTATTGTTGGCCAAACTTGGACTTTTTCGGCAGCATCTTCCAGCGGCTGCGATCGCTGCGGGCCAGGGATTTGAGGCGCTCGCGCTGGTCTTTCTCCGAGTAGTGATACCAGCACTTCACGATCACCGCACCGTCGTGAATGAGCATGCGTTCGAGTTCACGTATCTTGCGCATGTACTGATCCACATCGGCATCGGTCCATTTGCCCGTGAAACCCTGCTCTATAGCCTGTTGGTACCAGCCACCGAAGAAGACCCCGATATCCCCGCGCCTGGGCATGGCGCGCCAGAAACGCCAGGCCTTCGGACGATACTTTTCTTCGTCGCTCTCGTCCCAGAACGCGTACACGTTCACACCGCGGGCATCCATCCACTCGTCCAGGGCGTTGACGACCTCGCCTTTGCCAGCGCCTTCCATCCCGGCAATGATCACGTAAACCGGGATTTTCCTCTCCCGTATCGCTATCTGTGCCTCCAGCAACTGCGTGCGCAGGTCTGCGACGCCGGCATTGAAGGACGCTTTGCTCAAAGAGCGACCAATCTTCGCAGTGGCAAACATATCTCCCCCTTATTGTTCTGGTAGTGCGCCACTGATGTGGTGCTGGCTGGCAAAATCGAGCATGCGCTGGATGGATCTGACTGCTCGATCGCGTATCCCGGGTTCCACGGTGACCTCATTCGCACCGCTGATCAAGACCTGTTCGAGATTCTGCAATGAGTTCATCGCCATCCAGGGGCAGTGTGCGCAGGATTCACAGCTTCCGCCCGCACCGGCCGTTGGGGCCGATATCAGCTTCTTGCCCGGGGCCATCTGATGCATCTTCCAGAAAATCCCGTCGTCGGTCGCGACGATGAATTGTTCGTTCGGCATCTGTGTCACGGCCTTGATAAGGTCCGTGGTGGAACCCACCACATCGGCGTACTGCAGCACCTCTTCCGGCGACTCGGGATGCACCAGGATGGCCGCCTCGGGATGCAGACGTTTCAGGCGTTCGAGTGCAAAGCCCTTGAACTCCTCGTGCACGACGCAGCTCCCTTCCCAAAGCAGGATGTCCGCATCGGTCTGCTGTTGCACATAGTGACCGAGGTGTCGGTCGGGTGCCCAGAGTATTTTTTTACCTTGTGCATGCAGATGCCGGACGATGGGCAACGCAATTCCTGAGGTAACCATCCAGTCGGCGCGTGCCTTTACGGCCGCGCTGGTATTCGCGTAGACGACGACGGTGCGGTCGGGGTGTGCATCGCAGAAGTCGCTGAATACGTCTGCCGGGCAACCTTCGTCAAGGGAGCAGGTCGCGCCCAGGTCGGGCATCAGAACCCGTTTCTCGGGGTTCAGAATCTTCGCCGTCTCACCCATGAAGCGGACGCCGCAGACGACCAGGGTGTCGGCGTCTGCCGTGGTGCCGTAGCGAGCCATCTCAAGCGAATCGGCCACGCAACCGCCGGTCTCTTCGGCCAGCGCCTGGAGTTCGCCGTCAACGTAGTAATGCGCAACGAGTACCGCATTCTGCTCGCGCAGCAGCAGCTTTATCCGTTGCTTGAGCGCGTCCTGGTCAGACTCGCTGAGCTTCGGCCACAACGGATGTGGCGGAACCTTGACCCGTGGCAGCATGGGCTGCGGCTGAATGGGCTGCGGCTGAATGGTCTGCGTCTTCATTTGATGATCTCCACCCGTCTGGGGTGTTTGGCCCGGTATTCCCTGGCGGGCCGGTGATTACCTGTGCGGCAAAGTTTGCCGGTTTCCTCAATAAGATCGCGCGACAGAACGCGCTTGCGAAAGTTGCGTTTATCCAGCGGTTGATTCAGCAAGGCCTCGTAAACGCACTGCAACTCGCTGAGGGTGAAGGTCTCTGGCATGAACTGGAAGGCGATCGTCGAGTAGTCAAGCTTTGCGACCAGCCGCGAATGCGCCATCTCGAGGATCCGGGCGTGATCGAAAGCGAGTCTCGGGAGATCCTCGAAGGCATGCCATCCGGCGTCCAGCGCATCACTGGCCGCGCGCGGGGCGGTCAGGACGTCCTGCGGAACCAGGGCATAGTAGGTCACGCTGATGACCCGCTCGCGGGGGTCCCTGTGGGTGGCGCCGAAGGTATAGAGCTGTTCGAGATAGACCCCACTGATCCCGGTTTCTTCCTCGAGCTCGCGCGCGGCGCAGGCATCCAGGTCCTCGTCTATATCGAGAAAACCGCCCGGCAAGGCCCATTCGCCCTGATATGGCGGGTTGGCCCTCTTTACCAGCAGGATGCAGAGGCGTCCCTCACGGATGGTGAAAACCACGACGTCGGTGGTGACCGCCGGGTGCGGGTAGGGGTAGCTGAATGTCTCTCTGGGTAGGCGCATGGTCTACTAAGTGTCATTTGTACACCAGGCAACCATAGTGTGAACTATACACTTTGTCAACGGGACGGGATTCGAGCCCTCGTCCGCTCGTTATTCGGCGCATTCTCGCGAGGACGGGGAAGACTCAAGTCTCACCCGTTGCGGCCGCTTTCAATCGCGTTGAAAAGTTCTTCGCCTGTGCGCGACCCATGGACATCGAAAAGCCCCTCTACAAAGATCTGATCCTGGTCGAATCGATTCCGCCCTTACCGGCGACGGCGGCCAACCTGCTGATGATGATTGCCGACCCGGATGTGGAGATCGAGGCGCTGGCACTGGTGATCGAGCGCGATCCACCCTTGAGCGCGCGGCTGCTGGGAGTCGCCAATTCGGCTTTCTACGCGCCGCCACAGCCGGTCATGACGATAAAAGAAGCCATCGTGCGCGTCCTGGGTCTGCATATGGTGCGCAACATGGCGCTCGGGATGGCCCTGGCCGGTGGTTTCTCCACCGCGGCCTGCCCGCGATTCGATCTGACGGGCTACTGGGTCATGGCGCTTGGTACTGCCGACCTTGCCAGCGGTATGGCGCGGGCCGCAACACTGCCCGATCCGCCGGACCCGGATGCCGCATACATGGTAGGCCTGCTGCACAACCTCGGAGAACTGCTGTTGGTACACATGCGCCCGGCCGAAATGGACGAGGCCCTGCGTCGGCTGGGGGAAGATCCAGAGAGCAGTCTGGTCGATCATGAGCGAACGCTCATGGGTTTAGACCACTGGGCCGCCGGGGCGTTATTGGCAAGGCACTGGCAGCTGCCGCCGATCATTGGCGCCAGCATAGAGCGCTTTGGCGACGACACCGAGCCGCGCGATGGTCGACAGATGATCCACCTGGTGCGTGCTGCGCGCTGCTGGTTGGCCCAGATGTTGGCCGGCGGCGGCGATCCGTTGCAGGTGACGGGGGTCGATGAGACCTATTGCGCGCGCCGTTCGACAGAATTCGCGGATCACCACGATGCACTCCGCGTGCTGGCCCGCTCCATGACCTGACCGACCGCGAGGCGGCCAGGCCGGTTTACGCTCCGGGCCATAACCTTGCGGCACCACGTACCCCGCTGCTATCACCATGCGCAGGCGGGAGCAGGCGGGTGCGTACGACGTCGGAAAACACGTAGCGTGTCCACAGGCGCGGTACGCTTTGGTAAAGCCGCTTTATTCCTGAAAGTCCTCCACCGAGCACAACGACCTCCGGGTCGAGGATGTTGATCACGCTCGCCAGGCTGCGCGCCATGCGGTCTTCGTAACGCGCCATACAGGCCTCGGCCGCGGCCTCTCCCGCTTCAGCGCGCTCTGCGATCTGCTCGGCGGAAAGCATCGGTCCGGTCCGGGCGTAGTCCTGCGCCAGTCCGGGGCCTGACAGAAACGTCTCGATGCAGCCCTGCTTGCCGCAATAACACGCGGGTCCGGGACGCTCTTCATCCGTGGGCCAGGGCAGCGGATTGTGGCCCCATTCGCCGGCGATCGCGTTGGGGCCGTCCAGGAGTTGACCGTTGATAACGATGCCGCCGCCGGTCCCTGTGCCGACGATGACGCCGAACACGCTGGCCGCGCCCTGTGCGGCACCGTCACTCGCCTCGGACAGGGCAAAGCAGTTGGCGTCATTGGCTATGCGTACCGGGCGTCTGAGCCGTGCGCTGAGATCGTGGTCGATGGGCCGACCGTTCAGGCAGGTCGAGTTGGCGTTGCGCAGCCGGCCGTTCTGGGGCGATAGCGCACCCGGCACACCCACGCCAACGCTGCAGGTCTGTCCGCATTGTCGTTCCAGGTTTTCGACCAGATCCCGAACGGCGTCCAGGGTGGCTGCGTAGTCGCCGGCCGGGGTTGGTCCGCGCTCACGCAAGCGGATGCGTCCGTCTGGTGCCAGAACGATACCCTCGATTTTGGTTCCCCCGAGGTCGATGCCGATCCTGTTGCGCTGTGTCATACGCGAGGGCCCCGGGGCTTTTTGGACCGCCGGTATCTCTAATGCGTCGTGCCCGCCTTCGCCGCCTCCGGGAAAGGTTCAGCCATGTGCTGCGCGTCCGGATTGGCGGCCGCGAGCTCCAGCGGCGGATTGCCCGAGGGGTTGGTGAAACGGTCGTTCAGATCCTGCACATAGCGGTCTGCATCCTCGAGCGCCTGCTGGATGCGCCGGCGGTTGCGCCGGCTCCAGCCCGCCGGATGACGGCTGAAGATGCTGCGCCAGGGTTTGGTATTGAGCAGGAATGCCGCTTTCAGGCTGCCGCGGATCCCCAGCTTCTGGCCCGAACGCTCTGCCGCGCGCTTCAGCGATCTGGCCGCCAGATGGCGCACCCCATAGTGTACGACGAGCCAGAGCAGGTAAGCGGCAAGTGCACTGAAGTACATGCTCATCGGCGTAGCCGTCAGGCTATCCCACCAACCCGCCTTGAGTTGCATGCCTTCCCACCGCCCCAGGCGCAAGGTGATCCCGATGAAACCGCCGACGATCAGCAATGCCATGATCACATCGCCGATCAGGGTGCGTTTGCGCCATTTTGCGATCAGCTGATTGATCGCCGGTACGACCTTTTCCTCGAAGCCGCGCGCCGTCTTCTCCAGTGAGCCGACGATCCGGTAAGCACGCTCGATCTCGACCTGTTCCATGCGCTCGTGGATATCCGCGAGGTCTACATCGCGCTTGCCCTCGTAACGACGGCGCAGGGCCTCGTCCGGGATCGGATTGGCGGCTTCGTCGTTGTAGATGGTGAAAAATCGGCCTGCGGTCAGTCCGCGGTCGCCCATCGCGCGCTGCCAGGCGGCGACCACTTCCTCGGGGTTGTCTTCGCGGGCGGTGGTGTCGATCTGATTCAGGATGTAAAGAAATTTACCCGAGTCCTGGCGATTGATGGTGTTTGATACCAGGTGATCCAGGGTGTCGCGCATGGCGCCCGGCTCGGGGTGGCGGGCGTCGAAAAACACCAGCACAAGATCAGAGAGATCGATGATGTGATCGGTGATCTTGAGGGTCGAAGTGCGCTGCGCGTCGGCGTCGAAGCCGGGGGAGTCGATAAGGATCTTGCCGCGCAGCGCCGGGCTTGCACTGGTCTTCAACTGGAGGTAGGCATCGATACGGGAGCCTTCACCCGCCGCCACCTTCTCGATCTCGCTGCTGACCTTATAGAAGGGGAATCGCGGGTCTGAATCCAGCGCGACACCCGGAAGGGCGTGCGAGGTCGACTGGTTGCTGAAACAGATCACGGTGAACTTGTCGTCTACCGCCTGATTTCCGCTGCGTTGCAGCTTGGCGCCCAGATAGTGGTTGATAAACGTCGATTTGCCCGCAGAGAAGGTGCCGAGTACCGAGATCAGCGGCCACCAGGGGATCTGGGTGGCGTATGACTGCTCCGGGTTGAACAGGCCCATCCTGTAGGCAACTGTGTCCAGCTCGCGAAAGCTCTGCACCGTGGTCAGGAGGACCGGATTTTCCTGTTCCAGGTGGGCTTCCAGATGTTTGAGACGGGTCTCTATGACCGGGCCGGCACCACGCATGTGACGTTACTCCTACAGGACACTATTTGTCCTCAGCGATTGTTTCCCTGCATGGTAACGCTTTGTGCTCAGGCGCGCGCAGCTTCTGCGGCCGGGTCCGCGGCGGGTAGCGGAAATATCGTAGTTGGGCAGTTACTTATACAGAGGGCCTGGATTGGGCGGATCCGAATTATGGTAAACATTGCTTTTTAAGCCATTGCTGACGGATAATTGCGCAACTCAGAAATGCTCGGATTGGGTCATCAGGGGCCTCGCATGCGTATGCGGACGAGCCAAGTTTTTGCGTATTGTCAGGGGGTTAGGGTGGCTTTGTTGCAAATTCAAACGCCACATGGCCGCGCAGACCGGTACGCGCACCCCGGGAGAATGTCCGGATTGCAGCATCGTTCGACCCGCCCGCACCTCCCGCGCACAAAATTCGCACTGGCTATTGAATCGTCACGGCGGCACCGATCGCGGTCGGTTTCTCGTTTCCAGTCGCCCGCCAAAGCAACCAGAGTTAGGTAGAGAATGCAAAAAACATTGATCGCTACAGTGACCGTCGCAGCTGTCGCGCTAACCGCATCGGCCATTGCCCGCGACCAAGTTTTCGAAGACGTGTTCTTGGTCAAGGAGTCGACCGAGACACCCACGGTGGTCATCAGCGGCAGTGTGGTGCCTTTCAAGGAGGTCACCCTGGCAGCCCAGCTCCCGGGGCGGGTGAAGTACATCGCCGGTATCGAGGGCGAGTCATTTGAGACGGGAACGACGCTGATCGCATTGGATGAGGACGAGTTGCTGGCGAAGCGAAGCGCTGCCTACGCTCAGTATGCAGCCGCTGACGCCGACGTGCGCAATGCGGGGGTCCAGTACTCGCGTGAACTGTGGTCACCGCAGTCCAGGAGCGCGCCCGGCGGTATGGGTATACCGAACCTGTTTGATCAGATGTTCACGCGTCCGTCCGAGGGATTTTTTGGCGGTCGTGACCGCGACGCGGAGCGCAGTGCCGATCTGTACGCCTCCGGTAACCGTATGGAGCAGGCGCGCAGTGCGATGATGCGTGCGCAGTCGGAGATCCGCGCGATCGATGCCAAGCTGCGTGATGCAAAGAGCCTTGCGCCGTTCGAAGGTGTGATTATGGAAAAGTACGTCGAAGAGGGGGATACGGTTCAACCGGGCCAGCCGATGCTGAAATTCGCCGACGTGACATGGCTGCAGATCGAGGTCGATGTGCCGGCCAGCCTGGCGCAGGGACTGCAGCCTATGAGTGTGCTGCAGAATGCGGCGACCTTCGACAACCACCCGGAACCTGTGGCCGTGCGCGTCGCCCAGGTGTTTCCGATGGCCGATGTGCAGCGGCATACCATCAAGGTGAAATTCGACATCCCGCAGGGTGTCTCCCAGCCGGGAATGTATGCCAAGGTCATCATTCCCGATACCACGGGCCCCATGAAGAGCCAGTTGCCGGTCATCCCGAGCACGGCCATTCGCTATCGTGGCAGTCTGCCGGTGGTCTACATCCAGAACGATCAGGGTGAACCTGAATTGCGCATGATCCGACAGGGCAAGCAGCTCGAAAACGGCATGACGATGGTGTTGTCAGGTATCGCGCCGGGCGACCGTGTTTATCCCAATCCGGGGCCAGGCATGTTGAGCAGGACCAGTGGTCAATAGAGGCGTCTGCGGTGGTCCCAAAGATCGCCCGGAGTTTGTGGTGCGGAACCCAGTAGAACGGACAAGAACAAACGCATGAGCGATCTCGAGCAGGGTCCCCCCGACCCGACGGAATCTGGCGCAGGCCACGCGACC
>Ga0265309_10001566_pt1 | contig 10102 bp, 8 predicted proteins | sample Helome_FD_192492 | JGI IMG/M metagenome (GOLD analysis project Ga0265309, IMG submission 192492) | Marine sediment microbial communities from subtidal zone of North Sea - Hel_20160524 (Illumina Assembly) | ecosystem: Environmental > Aquatic > Marine > Subtidal zone > Sediment ...
AGTTCGGCTTCGACTATCTGCGCGACAACATGGCGATGAGCTCGGCCGCCCGCGTACAGCGAGGTCACACCTACTGCATCGTCGACGAGATCGACTCGATCCTCATCGATGAGGCCCGCACGCCGCTCATCATCAGCGGCCGTGTCGCTGACGCCGCCCAGACGTACTACACGTTCGCCAGCATCGCCCGGACACTGCAGCGCGACGTGGACTACGACGTCGACGAAGAGAAACGCATCGTTGCTCCGACCGAGGACGGGATCCAGGCCGTTGAGACCTCCCTCGGCATCGACAACTTGTACGACCCAGCCTCGGCCAACGCCAACCTCGTACACCAGCTGCTGGCTGCGCTGAAGGCGAAGGAGCTCTACAAACGAGACAGGGAGTACTTGGTCACGGGCGGAGAGGTCAAGATCGTCGACGAGTTCACCGGTCGCGTGCTCGATGGGCGTCGCTGGAGCGATGGCCTGCACCAGGCCGTCGAGGCCAAGGAAGGCGTGGCGATCAAGGAAGAGAACCAGACGCTCGCCACCATCACGCTGCAGAACTACTACCGCCACTACGACAAGCTCGCGGGAATGACCGGTACGGCCCAAACCGAGGCATCCGAACTGGCCGCCACGTATGGCTTGCAGGTGGTGCAGATTCCGACGAACGAGCCGGTCATCCGCGAAGATCATGCCGATCTCGTCTTCAAGTCCGAAGACGGGAAGTTCAGTGCCGTCGCCGACGACATCGAAGAGACCAGCGGACGAGGGCAGCCGATTCTCGTGGGCACGGTGTCGGTCGAGAAGTCAGAGAAGCTCAGTCGCCTGCTCGAGAAGCGGGGCATCAAACACACGGTCCTCAACGCCAAACAGCACACCAAGGAAGGCCACGTTGTCGCGCAGGCCGGTCGCCTCCACGGCGTGACGGTCGCAACAAACATGGCCGGGCGTGGTGTCGACATCAAACTTGGCGGCGATCCCGAGGGATTGGCCGAACGAGACTGTCGCGCCGAGGAGCTCGAACCGGACTCGCCCGAGTGGCAGGAACGGTACGCGGAGTTGCTCGAGAAGTACACCGAACGATGCGACACCGAAGGCGAGAAAGTGCTCGAACTCGGTGGCCTGTACGTGCTCGGTACGGAACGGCACGAAAGTCGCCGCATCGACAATCAGCTGCGAGGTCGGTCCGGTCGACAGGGTGACCCCGGCCAAAGCCGCTTCTACCTCTCGCTCGAAGATGAGCTGATGCGCCTGTTCGCCACCGGAGCAATGAACGCAGTGATGGACCGGGCACTGCCCGAGGACGAGCCGATCGAGGCGAAGATGGTGAGCAAAGCCATCGAACGGGCGCAGAATACGGTCGAAGGCAAGAATGCGGAAGCTCGCAAGAACGTCTTGAAGTACGACGAGGTCATGAACGAGCAGCGCAAGGTGATCTACAAGCGCCGTTCCGACATCCTCGAAGGCCACGAACTGCGCGAGGAAAGTGTCGACGCCATCGCGGAGGTGGTCGATCGGCTCATTGAGTCACATGCCTCGGAGGAACATCCCGAGGAATGGGATGTGGACACACTCGAAGCCGAGGTGCACGGGTTCTGGCCATCGGTCCTCGATGCCGACATGATGGCTGAAGAGCCGGATCAGGGTGCGTTGTACGAGACGCTCGTGTCCGAGGCGATGGGGCGATACGAAGACCGCGAAGAGCTCGTTGGCGAAGAGACGATGCGTCAGGTCGAACGCCAGATCATGCTTCGCCTGATCGATCAGCGTTGGCGTGAGCATCTTTACGACATGGATTACCTGCGTGAAGGAATCCATCTGCGGGCCATGGGACAGAAGGACCCCGCCACCGAGTGGCAGCGCGAGGGGTTCGAGATGTTCGGCCAGATGATCAACTCGATCAACAGCGAGTATGTGCGCTACATCATGCACGTCGAGGTCAAAGACGACGATGCGCCGGCAGCGGAAGCCAAGGGCCCGGTGATCGAGGCCTCGGCCACGAAGGCGGACGCCAGCGGAACCGATCAGCCCGCGGAATCACCACAACCGGCCGCGCAGGCATCGAAGACCCCGGTGGTCAACGATGAGTTCGCGAACGCAGGCCGTAACCAACCATGTCCATGTGGCAGTGGGAAGAAGTTCAAACACTGCCACGGACGCTGAGGCCCTATGCAGGACTTCTCTGAAACTTTCACGCGTATTAGGCGACGGCTCGACGAGGCGCAGCGTTATCTGCGTATCGACGAGCAACGGTCCCGCCAGCCACAGCTCGAGTCGGAGATGTCGCGTCCCGATCTCTGGGATGACGCCGACGAAGCGCGCGAGGTACAAACCGAACTGGCTGCGGTCAACGATGACCTCTCGATGTTCGATGGCCTGGGTGCCACCCTCGAAGACTCCGAGGTGTTGTTCGAGCTGGCCAAGGACGAGGACGACGAATCCCACGAGGCCGAGATCCAAGCTGCGGTCGCGGGCATGGAATCCAAACTCGACGAGCTCGAGCTGCGCAGCCTGTTCACCGGAGAGTTCGACGAGCGCGACGCGGTCTGTCAGATCAAGAGCGGCGAGGGCGGTACGGATGCCCAGGACTGGGCGGAGATGTTGCTTCGTATGTACAGCCGCTGGGCTGACGCACGCGGCTTCGACTTCGAGGTCATGTCTGCTTCTGAGGGAACCGAAGCCGGACTGTCTTCGGTCGAGTTCATGGTCCGTGGGCGTCACGCCTACGGACTGCTCCAGGGCGAACACGGCGTGCACCGGCTCGTCCGCATTTCGCCCTTCAACAACGAAGGCAAACGCCAAACCGCATTCTCGGCAATGCAGGTCGCGCCGTTCTTCGAGGCGATGGCTGACGAGATCGACATCGACGAGAAGGAGCTGCGCATCGACACGTACCGCTCTTCCGGTGCCGGTGGTCAGCACGTCAACGTGACCGACTCGGCGGTGCGGATCACTCACCTCCCCACTGGCACCGTGACGAGCTGTCAGAATGAACGCAGTCAACACCAGAACAAGGACCGAGCCATGCAGATGCTCGCGGCGAAGCTGCTCGATCTCGAGCGCAAGAAGCGCGAGGACGAGATCGCCGCCATCACCGGTGAGCAGAAGAACGTCGGGTTCGGTTCGCAGATCCGTTCGTACGTACTGCAGCCATATCAGATGGTGAAGGACCTCCGTACCGAGCACGAAACAGGCAATGTCGACGCGGTGCTGGGTGGCGACCTCGATCAGTTCATGGAGGCCTACCTCCGATTTGCGCGGGCCGAAGGTGAGAAGGATCAATGATCAAACTCGAGAACGTGACCAAGGAATACAACCCGACGTCACCTGCGCTCATCGACGCCAGTGTGGACATCGAAAAGGGCGAGTTTGTCTTCCTTATCGGACAGTCCGGGTCGGGTAAGTCCACGTTCATCCGGCTGCTCAATCGTGAGGAGAAGCCCACGACGGGCAACGTCTATGTCGCAGGCAAGGACATTGTCGGGCTCTCCAGCTGGCGCGTGCCGTTCCTTCGCCGCAACATCGGATGCATCTTCCAGGATTACCGACTGCTGCCGAAACGAAACGTCGCGGAGAACGTGGCGTTCGCGCTCGAGGTCATCGGTCGGCCAAAACATGTGATCGAGCAGCAGGTCCCGGCCATTCTTGATCTCGTGGGCCTGTCCGAGAAGTCCCACCGGCTCCCGGCGGAACTGTCGGGTGGTGAGCAGCAGCGCGTCTCGATCGCCCGAGCGTTTGTCAACCGTCCCCTCATCCTTCTGGCGGACGAGCCAACGGGAAACCTCGACCCTGATACCGCGGTCGGCATCATGCGCCTTCTTGACCGCATCAACCGCACCGGCACCACGGTCGTCATGGCCACACACGACCGCGGCATCGTGGACACGATGCGGCGACGGGTCATCGAACTCGTGGATGGCCGCATCGTGCGCGATCAGGCGGAAGGCGAGTACCGATGATTCAGAAGATTCGGTTCCTGCTGGCGGAGACCGGGCAGAACATCTGGCGCAACCTTGCACTCACCCTGGCGTCGATCATCGTTGTCGGCGTATCGCTGTCGCTCTTTGGTTCATCGCAGCTCGTCGCCCGCGGTGTCGACAACGCCACGAGGCGCTGGGAGGGTGGCATCGAGTTTGTCGTCTTCATGCGAGCCGACGCTGAACAGAGCCAGCTCGATGCCATCGAAGCGGTGCTCGATGAAAGCACTGGCAACGAGATCGACAGTTGGGTGTTCGTCGACAAGGCGCAGACGTTCGACGAGTTCAAGGAGTACTTCGCAGGCGATCAGGAGCTGCTCGACACGATTTCCGTCGACACGATGCCGCCGTCGTTCCGTATTCGACCGACGGACCCCAATGCCGGCGCGGTCGAGGCACTCGGGTCAACGTTCGAGGCCAAACCAGGGGTGAGAACCGTCGTTTTTGCGACGGAGGTCATTCGGGAGATCCAATCCAACGCGGAGAAGATCAGCCGGGCCACGCTCTGGGCCGGTGTCACGTTGCTGTTCGCATCGACGATCATGATCCTGACCACGCTCAGCATCGCGATTGCGTCGCGCCGCAACGAGATTGAGATCATGAAACTCGTTGGTGCGTCGAACTGGTTCATCCGGATTCCGTTCATGATCGAAGGCATGATTCAGGGGGTCATCGGCGCGCTCATTGCACTTCCAGGTCTCGCGATCGTGCGCACCTATCTGATTGAAGACTTCTCGAAGTCCGACGTGCTCCGCCTGCTCGAAGGTTTCCGTGTCACCGATGCGGAGTTCCTCTTCATCTCCCTCGGCGTGCTGGGCATTGGCACCCTCGTCGCCACCATCGGGTCGATCTTTGCGGTGAGTCGATACCTGGACGTCTAGCATCCGCATTTTGGCTGCGCCGAAATCTCATGCGGTCGGAGACCCAAGTATGCTTTCGCTGATCTAGATAGGGGTGTGTGACTATGTCGCAGCAGGTGAAGGCGGTTATTGCGCGAGCGAAGGGGGAGCCGGTTGAGGTTGTCATCATCGACGTTCCGGATCCGGGTCCCGGCGAGGCGCTCGTGGAGATCAAGGCCTGTGGTGTGTGCCACACCGACCTCCACTATCGCGAGGGTGGAATCAACGATGAGTTCCCGTTCCTGCTCGGTCACGAGGCTTCCGGCATCGTCGAGGCTGTGGGGGAGGGGGTGACCGACGTCGAGGTCGGAGACTTTGTGATCCTGAACTGGCGAGCGGTCTGTGGTGAGTGTCGGTCGTGTCGCAGGGGCAATCCCCACATCTGTTTCAACACACACAACGCAACCCAGAAGATGACGCTGGATGGTCAGGAGCTCTCACCAGCGTTGGGGATCGGTGCGTTTGCCGAGAAGACACTCGTGCATGCCGGACAGTGCACCAAAGTCGACCCGAGCGTCCGGCCGGAGGTGGCGGGTCTCATTGGTTGCGGCGTGATGGCCGGCCTTGGTGCCGCTCTCAACACCGGTGGTGTTGGCCGTGGCGACTCGGTTGCCGTGTTCGGCTGCGGTGGCGTTGGCGACGCCGCCATCGAAGGAGCGCGTATCGCCGGTGCCAGCACAATCATTGCTGTCGATATCGACGACACGAAGCTCGAGTGGGCCAAGAACTTCGGTGCCACCCACACCGTCAACTCTTCTCAGACCGACCCCATCGAAGCCATCCGAGAGCTCACCGGCGGCCATGGTGTCGATGTGGCGATCGAGGCTGTGGGGCTTCCGGTCACGTACGAGCAGGCGTTCTATGCCCGTGACCTCGCGGGGACAGTGGTGCTCGTGGGTGTGCCCAACCCGGAGATGAAGATCGAGCTGCCGCTCATCGAGGTCTTCGGCCGTGGCGGGTCGCTCAAATCATCGTGGTACGGCGATTGTCTGCCGAGCCGGGATTTTCCGATGCTCATCGACCTCTACCAGCAGGGTCGTCTCAACCTCGACGGTTTCGTCAGCGAGACGATCGGCATCGACGGCGTCGAGGAGGCATTCCACAAGATGGAAGAAGGCAGCGTGCTTCGTTCGGTCGTGGTGCTGTGAGCTTGCGCATCGATCACGTCGTCACCAGTGGCATCTTCTCCCTCGATGGGGATGACTTCGAGGTGGATAACAACATCTGGCTGCTGGGCGACGATGACGAGGTTCTGATCTTCGACGCTGCCCACGATCATCGCCCGATCCTCGATGCGGTGGGTGGCCGCAAGGTAAAGGCCGTGGTGTGCACCCACGGACACAACGACCACATCAACGCCGCAGTTGAGCTGGCCACCGAAGCGAACGCGCCCATCTGGCTGCACGCCGACGACACGATGCTGTGGGATGTGGTCCATCCCGACCGCCGCATCGACGCCCCGCTGACCGACGGCCAGTCGATCACGATCGCCGGGTCCGACGTTGCAGTGATGCACACGCCGGGACATTCGCCCGGCGGCTGCTGCTTTCACGTTCCCGACCTGGCGACCATCTTCAGCGGCGACACGTTGTTCAACGGGGGGCCGGGGGCGACCGGACGTTCCTTCAGCAGCCACGATCTGCTCGTGGAGTCGATCCGTCGCAGCCTGATGCCTCTCGATGACATCACCGTTGTCAAAACCGGACACGGAGACGACACGAGTATCGGCGCCGAACGCGCCGGAATTGGCTGATTTATCAACGTTTCCCAGCCACCAGCAAAAATTAGTGCTAAATCTGCATCCGCATCGAGTCTTCCGGTCGTAAACCGGGTATCCATTCCACAAGACCCTTGGAGATACCCAAATGAAACTACGAATTGCATTCATCCTTGCGCTCGTTGCAGCGCTCTTCGCACCGGCAGCAGCCGGCGCTCAGGACGCTGTACGCGTCCATCTGATCCACGGCATCCCCGACACCGCTGTTGACGTCGCCGCCGGCGGCGACGTGGTCATCCCTGACTTCAACTTCGGCGATACGCAGGATCTGTCCGGATTCGCCGGCACGACCCTTCTCGGCGTTCAGGTCCTTCTGGCCGGAACCGACACCGTGGCCATCGACATTGGCGACCTTCCAATCCCGGCATCGGGCAACATCACCGCCATTGCGCACCTTGACGCTGAAGGCACTCCGACAGTCGGCATCTTCTCGAACGACGTGTCCGAGATCGCTGCCGGTCAGGGTCGCATCGTCGTCCGCCACACCGCCGCTGCTCCTGCAGTCGACATTCTTGCCGACGGCGCAGTCGCATTCCCCAACGTAGCGAACGGTGCCGAGGGTGGCGCTGACCTCCCCCCCGGCACCATCTCGGCTGAGGTTGTCCCCACCGGTGCAACCGAGCCTGTCGTCATCGGCCCGGCTCCTCTGCCCATCGGTGAAGGCTCCTCGCTCATCGTCTACGCCGTCGGCTCGCTCGAAGGTGGCTCGCTGACCGTCCTCACCGAGACGATTGATGGCCTTGGTGCGGTTCCCGCTCTCGTGAACGCTGGCAACAGCCCGGTCTCGAGCTCCAACCCGCTGCCCTTCCTGCTGATCGCCGGATTCGTCATCGCCTCCCTCGGCGTTGCCGGAACCCGTCGCACCGCAACGGTTCGCAGCTAAACATGGCGCGCACCCTCACCGGGTTCGCCTTCTTTGCAGCAGGGCTGGGCATCGCATTTGGCGGTGCCCAGCTCGTTGCTGGTTCGGGAGGTGATCCGCTCTCTGCAGCTGTTGTCACCCCCGTCTCGCCCGTGGTGACGACCACCACGACAACCACCACGACCGTTGCACCGGTCGAAGGTGAAGTCACGGACGGCGCCAGCCCCGAGGTCACCCTCTCGCCATTGGCCGGGACCGTGAAACCCCTCGAGAGTGCACTCCCCGAGGTGGCGTTGGACGGGTTCGGGGACCCAATCGGTCTCCAACCACTTCGCCTCTCGCTTCCCTCGATCGATGTGGAGGGAGCGAACATCAACTCCGTCGGTCTCGAGGAGAACGGCGAGCTCGAAATCCCCAGCACGGTCGATGTTGGCTGGTACAGGTTCGGTGCCGGCGTCGATGGGGGACAAGGCTCCACCGTCCTCACCGCTCACATTGCCTACAACGGCATCGATGGTGTGTTCCGACGCCTCAACGAAGTTGAGGTCGGAGATACGGCGTTCGTCGATGTCGAGGGTGAGGCGATTGAATACCGCGTCACCAACGTTCGCCTCTACGACAAAGAGGCATTGCCCGCCGACTTGTTCCGCGAGGACGGCGACGAGCAGATCGTGCTCATCACCTGCGGCGGATCATTCAACCCCGACCTTCGCAGCTATGAGAGCAACGTCGTGGTGACTGCGGTTCCGGTCTGATCGTTACTCGATCACAAGCCCTTCGAGTTCAGGATTTGGTGCGAACTCGGCCTCGGTCAGTTGCTCGAGCGTGTTGATCATCAACTGGGTGATCAACAGGTTGCGATACCACTTGCGGTCCGCGGGGATCGCGTACCACGGCGCATGGGGCAGTGAGGTTTCCGAGAGCATGTCGCCAAACGCGGCCTGATAGTCGTCCCACACCTTTCGCTCTTCGAGGTCACCGAAGCTGAACTTCCAGTGCTTCTCGGGATTGTCGACCCGGTCCTGCAGCCGCTGCCGTTGTTCATCCTTGCTGATGTGCAGGTAGATCTTCACGATCGTCGTGCCTTCGTCGGCCAGCAGCTGTTCGAAGTTGCGGATGTGTTCGTATCGCTTGCGCCACACCTCTTCGGGCACATAGTTGTGCACCCGCACCACCAGGACGTCCTCGTAGTGGCTGCGATTGAACACGGTGATGTGCCCAGTGGCCGGCGTGTTCTTGTGCACCCGCCAGAGGTAGTCGTGGGACAGCTCTTTCTCGGTCGGTTTCTTGAACGAAACGACGTGTACGCCCTGCGGGTTGGTGCGATCGAACACCGCGCGGATGGTGCCGTCCTTGCCGCCCGTGTCGGTGGCCTGCAGGACGACGAGCAGCTTTTCCTCACCCTTTGCGTACAGATGCTCCTGCAGTACCTCCAGCCGTTTGTTGAGGTCCTTCTGGATCGACTTGGCGTCGCCCTTCTGGAGCCCGCCATGTGCATCGGTCGGAATGGCGTCGAGCCCGGTGAAGCTCGCAGGGTCGATGCGGTATGGGGTGGGATCGATCGTGGCGTCAGTCATGGTCCCCGAGTGTATGGGTGATGTCAGGGGTGAATCAGGGTTATCCCCACTAGGCGGGCCGGGCCGCATGCGTCACCATCGAATTCATGACGACCATGATTACTCCCCCTCCTCCCAGTTCTCCGCCGTCGACAACACCTCAGGCGCTCGAGCCGCCGAAGCTGCCGAGATCGATCCGGCGGAAGCGCCGCCTGATGCAACTCGGTGCGCTCGCTCTGGTGATCGGGTCGCTGATCCTCGATGTCGGCGGCATCTTCCTGATCCCGCTCGTGTTCGTTCTCGTCGTTCCGTTCGAGCGGATGTTCCCCCGTCACGATCAGCCGATCCGGCGCGAGCACCTCGGCCTGGACATGACCTATGCCGTCGCCGGGCCGCTCCTCACGCTGCTCGGCGGTATCGCGATCGCAGCCGTCGCGATCCTGACGTTTGCGTGGCTACCCGGCCTGGCGTTTCGACCCCTCGTGGCTGCCATGTCCCCGCTGGTGCAAATCATCGTTGGGTTCCTGCTCTTCGACTTCCTCATCTACTGGGCCCATCGTTTCAGCCATGAGGTCCCGTTCCTCTGGCGTTTCCATTCGGTGCACCACTCGGTCGAGACGATGGATTGGATCAGCGGCTTCCGCAACCACCCGATCGACGGAGCGATTCTTGCGCCACCGATCGCCTTCCTGCTCGCGGCCGGTTTCAGTCCCGAAGCGACCGGCGTGTTCGCCGTGCTGCAGGTCATCACCGGGCTGTTCCTGCACGCAAATGTGCGTTGGCGTCTACGACCGCTCCAGCGCATCATCATCACGCCGGAGTTCCATCACTGGCATCACACGAACGAGGAACAAGCGATCAACACGAACTACTCCGTGTTCCTGCCGGCGTGGGACATCATCTTCGGTACCTGGTTCATGCCGAAGGACCGTCGACCGCAGGTGTACGGCATCGACGAGCCGATCCCGACGGGACTCGTCCCCCAACTGTTCTTCCCGTTCCGGGGACTTCGCAGCCCGCTGTGGATGCTGCGGCATCCGATCA
>Ga0265309_10001567_pt1 | contig 10098 bp, 7 predicted proteins | sample Helome_FD_192492 | JGI IMG/M metagenome (GOLD analysis project Ga0265309, IMG submission 192492) | Marine sediment microbial communities from subtidal zone of North Sea - Hel_20160524 (Illumina Assembly) | ecosystem: Environmental > Aquatic > Marine > Subtidal zone > Sediment ...
TCACATATTATGGCATCTAGCATTGGTAAGAATCAATTAATTGAAGAAGTCGTCCCTGAAAAATCAATATGGGTCATCCCTTATGCATCTATCTCAGACATATTTAAAGCGTCTCATTCTTCCCCTGCTAACTCCAAGCCATTCTCCATAGTATTTGCAGGTCAACTTTCTGTCCGAAAGGGGTTTATTTACCTCCAGCAAGCTCTTGAACAAGCCGGACAAAAAAATTGGGCTTGCCATGCATTTGGTTCACAACTTAACGAAGTCAAACAAGATTTAAACTCTTATACAGGTAAAATTCCCATCAAATTCCATGGGGCGGTTAATCAAGCCGAATTAGCTGAAGCCATGCGGAAGGCTGATGTCCTCGTCCTGCCTTCGATAGAAGATGGATTTGGTTTAGTCGTACCACAAGCATTAAATTGTGGGACACCCTGCATTGTAAGCGATGCGGTCGGCGCAAAAGACATCATAACTCACAGAGAAAATGGTTCTATTTTCCCTTCGAAAAACAGTTCAGAGCTGTACGATGAACTTCTATGGTGGAGCGAAAACAAAAAACAAGTTCACAGTTGTACAAGCTGGGAGCATTCAGCCAGGTTATTAATCAAATTTAGTGAAGAGCTTGTGAAATGAATTTAACTATTATCAGCACAACGCCCTCACCCTATCAGCAAGACATGTTTAACGCGTTAAAAGATCAACCTGATATTAGCCTAAAGGTCCACTACCTGGAAAGAGCTACTCCTGATTCTCCCTGGCCGGACATTGTGTTACAAGATCACGAAAGTGTCCTGCCTGGTTTCGTGATAGGGAAAAAACGTATTCGCAGCCACTTCTGCTCTGCCCTGCCTGACTTAACAGATTCCGATTTAGTTATCTTAAACATTGCATTAACCGATATGTGTTTTCCTGTCTTGGTAAAGCAACTTTCAAAACAAAAGATAAAATGGATATTCTGGGGCGAAATCTTACGTGACGCAACGAACCCCGTCTCAGCCCTTTTAAAAAAGAAACTCCATGCGGGACTTAAACTTGCTTCAGCAATTGTGGCCATTGGCGAAAAAGCCGCTGCCAAATATCAAACTAACTATAGCTGCCCTGTTTATAATATCCCCTACCATTGCGACATAGAACCTTTTATTGAAGCATCAAAAAATCATCAACCCGCAGATCAACTTCGTTTTTTGTTTTGCGGACAAATGATTCACCGAAAGGGAATTGATATTCTATTGCAAGCCTTTAACGGGCTTTGCACAAGCCATGATGCCCAACTTATCCTCGCAGGTAGTGACGACGGACTAACACAACACAAAAATGGTTTGAGTCAAAAAGCAGAAAAACAAATCATCAATAAAGGCTTTGTGGCTCCAAATGAATTGCCCGAACTCTTTGCGAACGCGGATGTGTTTGTTTTGCCAAGCAGGCATGATGGTTGGGGCGTGGTGGTAAACCAGGCAATCGCAGCGGGCCTACCTATCATATCCACCTGGGAAGTGGGCGCTGCTTGTGAGCTCGTGCGAATGAATGAAAATGGCTTTTTTCTCACTTCAAACAATCAAACAGAGTCTCTTCAAGGTGCGATGGAATCTTTTATTCACAACCCGCAAATGTTACAAGATATGAGGATGACGAATAATCTAGTAGCCAAAACAATCACGCTCAATCAAGCTATGGATAAATGGAAAGTCGTTTTAAAGGAAATAACAAAACTACCATGAGAATATTATTAGTTAGTTCCAGCTCAGGCTCTAAAGGAGGAGGAGAAATATTTCTTCGCTACCTGGCAAAAGGGCTTTCAGAAGCAGGCCATACCGTCGGTTTTTGGTGTTCCACTCAAGATCAAATGGACACACTTGCTGAATCTATAAGCCCCTATGCAGCTATTATTCGCTCGCCTTACCCTAATCTGTATACACGGAAAGACCGTGGCTTACTAAAACTTGATGCCGGGATGTCTTCTGCTATTCAAGGCAGTTGGCTAGAATGGTCGCCCGACATTATACATATTAATAAACAAAATTTGGAAGACGGGAACGACCTTCTGGAAATTGCCAACGCAGTATCCAGCAGGGTTATTACGACAATCCACATTACTCAAACAGCACGGGAACTAAACGCCGTGCTTGCCCCCTTACGAGATCGTAAGAGCCGTAAAAATTTACGCAGGAGTTCAGGCCCTCTCATTTGTGTGAGCGAAAACAGAACCGATGCACTTGCTGCATTCATCGGAAATACAGAACGCTGCCATTGCGTGCATAATGGAGTAGAAGATTTCGAACAGCCCAAATCAAAACAGATACTTGATGCTTTGTCCTGGAGCCAAGAACATCTTATTTTCACCTGCGTAGCCCGATTAGTAGAACAGAAAAACCCTATGTTATTTTTACACACTGCCCAGGAAATATTGGGACGTATTTCACATGCTCGATTTTTGTGGATTGGTGATGGGCCTATGGAAGGTGAATGGGATGATTTAGTTGAATCAAAACAACTTGAGACCAAGATCAAACGTATCGGCTGGCAAAATAATATACCATCCTGGTTAGCTGCTACAGACATCTATTTACATACTGCCGCCTTTGAGGGTTTACCTTTGTCTATACTGGAAGCCTTGTCCGCCTCCCTGCCTTGTATCATCACAGACAATATTATTGAAGAATCGCCCACGTTGAATTACCCTTCAATCATTCCCCTATCTAAATACGCTTCACAGCTGGATGAATTATGCAGCCCCGGTCACCGGGAAAGCGCCGCATCATTATCCAGAGCTCTCTTTGAAGATAAGTTTAGCATTGCAAGTATGGTTGAAGCTTATGAATTTCATTATATGGGGCTCATGAACTCATGAATATTCATTTTTCTATCCCCCCGGAAAAGCAACGTATTGGAGGGCTCGATAAGGCGATCTTTGATTTAGCCGAACAGCTTAAGTTGCAAGATCATGAAGTTAGTACCGATGAAAACAAACTGCCATCGGAAGAGGTTCAGCTTGTACATTTTCATGGGCTTTGGCAGCCGCAACATAGAGCGGTATATAAACACTGCATTAAAAACGACATCCCATATGTTATTTCCGCCCACGGTATGTTGGAACCCTATGCATGGCGCCACAAATGGTTAAAGAAAAAGGTTTATTTTGAAATGATAGAGCGGAAACATTTTACTAATGCCAAGGCTGTTTTAACCACGAGCAATCTCGAATCAAGCAGTGTTCAGAAAATTGTTCAGCACGCTAATATTCAGTCTATTCCCCTCGGTTATAATCAACCACAAGTAAACTCACATGCACTCGCAAAAGGAAATCTAGGTTGGGATGAAGAAAAAACTCATTTACTCTACCTTTCTCGCATAGATCCCAAAAAAGGACTCTCTTTATTACTGCAGGCGCTACTCGATAATAATTTTGGGAAAAATCATCAACTCAGCTTACACATCGTAGGCGAAGGAGATAGTTCCTATATGCGCGAGCTAACAAGATTTATTGATACCAACAAAAACAGACTTCCCCCAATAGACTGGGTGGGCCCTGTTTGGGATGAACGGAAATGGGATTATTTATCAGGCGCTGACCTGTTCTGCTTACCTACGAAGAGTGAAAATTTTGGCATCGCTGTCCTGGAGGCCGCACTATGCGGAACACCGGTCTTGACCTCCCCATATACTCCATGGGGGGAATATGCAGCATTGGATTATTTTTACATCACCGACAGTACGCCAAGTGCAATTCAAGACGCTATATCCACTTATATCAATACCAGCACTAAAGAACGCGGAGAAATGAAAACCTGGGCTGAAACTAATTTTCTTTGGTCAAACCTAATACATCAATACATTCAATTTTATCGAGATCTAATTTAACATGTCTGTCCCGGAAAATATTTTAATATTCAGACCCGGCCAACTGGGAGATTCCATCGTAGCGCTTCCAGCACTGTGGGCTGTTAGAGAAGCATATCCGGAAGCTAAAATCACCTGGCTCCATGATAAACAAACAGACAAAACATTGTTAAGCCCTAAAGATTTACTTAATGGAAATAACGAGCTTATTCAAAGCTATATTGAATACCCCTTCTACCCTTCAAGTATAAGTAACGTATTTGCCCGGCTTAACTTATTCAATACATTGCGTGCGCTCAAATTTGATACCCTGTGTTATCTTCCACCAAGTTCACGCTCCATTAAACACCGGCAACGCGATATAAAATTTTTCGCCGCGACTGGTATCAAGCATGTACTAGGCGCAAGCTTAGGGACACAAGATTATACAAATTGGCGTGAAGCAGATATTTTCCTTAAATCAATCGATTCCAATCAAACCCCATTTAAAGGGCAGAATAGAGGGAAAATGGCCTTACCCACATCCAGTTTAAAATGCGAGACTCCGATTGTTGAAAAAAACACTTTGGCCGTATTTATAGGAAGTAACTTTAAAGATAAAGAATTTCCTTTGCATCGTTGGGCTCCTTTATTGAACGATCTCCTTTCACAGCACAACTTAAGCCCTCTATTTTTGGGGGATGAAGGCCATGCTTCCGATGCAGATATTATCATCGGCGAATTACATCAAGGCCAGAATGCCTGCGGGGAATATAGCATCGCACAAACCATTAGTGCCTTAACTTCCTGCAGTTATTGTATCGCTGTTGACAGTGGAGGAACTCACCTGGCCTCACTCGCACAGTGTCCTACGTTAGTATTAAGCCACGGGCTTTCTGAACCTGGGCGCTGGGATCCCTATGGAAATGGACATAAAGTTCTCCGAGCGAAAATCCCTGGTTTGACCAGCTCAATTCCAGATGAGAAAATACTGGCCGAATTCCAACAAATGTTGAATAGTTGAACCCATGCAGGATCTTTCAATATTTACGAGTTCGTTCAGCTTTAAACAAAAGCTAGCAAGAATCATTTGGAATGCTGTCCAGGCAAGCCTGTTTAAATTCAGCCCTCGCCCCTTCTTCACATGGCGGAACTTCTTATTAAAGCTGTTTGGTGCTGACATCGCTAAAGGCGTTCGCGTTTATCCCAGTGTGAAAATATTTTGCCCAAAAAACTTAGACTTAGGTGACTACGCTATTATCGGCCCGTATGTAGACTGCTATAATGTCGCACAAATCCATATCGGCAATCACAGTATGATAAGCCAATACAGCTACCTCTGCTCTGCTTCGCATGATCATTCACAGAATAACTTACCGCTTATTTCAGCGCCCATTCATATCGGAAACGGAAGTTGGATCTGTGCAGACGTATTTGTCAGCATGGGAGTCACTATCGGAGATAACAGTTTAGTCGCAGCACGCTCTACCGTACTTGAAAATTTACCGGCAGACAAAGTCTGCGGGGGTTATCCTGCTAAAGTAATTAAAGAACGAAGCTTTACTTAAAATGCGTCTGTTATTTATAAATCAATACTATCCGCCCGATACTGCGGCTACAGGACAACTCTTAAAAGACATCGTTGACGCATGTATCACCGCAGGTCATGAGGTTCATATTGTCTGCAGTCAAGGTGCTTATTCAGGTGGGAATTTGGCGGAAAATGAAAACCGGCTCAATAATTTAAAAATCCATAGAATAAAAGCTTCTTCCTTTGGCCGCACAAAAATGCTCGGCCGATTAACAGATTATTGCAGCTTTTCCATACAGGCTAAAAAGATGATTAAAACACTCGGCCTTTTTGACGCAGGCATTGCGTTAACAACTCCCCCGTTCATTGCCGCCAGCATTCAAGATCTTCCTTCTAAAAAAATATGTTGGAACATGGATCTGTATCCTGAAATTGCCGAAGCACTGGGGTTTATTAAAAAAAATAATCCGCTTTATGGCCTATTGATGCGAAAAGCATCTAAAATATATTCTAACATGGATCATGTCATTTGCCTTGGTGAATGTATGAAAGAGAAATTATCCGTACATAATATTTCCGAAAACAAACTAATAACCATCCAAAACTGGTTCCCCGCAGAGACCGTTTCAGACTTTCCTATTGACCAGACACTAAAGGTTATTCAATACTCTGGAAATATCGGCCTCAGCCATGCTGTGGATAAATTAATTTTGGCCTTCGGAAAATTAAGCCCCGCAGAATGGGAATTACATATAATCGGTAATGGAGCTAACCGGTCTAAACTGGAGGCCGCTGCTGCAGAGTTGAAGAGCTCTTCAATTAAATTTAAAGATCCTGTCCCGCTCGATAGACTAAACGAATCTTTATCCCGGACAACACTTCACTTTATTTCGCAAAAAGAGGAAACGCTAGGCTGTGTAGTCCCCTCTAAACTTTATGGCTGTATGGCTTCCGGACGGGGAATACTTTTCTGCGGCCCGAAAGAAAGTCAGGTCGCAAAAACCATTATGGACGCTGAATGTGGCTATGTCATTAGCCCTGCTGATACGGAGTCTCTCGAAAACTGCTTACAGAAAATATTTAATGACCCTTCTGACCTTGCAGAAAAAGGAAGGAATGGCGCGGCTTACTACCAAGCTAAACTCAATAAAACACAAGCTGCTGCCCACTTTATAAAGCTCATTGAAGGGTCTTAAGTCATTTACTTGATTTGATCGCCCATTGCCTGATTTAAATTTTCTAAACGCAGCTTCCAGCTATCACGCGAATTTTCATCCGGTAGAACACTTACTTTGAGACCCATGAGTTTAGTAATTCGGCACAGTTCTATCAGCTCAGAAAAACAGCTTGCAGGATCTTTATTTCCTGTTGGGTAAATATTAAATATACAGTGACTTGCGCCTAAATTGTGAATCGCTGCCATTAATTTCTGTTGTGTTTTTTCGATGCTTTCCTCGGGTTTCCTTAAATCATAAAAATCTGCTTCGATATTATTTACTGTTTGGGTACCGCAACCCAGTAACACAACTACCTTGTCCTCAAAAACTACCTGAGGTAATAATTCAAGCATGCGAATATTTTGTAATAATGCAGTACTTTCCCCTTCCTGCTTCGCTCTGATTTCAGTGTAAATTTTCAACGCTTCATCAAATTTTCCGGTCAGGCATAATATGCGAGCTTGCGAGTCCAGACTTTCAAGATAGTGTTCAAAATCCGGGCTTATTTGTTCAGCTGTAACTAAGGCTTTATTCAGCTTACCTTGTGAAAAGTAAATATTTGAGAGTAATTCTAAGGCTTCATCTTTATCGTCTTCATGGTCGATATAGATTTGTAATTGCATTTCTGCGGATTTAAAATCTTTTAACTTTGCGAGACACAGGCTGTAATCAATAAGCATTGCAGGTCCTAACATCTCAAAACGGGATATCTTATCAAAATATTTAAGACCTAAACGGTAGTCTTTTTGCTCTATTGCAATTTGTGCCAAACCGTACAGGGCCTCAACATTTCTTTCTTTCTCTTGAAGAGATGTTTTAAACAGATTTAGAGCCTTGGGAATTTCCTTTCCAGCAATGTAACTATACGCCAATCCATTTAGCATGCTGACATCGTTCGTATATCTTTTAAATATCCGCTGCTCAATTTCTGCAGCTTTCTCCTTATCACCTGCTTTTACTAATAAATTATGATATTGTAATAAGTGAGCTTTAACTAAGGGTCCTCTCGCTTCCAGCTTTTCTAAGACGGATATTCCTTCTGCAATATCTTCAGATTGAATACTTAAAATAATGAGATTAGAATTTAAGCCATCAGGAGATTTTCTAAAATAATTCTCGGCTTTAACATATTCCCCATTGCGCATATGCATGGCGCCTAAACTGTTATTAGCAAAACTTGAATTCGGATGATGCTTAAGGGTGCGTTCCCAAAATTTTTCAACGCTGTTGTAATGTGATACGCTATATACACTGGCCGCATACATCAGTACAATAAGCCCTATTGCTATAATTTTTAGTCGTCCACTGAGTATAAGTGCTATAAACCATGCCCCGCCTATCAACGCAAGATACGCATAACGCTCTGCAAACATAAATACATTTTTCTGATATAACACATAAGGGAATAAAAAGAGGCTCAGAGAAACAAATATCCAAATCCAGGCTGCCGCATGTATAAATGCCCTCCTTTTGAGGAGAATATAAGCAACTGACATATAAGCGGCCATTCCTATTAACACCAGCCAGGCTTTTAGTTCTGACAGCCCTTTAATCCAACCAGCTGGGTGGTCGATATAGCTTGGTAAAGGCAATAGCATATAGGCGATGTATTTTAAGAATGAACTGAAACTAGTTAATACGACCATCAATAAAGGGTCACCGGGTTGCACCACGGTTGTTGCAAATTTAAAGCTGCTCGGCAACATTCGGGTAGTTGACGAAATATAGTCCGCAGATAAATAGGCATAAAACGCCAAAGGGGTTGTTACAAAAACCAAGCACAGGATCGTTTTATGTTTACCTAAGAAACCCCGAAAATCACCCTGATTTTTTGCAAGCAGGACCAGCACCACTAAACCCGGAAAAACGACAGCTGTTTCTTTGCTCAAAATAGCAGCAAAAATCAACAGTACCAGAATCGCATATTTTACACGTGAAGGCTTTAAGCAAATGTGCAATCCAATCAGAACGAAAAACACCATGATCAAGTCTTTTCGGTGTGAGATAATGCCAATACATTCAACACAAATTGGGTTAAACAAAAATAACCCCGCTGCAATCAAGGCGGTAATGTATTTAACATGGAGTTTTAAAAGTAATCGATAAAATAAAAATCCATTGGCTAAATGAAAAACAATATTTTGAATGTGGTAAAGCCCGTAATTTTTACCGAAAAGTGCTTGGTCCAACACCAATGATACATACCGCAGAGGACGTGGTTCCAACCACCAATTGTGAAAAGGATTCACTGAAAATAGCTTTTTATGCCCCGCTATTATTTGACGATCATCAAAAAGCAATGGGCCTGACAATAAATTACGGTAACAAACAAAAGCGGCAAATAAATACAGCATCCAAACAAAAAGGTTTACTTTGTCTTTTTTTTCCATACCCATAACTTTTGCTTATGCATAACAAAGGCCTTGAGCATAGCAAATAGAAATCCTATAGTTTAATTAGATAAAGTAAAACAAACGATTAAAAACGCATCATGAATATACTGTTTCTATGTAATGAATTTTTACCGGAAGAACAAGGGGGCTTGGGTCGATTGGTTTGGGATTTAGCGCATGAATATAAAGCTCAGGGGCACAATATTTTTATACGGGGCTTTAACGCCAAAAATAGAGCTGAGCTTATAGATGGGATTGATTTGGCCTATTTCCGAATGACCCCATCACGTATATTTAAACGACAAAAAAATCGCTTTCACTTATATCACGACATCTTAGATCTGCATAAAGTACATCCCATTGACATTATCGAAGTTCCGGATTTCCAAGGGTTATTACCTTATAAAAAAGTTCCATGCCCTGTAGTTGTTCGCACACATGGTCTGGATGATGGTGGCAACCCTCATATTAAGCATATGGAGAAAGAAACACTGATGTACCACCCCAACTGGATTTCTCCTTCTGAGCGCAGTTTACATAATACTGTTTCGTATACAGACCTGCACCCTCTCGAACACCGCATGATCTTTAATGGTTGTGGAGAATTAGCTACTAGGAAAATCAACCTCCCCGGCGAAAAAAAGCATCGCATTCTTTTTGTAGGTAAAACCAAGCACCAAAAAGGTTATGATAAGTTTTTAGAATTCTCTTCTAAGTTAAAAGCAAACAACCCTGAATTAGAATTTATCTGTGCAGGAATGACCAAAGAAAATGTCGATGACGGGATGACGTATCTCGGAAAAATTTCGCACGAGCAGCTTATGTATTGCATGCAGCACTGTACTGCACTACTGCAACTAAGTCAGCGGGAAGCCTTTTCGATGGTCTGCGCAGAAGCTATGTTTAATAAATTGCCCATCATCACTTATTTTATAGCACCCTACACTGAATATTTAACTCAAGACTCTGCAACCTTTATTATGCTGAACGATTTTTCAGAAAACGTAAAGCGCATCGAAGCTGCATTAAAAGATTCTAAAGCATTAAAACAAAAAACAGAAAAAGCTTATGATTTTGCTGAGAAACATTTCTCTATTAAACAATGCGCTGAACATTCTATGAAGTTTTATGAGGAACT
>Ga0265309_10001571_pt1 | contig 10087 bp, 14 predicted proteins | sample Helome_FD_192492 | JGI IMG/M metagenome (GOLD analysis project Ga0265309, IMG submission 192492) | Marine sediment microbial communities from subtidal zone of North Sea - Hel_20160524 (Illumina Assembly) | ecosystem: Environmental > Aquatic > Marine > Subtidal zone > Sediment ...
TCATAAACTTCTTCTGCTTTACTGATCATAGGAAGTTCTACTCCGAGTGATTTTGCAGCATTTATCATGGTACTGATGTCTTTTTTTAGATTTGAAAGTGTGAATGTTGTATCGTATTTACCTTCTATCATTTTATATGCCTTTTTTTCACTCATTCCTGTTTTGAAATAAGTAGAGTTCAAAATTTCTAGAAATATTTTAGGGTCAACACCTGATTTTTTTACAAGAGTTATTCCTTCAGATAATGCCAATGCTAACATCGTAATTTGAAGATTCATGGCTAATTTTATCGAATTAGCAACTCCGCTTTCTCCCAAGAAAAATACCTTGCTTGCTATGGTGTCAAACACTTCTTTACAATTATCAAAACTTGCTTTATTTCCTGATGCCATTAAAACTAAATCCCCTGTTATTGCTACATTTGGTCCACCCATTACTGGAATGTCTAGTTTTTTTATTCCCGAATTAATGAATTGTTTTGAAATATTTTTTGACTCTGATGGATCAACTGTACTCATATCTGCAACAATTAATTTTTCATGATTTCCGTTTACAATTCCGTTATTCTCAAATGAAACTTGTTTTACGGCATCTGCATCTTTTACTATTATGATTACTAATTCTGACTTCTCTGCTACTTCTTTTGGAGATTCAACAATTGTTGCACCTTTTTCTTTTAATTCTATGGATTTTTCTTTTGTTCTATTGTATGCTGTTACTTCATAACCTGAATTAACTAAATGCAATGCCACTGCATTACCTAACATCCCCAGTCCTATGATGCCTATTTTTTTCATTTGGTTTCTCCTAGAATTATTCTGCTAATGTCTCTCTTCATTTTGAATCTCCCAGTGTTTATTTCCAAATCTTGAAGCTACAAATTCTAATTGGCCTATTGTTTTGTCTCCTTTTTTGACTTTTGCAAAATCAAATTTTTTCATTTTAATCATCTTTTCTTTTGGTTTGTACCCTCCTTCGATAACTTTCACTTTGAATCTTTTACTTGCTTTGATGATCATCTTTCTTGCATTCTGAACATTTCCAATCCATGAGAACATTTCAAACTCTCCAAAATTCTCTGTAGTCACATTATAGCCATACAATCTTGCTTCTAGTTTGATGGATTGTGATTTTGCATGTTCATTTAACCATGCAACGACTTCTTCACCATGTCCTTTTTCTACACCAAATGTTTCTGAATCTGCCATGTTATTACCCTCACAATACTAAACCATAATAATCATTTTCAAATCTCTGTTAAACTAAAATATTGATTCAATTATGATATTTTATGCTCACAATTGACTGCAAAGATGTAGTATCAGTTAAGACTGATTTACTTGTATATGTGGCAGATCAAGTGGCTGCAATTCCTACTTTGAAAAATCACCAGTTTACATTATCCTCTTTTGATGATGATGAAATTATTGATACCACTGCAGTGATTTCTGCAATCAAGGAATTTTTAGATTCTATAGATGAAGGAAAAAATTTTGCTGTAATTTCAAATAATGATATGATAAACATCACATCTATCTCTGGAAAAGTAATTGAAAGTACTACACCTACATCTGAACATGAGATGTTTTCATGCACTCATTGTGGATATGTGACACAATATCAAGTTGAATTAAATGTTCATATGAGAATTCACTATATCTAATTATTTTTGATTTTTTCTAGTATCCAATTTCTTTTAATAACTGGCATTTCTGTAGCCATTGAAAAATTATAGTGTGAAAATCTATTTTGATATTCTAAAATGTAATTATTTGCAACTTTGGGTGTGTTGAAATTTGTTCTAATCCCATCCATGTCAATTTGATTTCCAAGAACATCATAAATTACAATTCTGTATTGATTAGATTTCACAGAATATCTTGTAGAATACCATAAAATTCCAAGTGTCAGGACAAAAAATCCTGTAATGATTTTATCTATTATTTTCATCATATGTTGATTTTCAACAGGATCTTTATAAGCACTAATTACTCAAAATGTTTGTGAAAAAACCTTTGAAGAATAATGTATCTAAGATTTACTGTGAAAAATGTGATCTAGTTTTAGAATCTCGTGAAAAATTCGATAAACATCTTGAAAGTCATTCTTCTGGAATTGTATGTGAGGTATGTCCAATTGATACTGCTATTGCAAAATTTGTAAACTTGTTCAAAAGAAAATCCTCTCGTAATTTGGAATAAGTTTTTTTAACCAATAACCTCTGTTTTGAAATATGAATAAAATAGGCGTAATTATAGGCGTCATAATTATTGCAATTATTGCTGGTATTGCTGCATCATTATCAGCATCTCCTTCTGAAACTGTTAATCTGGATATGGGTAGAACTCATGGAACAATTTCCACTGCGATGGGTTCTCCAATATTGGGTGACCCTTCAGCTCCAATTACTATTGTTGAATTCGGTGATTATCAATGCCACCAATGTTACAATTGGTTTCACAACACAAAACCTGCAATAGTTGAAGATTATATTGAAACTGGAAAAGCAAATTTAGTGTTTGTTGATTTGGCATTTTTAGGACGTGATTCTCCAATGGCAGCTCAGGCATCTTATTGTGCAGAAGACCAAGAAATGTATTGGGAATATCATGACACACTTTACAATTTTCAAGATTCAAAAATTGATGGAGGTTGGGCAAACTCTGAAAGACTAAAAGCATTTGCATCTAGCTTGGAACTCGATATGGATTTGTTTAACAGTTGTCTTGATTCTGGAAAATATTCTAAACGTGTACAATACAACACTCAACAAGCAAGAGATCATGGTGTAAGGGGAACTCCTGGATTCTTTATTGTTGGACCTGATGGCCAAGAGCAACTTGGTGGGGCACAACCATTCTCTGTGTTCAAACAAGTATTGGACAAAATGGTCTAGATGACATCTGCAATACGTCTGGTATTTTCAAATCTGAAATATCTTATCTTATCAATTGTAATTTTTTCAACAATGTTAGTTGGATTGTTGATTTTGTCTGAATACATTTTCTTAGAACCATATGTTGTTAGTCATATTCCCTCTGGAACTGAGTTTGGATTTGTCCTTATTGTTACAATATCTGCATTATCTGCTCTGGTATTGCCCATGAACATATTTCGTATCAATATACTAAAAAAATCAAAACAAAAAATGGGTGGTGGTGTTTTAGGTTCAATTATTGGAGCCGCTGCAGGTGCATGTAGTTGCGGTCCAATAGGATTTGCTGTGATCTCGACATTTGGTTCGGTAGGTGCCACGGCAACTGCATTTCTAACTAATTATGAAATCCCAATTCGAATAATTGCAATTGGAATATTGACAATCACCTACTTTACAACAGTAAGATCTTTGAAAATTGAATGTAAATTTGATCCAAATTCATAATGCATTAGAAATTACCAATTAGGCAAACTTTTGCAACCTAGGAATGTATCTTGCAGTCAATTCAAGTAATTTTGTGACATTCATCTATATTCCAATTAGACCTGGTCGGAGAGATCCAGAAGCTGAAGAAATAGAAGATGCTGAAGACTAGCATCAATCCCAAATTTCTATATTGATTTGATAAATTTCATAAATTTACAAAGTCGAGATATTTATTTGCCTTTTTAGGGTTTAACATGATGCAGAATTGGAATTTAATTTTTGGAATTTTCATAATTTCTAGTCCAATTTTATTTGCAATGATTGCATTTCCTGACTCTATCGCTTGGAGTTGGAATGAAGGAAGAGGTGGCTATTTCTTTGCTTTGATCTTTGTTGTTGCTGAATTAATTGGATTGAAGATAGTAATTTCAAAGAAAAAATTACTTGCTGTAATTCCTTTGGCTTTAGCAACTATCGTTTATCTTGTTTCATTGGAATATGGTTTAAGAGATTACATTATAGAATCTGCAGAATATTTTGATGTACAATTAATCTATTCTTGGACTTGGATGTGGGACTTTGTGGTAATGGCAATATTCGTTGTCGTTGCATTGAGTATATTCTTTGGAAAGCGTTGGATTAGAATTGCTCCTGCTGGACCCATATTTCTCATAGGTACTGCAATAATTCTTTCACTTGATGCCTTTTTCCCATATGACACACTTGGCCCATTACAATATGTTGTTCCATTCTTTGTACAAGCAAACGTTTGGATAATCACTGTACTTGATCTTGGAACTGCAGTTGCCAAGGACAATGTGATGTTTTTGCGCGGTGATCATGGCTCAATGGCACTACAAGTCTTTTGGCCATCTGCTGGCGTTCATAGTATAATTATTTTCTCATTAGTAATTGGAGCATTCATGTTAAAACTAAACATTCCAAGAACTCGTAAAATAATTTACTTTGTTTTAGGAATTATTGGAACCATTATCGTCAATCTAATTCGAATCTTTTCATTATCTTGGTATGCTCTTAAAGTCACAACTGATCCAGTTGCTTGGGAAGAATATCACAAAATAGCAGGCGAGATAATGTTCTTACCGTGGCTATTTGCATTCATTTTGGTAGTAATTCTCATTGAATCAAGACGTCTTAAAAAATCTGAAAAATAATTGTATTTCTAAAAATAAGTAGTGATGTCGCTTTGTCCTTGAATTTCTGAAAGTTCTGAAACTTTGACCCCTAATCTTCTAATCGTGATAGTTTGATTTTCTATTGCTTCCTTTAGTAATTGGTCAGCTGTTTTTTCTAATTCCTCTATACTTGAAGTTGGACTTCTTAGCATTCTTGATTTTGATTTATTTGTTAAATCTGATTGTACAAAATGTATGCCAACTGATTTGAACATTTGATTATTTTTTTTCACTACATCATGTACTTCTTTACAAAGTTCTTTGATATTTTCAGATAAGAATTGATAATCTTTTGAGTCTTGTTTTAATGTTGTAATTTTACTATATTGTATTCGTGCTTCACGTTTTTTTACTGGTTCATTATCTATTCCTCTAACTGCATTGTAGATGTATGTGCCAGTCTTTCTGCCAAATTCTTTATTTAATGTAAAAATATCTATTTTTTTTAAATCTTGAATTGTTTCTAACTTCATTTCCGAAAATCTTTCTTCAGTTTTTTTACCAATTCCTGGGATGGCTCTAATTTTCAATTGTTCTAAAAATGCTTCAATTTTTTCTGGTGAGACTGTGGTCAAACCATCTGGTTTTTGAAAGTCTGATGCTATTTTTGAAATTAATTTATTTGGTGAAACTCCTATTGAACAACTGAGTTTTATTTTATCTCTGATGGAATTTTTTATTTGTTGTGCAAGATGATTTGCTTTCTCAAAATTCCCTTCAACCCTCTCTGTGACATCTAGATAAGCTTCATCTCTTCCAACATATTCAAAAATATCTGCATAGCCTTTCATGATCTCCATTGCTTTTTCTGAAATTTCAGTATAGAAATCAAAGTCAACTGGTATGAATACTGCATCTTTTCTTTCTTCAAGTCTTTTTTTTGCAAATGTGATTGGAATTCCTGATTTAACTCCGTATTTTCTAGCTGTGTAATTTGCAGTGGCAATTGCACCGCTATCCCCGCCTCTATCTGAATAAACACAAACGCATACTGGCTTTGATTTTAGTTCTGGAGATCTAGTTTCTTCACATTGGGCATAAAAATAATCAAAATCTATGTGGAAAACTACTCTTGTTTCCAATGATTCGATAAAGCGTTTTGATTATTACTATATTGTGTATTCATCTAAATATTGATGAAAGAATAGTATTTTCATGGAATATCCTGTATCTGTAGATGAAAATGGTGTCAAGTTTAAACCTGAAAAAATGGAAAAGGAGAAACTTTACCATTGTATCTTCAAAAATAAAGCAATGTTGGTATTCAAGGATTCTCAGGATGTTATGAATTGCTATGAAATTGAAGAACCTGATTTAGTTGAACAAATTAGTAAATGTACTAGTGATGACGATCTTGAAAAATTATTTGAGGACTATTTACAAGGAAAACACCTGAAAAATTAAATAAAAGCCGGAGAGAAATTCGTTATAACAGGAATTTAAAATTGAGCAGCAATAAAAAATCAAAAGACGCAGAAGACATCTTATCAGAATTTGGTTCTAGAGTACAATCAGAACCTGAACCAACACCAGAACCTGAACCAACACCTGAACCAACACCTGAACCTGAACCAACACCTGAACCAACACCAGAACCTGAACCAACACCTGAACCTGAACCAACACCAGAACCTGAACCAACACCAGAACCTGAACCAACACCAGAACCTGAACCAACACCTGAACCAACACCTGAACCAACACCAGAACCTGAACCAACACCTGAACCAACACCAGAACCTGAACCAACACCAAGTTCAAGTGAAACTACAGATTCCCCTAAAGTCCATGAAGAACGTGATATAATTTTTGTCGGTACAAAACCCATTATGGTTTATGTTTCTGCAACACTGACTCAACTTTCAACTAGACCTGTTGTTACTATCAAAGCAAGAGGTAAACGAATTACACAAGCTGTTGATGTTTCACAGATGATTGTAAAACGAATGGATTCAGTTGGATATGTAATTAGTGATGTTAGGATTTCATCTGATTCTTTAACTTCTCAAGATGGAAAACAACGTAATGTTTCCACAATGGAAATTGATATTTCAAAAAACTAGAATAAAAAATTTAACAATAATTCTATTTGGTGTGTTATTTATGGTGTTAATTATTGGATTTATGGATGATCCTTGTGATGTAAATCATTTTGTAATTACAAATGAAATTTCTTCATATGAAAAATCCTTAGACCCTGAAATATGTGAAAATCTTCTTGAAAAAATTGATTCCTATAATGATATGTGTACATCACAAATAGAAATTTTGGATTGCGGCTAAATTGAAATATCTGCCAAAAATGTAATTCCAAAATACACTAACGATAAACTCAATCCGACCATGATGACTTTGTAATTTCTATTTGATATTATTCGTGAGCTTTTGGATACGAGAAATGAAATTCCTCCCAACCATACAAAATCCATCCATATGTGTAAGAAAAATACAATTAGTATGCCTGAAAATGCCCAAATTAACATTGCATCTGAAATTAATTTGAATCCAATAGTTAACCACCAAATAATAAAAAATGGATTTAATGCACTAAGTGCAACTCCGGTAATTAGTGGACTATGTTTTGGAATTGATGAAATGTCTTGGTTTTTTCGTAATACGTTTTTAATTTGAATAAACGCAAAAATAAAAAGCGTAATTGCTCCAACAATGGAAATCATTGTTCTAAATTCTGGAAAAGATTCTAAAGAAAAAACCCCAATCCCTAACAAAATAACTAAAGGGAATTCTACAATTGTATGGCCTATTGCCATTTTAACACCTGATTTACTTCCTTCTCGTAATCCATATGATACATTTGCAGCAAATAATGGTCCTGGAGCCATGACTCCTGATGCAGAAATAACTATCACAATAATTGCAAATTCAAAAATCTGAGTCATTCTTTTTTCAATTATCTATTTCTGAAATAAACTTGATGAGATTTTTATCTATACATGAAGTCTTTGAGATGTTTTGACTCTTCTTGTGCTTCCTTAATGACAACTTCTGCCTTTTCCGCTTCTTTTTGTAGTGATGGTATGTCACAAGATGCACCTGGAATTAATTTTGACATTGCCATGCATAGATTTGCACTTGATTTGAAATCTGGCCCTTCTCCCTTTGTATGGAAAATTATTACAATAACGTCTTGATTTGACATACTTCCTTCATTTAGTAACATCCCTGGAATGCCTGGAATTGTTCCATGATCTAAAACTTTGAGACCTGCTCCCTTTACTTTGTTTCTTGCAGATTCTGTACTTCCAATTCCTATCATCTCCTCATCACCATTTGGTGATTTTATTGCAACACTGCTAACAATTAATTTCATTTTGTGTTTTTTTGCCCATGATAACATTGTTTTCGCTGTGATTCTGTGTAGTGATTGATCTAAAGTTAGATATGACAAAAATATTCCAACTTTTAATTCCTCATTCACAAAAATTCTTGTTGGAAAATTAGGTTTTCCATCTTTAACAACACTGATTGGAGGAAAAGCTTCTGAATCAATTACTCCGCCTAATTCAAACTTTGATGTATGAATCATTGATTCTGTTGCAATGGCACTGGTAAATCCTATTGATGGAAATCCGTCTATCAGATAACCATTTTCTAAATTTAATTTTTTAATTTCTCTAATTCTAATTTTGGGAATCAATGAATATTTTGTATATTAATCAAATAATAGTTTTATCTAATTTTATTTTTGTAATTTTGAAAGTAATGCAGCATAAATGAATGGTAAAATTGTTGTAACTTCTGCATGAAGTGTTGATTGTTTTGCTATCTGTGTAACTTTTCCCCATGAAATTGCTTCTCGTACAAGTGCACCACTTAGACTTCCATCAAATTCTTGCGCGGTAGTGATGTAAAATGCATAGTCTAATCCTTCTCTATATTGATTCCACCATAATGTGTGGTGTTTTGAAATTCCACCTCCAATCATGAATGCGCCTGATTTTTCTGCTTTGAAAATTAACCCTGATAACAAATTTGCGTCTCCTACCATGTTTAATTTAAAATCTGCATGTTTCTGTGTAAATAACCAAATTTGACTTCCTACTGCTCCATCCATAATTCCTGGTACTACTACATCTATGTCATTTTTGTATGCCCAATATAGAAAAGAGTCTTCACCAAGATGTTTTCCAATCATTTTACAAATTTCGGACGTACTCATCTCTTTGTTTCCATTTTGATACTCTTCTTCTAAGAAACTCTGCATCTTTTCTTCGATTAGTGGCCCGTAACTATCCATTGGTACTAGGACATTTCCTAATCTGTGAATGTTTTGATTTGCCAATTCCATATCATCCATTGTAAAAGTACCTTCTTTGTAATGTGAAAAGTGTCTAGCAATATCATGATCTAAAGCACCACATGTTGTAATTGCAACATCAAACCATTTGTTTTTTATCATATCTTTTATGATTCCTCTTAATCCTGTAGATACTACTGCACCTACAAATGAAACAAATCTTAAACATTCTTTATCTGAAATCATTTCTGTTAAAATCTCTAATCCACTTGATAAATTCACTGACTCAAATCCGCCTGATTGAGACAACTCTTCAAAAATTTTTTCTATTGACATGCTTGAATCAATTTGAATATCTTTTACTGGACGGCCTGGCTCTACCATGATTATATTGTATGTCTATACCAAATATAAAATCCTGCCTTTGATGTGTGGGTTTTTTTAAATTGCCTAGGGAAACTTTAAACCTCCCCCTCAACAATGAATTTTAAATGACTGATAGAATCAAAGTTGGTTTAGTAGGTATTGGTAATTGTTTTTCAGGTTTAATTCAAGGAATTGAATATTATAGAAAAAACCCTTCACAAGAAGTAACTGGTATTATTCACGATAAACTCGCAGGATATGGAATTCATGATATTGACTTTGTTTGTGGATTTGATGTTGGTGAAAATAAAGTTGGCAAATTATTGCATGAGGCAATTTATGAATATCCAAACATGGTTGATTGGATTGCTAAGGATGATTTACCAAAAAATGAAGCTTTAGTCTATGAAAGTCCTGTTTTGGATGGCGTTGGAGTTTGGGTTGAAAACAGAATTAAGCCTATTGTTAGCACAAAAACAACTGAACAAATTGCTGAAGATATAAAAAAAGTCATCAAAGAAAAAGGAGTTGAAATTATTGTATCTTATTTACCAGTTGGTTCTGATAAGGTAACTGAATTTTGGGCTCAGATTTGTTTAGATACAAAGACTGCATTTGTAAATTGTATTCCGTCTTTTATTGCATCAGATGAAAATTGGGCAAAAAAGTTTGAGGATGCAAATGTCCCTTGCATTGGTGATGATATCAAAGGCCAAGTTGGTGCAACTATTGTACATAGAACTTTGGCTAAACTTTGTAGTGATAGAGGAACAAAAATTGAAAAAACATATCAAATCAATGTTGGAGGTAATACTGATTTCTTAAACATGAAGGAACAAGATAGATTGGCATCTAAGAGAATTTCTAAGACTGAGAGTGTTCAAAGTCAACTCAAGGAAAGAT
>Ga0265309_10001572_pt1 | contig 10086 bp, 8 predicted proteins | sample Helome_FD_192492 | JGI IMG/M metagenome (GOLD analysis project Ga0265309, IMG submission 192492) | Marine sediment microbial communities from subtidal zone of North Sea - Hel_20160524 (Illumina Assembly) | ecosystem: Environmental > Aquatic > Marine > Subtidal zone > Sediment ...
GCGCTCGTGGCGCACTTGGAGATATCGGAAATTCTTAATGGGTCATTCTATTATGGATTCTCAGCATCTATATGGCGCTTTTCGAAAACAATTTGTTCAGGATAAAACATCATTAATCCTCATTAATATGTAAATATGGATAATGTTTTTTTGTGCAGTCAGGACAGATGCTGTGACTGATGTCAGCCTGTGAATGCTTGTTGATATAAACATCAACCTGCTCCCAGTAGCCTTTATCATCCCTGACTTTCTTGCAAAAGGAGCAAATGGGAAGTATGCCCCTTAGAGTTTTCACTTCATCCAGAGCCTTTTGGAGGTTCAGAATAGTTTTATCGCGCTCCGCCTCTGCGGCAGAGCGTTCACTAATTTCTTTTTCTAGTTGTTGGTTTGTTTGAGTCTGCTGGATTACCCTTTGTTCAATCTCGGCAGCGTATAGGATTTTTCTTAACATGTAGAATGCCAAAAGAGCCGTCATTAACAACGACCCAAATAAGACAGTCCAGGCGTGCCACATTTGATAATAGAAGACTGAGGGACTAAGCAAAATTTTCCACTGGCGTTCAGCGAAATCAAAAGTTTTGCTCCACAAAAGGCCTTTTTCAGGTCCCTCAGCCGGTATTGGCTGATCTTTCGTTTCTGACACCCGCGAAGGCCGGTGGTAAAGCAAACGATTTTCTTTGTCCGCCGACATATCGTAAAGCGTCAAAGATACCCCTTTATCATCAAAACCTTTCAGTGCGGTCTCGACGGCTTTGCCAATGCGAAGGACCTCAACAACAAATCCCTTTCGGCCATTTCGGCGTTCTTGCGGGCTATTCAAGGAAACACCTTGATGATAAATTGGCAGGAGAAGTAGAATCCCAAACTGACTACCGGTTTCCTGCACCAAGGTGATCCTGTCGGTGGCAGCCAGTTTTCCCGTATTAAATCCTTTTGTGATGGCCCTCAACCGTGTGTTATTGGAAGCAATGTCATAACCTAAGGCCGGTCTATTGGTTTCCAGGGGATATATATAAAAGACGATGACATATTCTTCTCGATGTGCAGCCCTTACCAGTTTATTTGTCTCTGAGCGTTCCGTGAATTCAAAATCTTTGTACCCATCTTTTCTTGCCGCGGATTCATAATTACTACGCTCGGCGTCTTTCACAAGAGGATCCCAACCAAATGCCTGGATCCCGGGGTAGCGTGGTAGAATGCTTTTCGCAAGGTTGGTGAACTCTTGGCGGGTCACGGACGTGGAATTATTAAAAAAATCACCAAGAAACAATAACGCTCTGACATACTCCATCATAGTGCTTTCAACAGCGTTCGTGTATGCATTTGCCCTGGTTTCAAATTCACTGCGCTGCTTCATCTGTTCCCAATTGTGAACGAGCCAAAATATAACAAATGACACCGTGAGACCGAAAACAAGCAGACATATTACAGGAAAATAGCGGTGTACTGGAATCGTAACACGATGTTTAATCTGATTTGCTTTTTGCATCTTGGCCTTGCATTTTTGTCATGGCATTGGGATATTTTCGGTTTCCAGTCTACTGTCATACCATAAAACCAACTATCAGCCTACTACTGATACATTGAGAGACTGTCGGAAAATCCGTTTTGACAAACCGGATCATCTCTCGGCACTGAAGGTTTGTAAAATTTTACCTTTTTCAGTCAGTGCTGTGCTTTTATTTTACTATCGGTGCCTCCTTCTTGCTTGATATAATCTATGTAAAGCCGTAATTAGCAACTTTTTCTATATTGTGCACCATACAATAAAGAAGCCACTGGATATTGACTTTTATTTTGCCCCTTAAGGTAAATTTGTTCATCCGTTTGTGTACGCGAATATTAGCAAATACCGGCTCTACAATGCCGATTCGCTGTGGATAAATTTTGCGTCCCTTTTGGGTATCGATTTTTTTGACCATTGCTTGCGATATATTCTGCCCTGATGCGTCTGCATAATAGGAAAGGTGACGCCGTTTAGCATCCTTATTTTGTAGACATTTGGCCCTGAACTGACAGCGTCTGCAATCGTTTTCATAGGATATATACCTTTTTAAAAGCTTGCCTTTATGTCGCCCAAGTTTGCCTAATCGCTTAAGTCGCTTGCCATTGGGACAAATATACTCGTCGGTGTCGCGATCATATTGAAAATCAGCAAAGGTAAACTTTTTAGATCGAGGTCGATAACCCACTCGACTGGCAAATCGCTTATCGCGGTTACGAAATTTATTGTCCGGGATATACGCATCCAGTTTTTCTTCGTTGCATTTGTTTAAATTGGTGACGCTGTGGTAGCTGGAATCAGCGGTTAGTATCTTGCCTTCAAAATAGTCCTTGCACTTGCCGATGCTTTCAAGATTTTTTTTAGCACCATCGACTACTGGCGGCAGATTATCATTGTCCAGTCCTTTTCCAATCGCCTCGCCATGAACAATGAGCTGGTGTTTTGAATCCACTAGCGCCTGAGCATTATATCCCTGCACGGTGCCGTGGGATGTATGCATCTTGGCAGAATCGTTATCGGTTACATTACTGTGAAGCTCTTTTTTGTTTACGCCAATCTTTTTGTCATTTGCGCTCAGCCACTTTTCAATTTTCGCCGCTTGCTGCTCAAGTCTTTTTATTTGTTTTTCACGACGCGCAGATACCTCCTGCTTTACTGCCTGCTCTTCTTTGTCTATATCAATATGATCTTCAACCAACGCCTTGAGCTTGACTTCAATTTTAGCTTTCTTTTTCTTTAAATCATTAATTTTGCCACTCCATTCTTTAGAAGCATTGGAAGAAAGTTTGCAGCCGTCAATGGCAAAAAATGTGCCGCCTAAAAGACCCTCTTGATCACAGACCAGCAATATATCTGTAAACAACGGCTTAATTTGATCTTTCATCGAAGATACAAATGCGGCAATGGTGCTATGATCAGGTCGCTGGTTACACGACATCGCCATAAACAAAACATTCTCACAGCAGGCGCGTTCAATATCACGCGATGAGGTCAAACCCCGCGAATAGCCCAATAATACGACTTTTAACAAAATCTTGGGATCATAGGCGCTTCTGCCCGTATCATCGTTTTGATAGTTGTCATCAAAAACTGACATATCCATGCGCCTGTCTACCAGCGTATGGATGGCAAACTCTAAAGTTCCAGGCACCAACTGCTCGCCTAATGAAACCGGGAGCAACACACTTTGTGAATAATCGTAGCGTTTGTATTTGGCCATTTTGTCTCCGGGTAGATAGCAAACCTTTACTGCTTAAACTACCCGTTATATAACACATAACCAACTATTTTTAAATGAAATAATTGATAAAATAAGGGAAAGTTTTACTTCTTGATGTGGTTAGATTGAAAGAAATGAAATATCGAAAAACTTAATGCAAAAACCGCTCAAAAGCTGAACCTTTTTCGACAGTCTCTGAGAATACATGCACTTCGGCAATTTTTTGGATATTAAACGAGTATCACAGGTTTTCTTGGATTTCAAATGTGGGAATATGTTGGAGATAGATCAGATTTTGGCAATAACATTGCAATCAAAAGATATGGTATAACGAGCATATTCGAAAAGGCGCTCCAGTTTACTGACAGTAGGACTTTCACAGCAGCTTGAAATGTTGGGCTTAGGATAAAAAAGGTTAATGCGCGAAATCATCGGCTGGATGAGCGGCGATGCCGCAAATACAGTAATGATCGAAAAGGGCTGCGACGTTAACGCAGACTGAACGGTGGATAGCGGTCGGTCACCAGCAAAAATGCATAGGCTCCCACCCGCAACACCCAGCGCCCAACTCCAACAACGAAGTCGAACAGTGCCCGTGGATAGCTTCCGGTCAGCAGAATGAAGAACCAGGCTGCGACGGCCGCCAGGACAGCGAGCAGGCCTAAAAACACGAGCACAATGTAATGTGGAAGTGCCAGCAGCCACTTAACGAGCGGAAGCCAGCGGTTAAGGTCGCGTTCGACGTCCGGATAGTCGATCTCCAGGTGCACCGCCTGTTCATCGACCGTCGATGGATACCGGTCGGTAAGCAGGACGAGATAGGCAAACACCCGTCCCCCGAACCGGGCCAGCTCACGCACGAAATCGAACCACCAGCGGGGGTAGCGCTGACGAAATAGGATCATAAGGGCCGTGGCCACTGCAAGGCCGCTGGGCAATCCTCCCCCCCTCCTGATAACCTCGCCGACTTCATTGACAGTGACCGTCTCTCCAGCCGTTGTGATGAGGGCCAAGATGATGGCGATGGGAATGATCCAGATAAGACGAAAGAAGGTCGTCAGCCGATCCAACTTTTCCGGATAGTCAACCTTTAAACGAGCAGCATATTCTGTGGAATTAGTCATAAGCACCTCACTTTTCAATTAGTTGTCTATAAGCCTAAAATCTCACAAAATTAACCAGATGCCCGATATGTTGAGAGACTGTCGAAAAAGTTTAAAAATGGCGATTTTAGCAATTTCGCATGTAATGAAATCAATAACTTACAAGCATCAAATTCATAGGTTTAGGGTTTTTCGACAGTCTCTGAGATCATCTGCAAAACGGGAAAACCTGTGATATCTCAATTCAGCATTTCTTGCAGTACGGATAAATCCTGTAATTATTAACAATACAGGATGGTATTCTTAAATTAATAGCTTTTTGTGAGGCATGCGCAAGGGAGGAGTAAGATTACAGATTTGTACAACAAATCATCTGAAAATAGAAATTTTGCTTGAACGAGAAAAATTTAACATGGAAATCAATATATTGTGGTTGGAGGTTAGGCTTGAAAATGTCAGATTGAGAATATCACTAAAACAGGGAACTTGTGATATCATCCACAATTTTGGGCTTTAAAATTTAGCACAATGATCACGAATGAGGGACTATTGGTTGAAATGTGGAGGATTACATACCGTCACTCAACAATCTCGAGTATGTACCTTTTCCGAGCCTTTCCAGCACCTGCACTTAATATTGTCCGAATTGCTTGGGCTGTTCTGCCCTGTTTGCCTAAGACCTTTCCCATATCCGGCTTTGCAACTCTTACTTCCATCAAAATAGTGTGGCTGCCTCCAATTTCATTAACAGAAACCTCTTCCGGTTGATCAACAAGTGCGCGTACAATTTCCGTGATCAGATCCTTCATAGCCCAGCCTCCCCATCTGTTATCCGGTATATATTCAAAATTAAACTATATCGATCCTACCTCTACATGCAATATAAAATTATGAAGCCCTATATTAGGGGGGCTGGATTCCAACAGGATATGGGCTTACAAAATGAAAAGGGTGACTCCGAAGAGCCACCCTGAATGGTGCAGAACATTAGCGCAACATTATTCAATCCAATTTCAAAAGCACCGATTCCATAATAAAAAAAGTATAGTTTAGATGTCAAGAAAATTCAGACTGGTAATATGAGAATACCTGCATTTTGGCAATTTTACAGATATCAAATGAGTATCTCATTTTTTTGTGCGACTCAGAAGTTAAACACTTTAGCTTCAGCCGCTAAGTCTATCAAGTGTGGTCCACCATCTAACATCATATTTGAAAAGAATTTTGCCTCGTCAACCTGACGGGCATTAGCACATGGAATTCAAACTCCGATTGAAACCTGGTTTTCAACTAAATGGGGCAAATAATCATTTGGACAATCACCAGTTGCTGTTTTTACATTTAAATCTCTCTCAGAATTAGCCCAATTTACTCCATTATCAATAAAAAAGATATCCGTTTTATGCCCTTTTGAATGTGCAATTTGGGCAAATTGAAAACACCTTGTTGCAGCCTCGTTGTCATCTTGACTTAAAACAAATAAAAAATTGGCCATATTTTAGCTCCTTTCATTTTTATATTAAATTTAAAGTTGTTTATCTCTATGAAATTAACATTATTTACAAAAATCCTCACTTCTCGTAACCTGTTTTATTTCTCCGGTATCACAACTTTACAAAAATTTCATGAATATTGAGATAATCTAAACTATTAGAATTAATGTAATTATTGGAGATACTAAATGAATATATGCAACTTATTACATATTTAAATCTGGTGTCAAACGGGATGCCAGATAAATGCGGCTTTGGGGCAATAAAAAGTACAAAACCAGTCGTCCAGATTCACCTTTCTACAAAATTTTAAGGTTAAATCAGGGATTGAAATACGAAATTAAGCAGCTCCAAAGAAAGAAGCTATCAAACCGCTCAGATATTTTCGAAGCTCGATAAAAGAATAGTGTCGACTTGCAATATTGTAATTTAAGTTTACCATTTTTTCTTTCCTCTCAGACGATTCCAGAATAGCCATTACCTTCTGCACGATTTCACGGGTAAGAAATCGGTCCATTATTACGAAATTGAAGCCTTTAGGTTCAATATCCCGAATAAATGTTGCATATCGGTTGATCAGTATGGGCTTTTTAAAATAGATTGCTTCAAGAAGTGCATTCCCGAATCCTTCATGAAGGCTGGGATAGGTGATGAAATCTGCAGAGGGGTAAATGTCCCAGAGAGAAAAACCGGATTGGTGGTTTGCATTTGAACCCAAGGGGTCGTCAATTCGTGCTTTGAATAGCCGAAGGTCTACACCGTGATCCCGGGCATCATTCGTTATCCATTCTTCATATTTAAACCCTTCATCTCTGGAATCATGGGATATAACCAGTTTATACTTAGAATCTTTTAGCTCTTTGACCAACTCAATGGCATACTCAATCCCTTTTCTGTCGATAATTCGAGTTGGGTTTAATATCATAATGTCGTCATCATCCAGTCCAATATCGGTCCGGAAAATTCTAGCTCGCTCTTCATTAATCGCCGGCGGATTTTCAAAGTTGAGGACATTTGGAATAATAGTTGAGGAGATGCCTGTGCGAAGCGCAAGTTCTTCTTGTGCAGCGGAATTAATAACAACATGTTTTATATTGGGCAGATTGGGTGGAAATGCCATGCGAATATAGTCCCAACAAGAATTGATCAAAAAACGGGTTCGTTCCCACCAAAAATCGTGGTGATGGGCAATGGTGGGAATACGCATTTCTGAAATAACCTCCGTTAAAGCCAGTCCAAGCGGGATATGCATTGGAATTGACAGCGCATTTTCGACAATTAAAAGATCAACATCAAATTTGCGTACATACTCATAAATTTTTCTTTTAAGAACCTCTCTTAAACCATGAATCTCATTTGTAATAGAAATATCTCGCACTTTTCTTCCGATAATGTGTTCGTTTATCCATATGTTTTCATCATCCTGAAAATGCGCTTCTGGAACAAGAAAACCTTTTGTTGGGTCCTGATCAAGCTTACCTGCAAACCAGTAACAAGAATGCCCGCATTTTTCTAAAACCTTAGCCCATTTGCTTGCTTCCAGGGAAACGCCATCAATACCTGCAAAGCGTGTTGATATAAACCCTATGTTTTTTCTCATAAAAAACCTTTCCCTGATCTGCTTTTCCCAATTGCCAAGGAGTCATGAACACGGCTGTAATTTACTACTGTTAAACTCAGGCGGTATTTAAAAATATAGTTAATAATATAGCAGTAAAAGCAAATATCACTCAGGTTCTGATACAATTGAGAACATGTAAGCTTCAGTCAACAATATAATATCATCAGAGGCGGACCAAATTTTTTTGAAAATTATGCGCCAAATTATCATAGATGTAACGATACTAAAATTACATGTTTCAAATGTATATTTCAAATGTTTTTTAGATGATGATATGGCAATGTCCACTTGGAACCGCTAAAGATTTTAGCGCAGATGGTCGAAATAGATTTAGCGGCAGTCGCAACGGACGCATTTATATATTTCCGATTTGCTGCTGGAAGGTAGCCATATTATGAAACAATTTAACATCGTTTTTGGAGGCGCAGTTTCAGGCGGTCACAGAGTTGAGGAAGTGAAAAAAAATTTGGCCACGTTGTTTAAAGCTGACGGGAAAAGGATTGATCAGCTTTTTGAGGCGCCACAGGTGGTTTTAAAGCGCAACATTGACTATGACCAGGCCATGAAATATCAGAAGGCGCTTCAGCGGGCCGGCGCCATTTGCGATGTTAAAGAGGTGATTCAGGCTATTGGCCAGCAGGCCGCCGCACCATCCGGCCCGCCGCCGATACCCCAGACCTCAGGCGTTCACATGGTCGGTGGTGAGATACAGGCAGCGCACGAACCTGAACTCCAGGCGCAAGCTAAAACCAAGAGCGGTTCCGGGGTGGGGGATATCATTGCCGGTGTGGTTTTGATCGGTATCGGTTTTTTATTTGGCGGCTCTGTTTTTCTGGGTAATCCCGGACTGCTGGATTATTTATTTGACGGTCTGGGGGTGTTTTGGATCGGCAAAGGCATCTATCGCCTGGTGCGCTGATCCCGGTCCCGGGACAGCGCATATAATTACAATTTCCATCCGCAGCATTTTTCCTATCCAGTGTCAAATGTTTTGGTCGTTGTAAAATTGAGATTTGGGGATTATTTGGCCTGCAACGAGCTCTGGCCGAGTCGTAAATTGGTGCTTGTAATTTGTAATTTATTTTTTAGTTATTTGGGTTCTTTCCTGGCAGCCTCTTCTTCCTCTTCCTGGGCGGCGGCGATGGCAGCCGCGGCGGCTCCTGCTTCGGCGGCATTTTTAGCGGTTGTATTGTCTGTTTCACCCGGCGGCATGTAAACTGTAACGTTGCGATGCGCAAATTCAATGCCGTTTTCAGCAAAAGCCTCCTTTAGCATGCGGTAGACCTCCCGTCGGATGACAAATTGCTCTCCGGGTATCGTCTTGAACTTCACCCGCATGATCATGGCTGAGTCGTCCAACTCTCTGACCCCCTGGGACTTAACTTTATCCAGGAGGTTGGGCCCCATTTCCGGGTGTTCTTGTATTTCCAGGTTGATCCATTTGATAATTTTACGGACCTTTTCCACATCGGTGTCATAACGAACGCGGAAATCAAGCTTGGTAATGATATAATCCCGGCTGTTGTTGGTGACCGTGCCCATGCTGCCGAAGGGGATGGTGTGGACCGGGCCCCGGGGACTGCGCAGTCTCAAAGAGCGCAGGGAGATGTGCTCCACCAGGCCCTTGGTACCGCTCGTTTCGATAAAGTCACCGACGCGAAAGGCATCATCGATCAGAAAGAAGACACCCGCGATGATGTCTTTTACAAGGGTCTGGGCGCCAAACCCAATGGCCAGTCCCACCACACCGGCACCGGCAATTAACGGCCCGATGTGCACCCCTAAAGAGGATAGGACAATCAGGGCCACAATAATAAACAACACCACAATCACAAATTTGCGCAGCAGGACCAGCAAGGTGCCGACCCTGGAACCACCGGCGCCGCCTTCCTCCATATCTTCATCTGATTCCGGCATTTCCTCTCTGAGCTTGCGATCGATGCGGGCCTTGATAATTTCCCAGGCAATGAGTCCCAACACAAATGTCAACAGAATGCTGAAGGCCGAGCGGGTAAAGATGCGGCCAAAGGAAAGATCGATGCCCCATAGCCGCAGCATGATGAAAAACAGAAATGCGATTAAAACGACACGCAGGGATCGGCGAATCAACGGAATGTAATGTTTGATATCCATCCTGTTTCGGCAGGTTGCGGCTCATCGGCCGGTTTTGCAGTTTCGTCCCCGCTTAAATCAATAATCTCCGGTAACTCGCCGGAAGCCATTTTCAACAGGCGCTGGCCCCACTGATCGAGACCGATAAATATCGGTATCAAAAAAATGCTGGCAATTAACTTTACGATGTCAGCGCCCCGCTCGAGATATACCTCATTTACCCAGAAGATGCCCATAAAAAAAACATAAAGGATAGCCAGGTAATGCCCGTTGCGGGCCAGTCGCTGCCCAAACGATTTTGTCGCTTGACCTTTTTCAAGTTTTTCGTCACTCAGAGCCTGGGCCACCCGGTGGCGGCTTTGCCAGATCATGATCATCAGGGCCAAAATGACGATAGCCCCGGCACAGCTGTATATCAGCAGATAAAGCTCTTTGCTGATCCCGGCTCGCAACAGGATAATATCGGTACCCGCAACCACTGCGGCGATGAATGCAATACCGACAATCCAGCGATGCAGAAAAACGGCATCGAT
>Ga0265309_10001575_pt1 | contig 10074 bp, 8 predicted proteins | sample Helome_FD_192492 | JGI IMG/M metagenome (GOLD analysis project Ga0265309, IMG submission 192492) | Marine sediment microbial communities from subtidal zone of North Sea - Hel_20160524 (Illumina Assembly) | ecosystem: Environmental > Aquatic > Marine > Subtidal zone > Sediment ...
GGATATTTCGTTTCATACGATTATGCTTGTGCCTTCACGCGTGGAAACCACTGAAGCTTTCACGTTGACGACAGCCCAGGTGAAAAGCCTCAATAAAGCGATGGGGTATTAATGCAGGATTTTTTTTCTGAAGTGACCAGGTTTGATGGGACTACGAACCGTTTCCCTTTCTTCAAAAGAAAGGGAAACGGTAAAATGCCTGTGTTACTATTTCATGGACGTTTTCTTATGACCCTTCTTGGTTGATTCCACCACAAAGGCTTCATTCAACGCATCTAGGCGAACTTTCCCCACACCGTTGACGGCTTCCAACTGATCCATTGATGTAAATTTTCCGTGTTCTTTTTTATAGTCTAAAATATTTTGTGCCGTGTCATGCCCCACCCCTTTGACGGCTTCCAACTGTTCAATGGTTGCCGTATTCAGGTCCGCTTTCATTGCAGCCATCGACCCGGTAGCAGGAAGGAATAATCCAAGTGACAGGCATAAAGCCAGCATCAGAGTGGGCAGCGGTTTGAATGTTAATTTCATAAGTGTTCTCCTTCAGTAAAGATTAAAAAAAGAGTTGCCGTGTGGAGGCTGTTAGGGAAATGGTGTCCGCCGCCGGCAAGTCCTATAAATAATGAAGGAAGCCTAGAGAGGATGAGATTTCAACCACAAGCTGTCGATGGATTTGCCCTGTAAAGTGTATAAGGCCTTTAAAATAAATAAATTAGGTAGGGCTTTGAGCATGTGACTTGGTCGGAAATTTATACAGGTTGCCGAATTTTTCTTCAAGATCCTGGATGAAGGGTTCTGTTGTCAGAGCTTGTCCTGTCACTCGCTGAATGAGTTCCTTCGCCGAATATTGTCGCCCCCATTGGTGTACGCGGTCATTTAACCAGTTTTTTAAGGGTAGAAAATTTCCCTGGCCAATATTATGTTCTAGGTCGGCCATATCTTTCTTGGCTTGATGAAACAGCATGGCAGCATAGAGGTTTCCCAAGGTGTACGTGGGAAAATAGCCGAAGGCCCCAAATGACCAATGGACATCTTGCAGCACGCCTTCAGCATCGTTGGATGGTGTAATCCCCAAATATTCCTGTATTTTTGCATTCCATATTTCGGGTAATTCGTCTACCTGGACTCGACCTTCAATGACTTCCAGCTCAATTTCAAATCGCACCATGATGTGCAGGTTGTAGGTTAGCTCGTCCGCTTCGACCCGAATCAACGATGGAGCCACCTGATTGATGGCCAAATAAAATTCGTCTGCATGCACGCCGCCAAGTTGTGTTGGAAAGACTTCCTGTAACTTGGGATAAAAATATTGCCAGAATGCTTGGGAGCGGCCCACTGAATTTTCCCACAATCGTGACTGACTTTCATGAATGCCCAAGGAAATGGCCTCGCCCAAGGGCGTCCCATAATGTTGGGCTGATAAGCCTTGCTCGTATAACCCATGTCCTCCCTCATGGATGCAACTGAACAGGCAGGAGGGCAAGTCGGTGTCAAACACGCGCGTGGTGACCCGTGCATCGGTAGGATGAAATGCTGTCGTAAAGGGATGGGCCGAGAGATCCAGACGCCCGCGTTGAAAATTATAGCCCATCTGCTTGAGCACCAGACGGCCAACATCGACTTGCTTGGTGGTGTCAAACGATTGTGTAAGCAGGGTGGTATTGGGTTGGACGGGGGAATTTCGAATCTGATCGAGTAAACGAATCAGGTGTGTGCGCAACTCGGCAAAGAGGGGACGGAGCTGGGCAACGGTGGATCCCGGTTCGAAGGTATCCAGTAAGGCATTGTACGGTGAGTCGGTGTAACCCAAATAATCGGCTTCTTTCCGTTTGAGCCCAACGAGGCGTTCTAGGTTCGGGAGAAAACGCTGGAAATCGTTGGTCTTCCGCGCTTCGGCCCATATTTGTTGGGCGATGGAACATTCCCGTTCCAGTTCATTAACAAAAGAAGAAGGCAACTTTTTCGCGCGGGAGAAATCCCGCCAGGTTTCACGAAGCAGGGCTTGCGAAGGTTCATCAAGGGAGGCTTGTTGGTTGGGTAAGATGGTTCCTGTTTCGATATCCAGAAAGGAGCCGAGCAGTGATTCGACTTCGGATGACACAAATTGGTTATGCGCCAGTGTTTGGAGCGTGGCCAGTTGCTCTGCTCGGATCGCCCCACTTCCTGCCGGCATGTAGGTTTCTTGATCCCAGGAGAGAACCGCGGCAGCATCGTTTAGATGATGAATCTCTCGAAGTTTGGATGTTAAGTTGTCAAGGGAAGCTGGAGTTGTCATAGGTCGATCCCTTTTTTCATGATGAAGTTCGCAGGACTCAAAGTTTGGCACTCTACGTCAGCCATTCCAAGATTAGCAATAAACACTCGCGTGCTTCATCTCTCAAACCAACGGAATTCTTTTTCCTTTGTCATACGCACAGGTAATTGGCGGGGAACCCTCCGAAATGATGGCCATTTTGTTAGATGCCGGGTTTCGGCTCGGCAGCCGAGGTCCTTTTGTTTCGGCAAAAGGACCCAAAACCATTGACGCCCCGTCCGGCCTCATTAAATGGGTCGGACGCGCGAAACGAAAGGGTGGGCCAACTCGCTACGCTCACACAAGCCCCACCCGGGAGATAAGAGCGTCCGGACCGAGGGGGCCGACCGGCAGTCGTCTATCACAGAAAGCGAAGAGATTGAAGAAAATAGTTTCTTTGATTATTGTTGCCATGCCATTTTTCAGGAGGGATATATTATGAAGCCAATGGTGTTGCCTGAGGTTGAAGCCTATGCGGAAGCCCACTCTCTATCCGAATCGGATATTTGTCGGCGGCTTCGGGAAGAGACCTATCGCACGATGGATTTGCCCCAAATGGTCGTGGGGCCGTTGGAAGGGGCGTTTTTAAAAGTGATGGCCATGAGCGTTGGTGCCAAGCGTATCTTAGAAATTGGCACCTTCACCGGCTATAGCGCCTTGTGTTTTGCCGAGAGTCTTCCCGATGAGGGAGAGGTGATCACCTGTGATATCGATCCGGAGTCTACTGCCCTGGCCAAAAAGTATTGGGCGGAAAGTCCTCATGGTTTGAAGATTCAATTTCGTTTAGCTCCGGCGCTGGAAACTCTTGCAGAATTAACCGGTCAATTCGATCTCATTTTTATCGATGCTGATAAAGTCAACTATGTGAAGTATTTTCGACGGGCTTTGGATTTGATTGCTCCGACAGGGGTGATATTGATTGATAATGTGTTGTGGAGCGGGGAGGTGTTGAAAAGCCCTCCGCCTGACTCTAATACGGAAGCGATTCAGGAATTGAATCGGCTGATTCATGCGGAACCTCGAGTCTCATCGGTGTTGCTGACGATTCGTGATGGAGTCTTTTTGATTAAACCGCGGTCATCCTCAACAAAAGATGTTAAGGCTGCGCAAAAACAGATCCAGCAATAAGACGAAACACTGATAAACTTCAAATTTGTTTGGAACGAAAAATTCATGCTTGTAACCACATTTCACTAACTTGGAATTTGAATATACGAGAGGCGCCGGGTTTCGGCCCGTCAGCCGAGCCACTTTTCTTTCGGCAAAAGTGGCCAAAACCATTGACGCCCTGTCCGGCCTCATCAAATTAAGCGGACGCAAGCCACGAGAGGGCGGTCCAACTCGCTGTGCTCACACAAGGCCCGCCGGTTCATAAGAGCGTCCACCCAGGGGGCCGGACGGCAGGCGTCCGTTACCAGCGAAAGAGCGGCGCAGACAAGAAGGTTTTGGAAATTATTAGGAACATCGATAACGGCGGGATTAGCGCGCCTGTCCGATCGTTTTGTCTCTTGCCCCGGACTTGTTGAATCTCTTTTTTAATGAATTAATGCGCGTGAGGTATTTGCGTAGGTCGTGGTCGCCGCACCGTTGGTGGGGGGGCAGCCGGAACCCGCGTGCGGCATAGGCTCGACCAGCCCCGGCTCCACAGAGGTGAATCACGGCGGCTAGATCCTGTTTCCGCTTGAGCGTGACCGCGCCGATCCGTCGCGGTCCTATCGTCTGTGTGACGCGCCGATCGAGCAGCGCCGCGGTCAACTCGATGGCATGGCTCGGCACGACGCGCGTGTAGAGGCTGTTGAACCAGCACGATCGCAGGTCGTGCCACGGGCCGTCCTCGATCACCACGTGGTCGTGGATGCAATAGTGCGTCGCCTCGCGGAAGGTTCCGTCGGTGATCTGAAACATGCCAACCGCGCTCGACGCCGGTTGGTACAACTCCAAGGGATTCCACGCCAGTTGCCATCGCCAGTATGTCCGTGCCACAGGATTTCCCCCGCCCTCGACCTGCGCCAGCGCGGCTAGAAACTCAGGTGTGATGACCGCCGTCGCATGTTCGCGGAAGAGGGATTCGTATTGCTTCCACGTCTCGACAGGGCGTTTGTTGAGTGAGTGGTCCAAGGGAAAGAGTATCTCGCTTGGCTTATTGAACGCATGATAGGACCAATTGATGCCAAACCACAGGAGGAAAAGGAGGGTAGAGATCACGACGGCACGAACGATTGGTGGTAAGGCCAGCACACCCCTCATGACCGCACGGATAGCACCCCAACACTCGCGCATGAAACGCCGAAGCGTGGTGAGCGTTATTCGACGTCTGCGCCTCTTTCGTGGGCGAGGATGTTTGGGAGTCAGTCGATGGGGCTTGAATGCCATAGATTACTACAACCCAAATAAAGGGAAGGAATGTCTGGTCGGTCCCTCTGCTCGTGGACTGCGCAGGTTTGGGTTGTGCCCCTCAATCCTCTCCTTTTAAAGGAGCGGAAAAAATTATTTGGACGAATTTGAAACCATAGGCAATGTTATGTGTGAGGGTCGATCAGACGTGAGCCAGATTTGCCAGGTTGGTGAAGGTCCATCCAGAAGTTGAAAGTGATCTTTGTCGGCCCCCGCCAACGCTACGCGGATGCGGTGACCTTTCTTGAATTGATACGAGATGGGGAGCAAGTCCAGGGTCAACGGGACGACTTCATCTGGAGTGAGTGGAGCCGCATCGGCTCGTCGATAGGTGCGATTGGGAATTGAAGGGACTGGGTTTGTTGTGGTTTGGGCTGGCTGCCATTTCCGGTGTAGGGCTCGTAATTCACCTTCTGTGACATAATGCACCTCTCCTTCAGGTGTGACATCTTCCAGATAGACGAATAGCGTCGTATCCGTGGCATTTGCTGAGAGGTAGACTGTGGCTACAGGATGCCCCGTGACTTCGAGATCTTCGTGAAGCGGATCCGTTGTATACGCGATTAGCTTCTTATCTTGTTCTTGGCGGTCCGGGTAAGGATTTTTCAATGAAATACCCACCAATGTGTTCCAACGGGAATGCTTGCCGGTTCCTGCCGTGGGATCGACTTGATATCGGTCGGGCTCAGATTCCTTCTGAGAGAGTTCTACGGAAAGTCGATTATTTGTTTGAAAATAGAGTTGGGTGGGTGAGGATGGTGGAGGCCAATGATCTGATGTATTCCATCGTTCGGCTCCCATCGTGTAGTACTGGATAGGGGCTTCGTCGTGAGTTCCGGTTTGGATGTCTTTGAGATGTTGATTGAAGAAACGGATCAGTTCTTTCGCATGATCAAATTGCGCCGGTCCTATCGCATACGGACTAATCTGGCGCTTTCCCCCATGGTCCCAGGGACCTAAGATGAGTTTATTCTTGGGATTGTGATGCTGCTGGTGACGTTTGATGGCGGCCAAACCATAGCCTCCGTCAAACCAACCACTATAGCTGTAGATCGTCGCGCCCGATTGTTCAATTTCATTTGCATAGCTTCGGGTACTTAACGAATCAATATTTGGAGCTTGTCGTGAGGGTGGGGGATCGTCACGAAAGGTGAGACCAGAGGCTTCTTTGAAGGGGCTCCAGTTCACCTCGTGTTCTTCCACAGCCATGGTGAGGAGCTGGTTATCGGGATCTCCGTCAACGGGACGGACCCCACGTACAAAGAAATTGCCTATCCAACCGGCAAATGGGAGTTCATTGTTGTCCAGTCGGTTATTGATATGACTCCAGGTTTTCGTAAACCAATTCAAATGGATGCCGCCGGGAAACGCAATTTCGGAATAGAGATCGAATCCTGAAAACATCGGGGCGATCGCTTTAACTGCCGGATGTTGATTGACCAGTAACATTTCGGCGGTCCCGCCACTATAGGAAATACCCATGGCCCCGATTTTTCCATTCGACCAGGGTTGGGTCACAATCCAATCCACTATTTCAGCGCCGTCTTGGATTTCCGCAGGGGAGTAGGCGATAGGCCGTGTGCCAAAGGATGCGCCAGAGCCTCGCACATCCACGTCGACCCACGCATATCCCTGCTGGAGAAAGCGCTCGGCATAATTTCCGATGAGTCCACGTGGGCGGTCGTCTTTGAAAAGCGAGATAAGCCAACGATACTCAATGGCTCGCCAATAGCGGGTTTGATGCAGGATAGTTGGGATCTGCTGTCCTGGTTCAAGTCCGTCGGGCAGGTAAACGTCTAGGGCAATCTTGACGCCATCTCGCATCGTGAGATACTGCGAGAGACGGTGCCAGGAATGGATGGCTGGTTGGTCGGAGGTAACGGTCGAGCCAGGGGGCGTATTCTGTGCGTCCGATTGGTCTCCGGAAATTGGCGAGCATCCTATGAGAGAAACCAAGGTAAACGAGAGGAAGGCGAGGATTGCAAAAAAACGCATAGAACATTCGAGAATATTTAGACTGCAACGATTTTGAGTTCTGTTGGGAATGTGTTGTGACAGAAGAGCCAAGAAGCGTTTTGTAGAAAAATTGGTGGTCATTTTTGTGTGTAGGCCTTAAGACAATTTTGATGGCTACCGTAAAAGGCTGGAGTTCGTAAATCCCGACGATGGCTGAATGGGATTAGTTATTAGATGATATCAAGAAGTTAAGCAAGGGGAACATGGATGGCGTCAGCTTTCGGACATTTGGCGATTGCCTATGCGATGGGGAAAACCCTGAATCCGGCCTGGCCAACACAACGGTTTTGGGTATTGACGGTGTTGTGTTGCCTCTTGCCGGATGTGGACGTGTTGGGATTACTGTTGGGTGTACCCTATGAGCATGAGTTAGGCCATCGGGGGATAACACATTCAATCGCTTTTGCGATTCTGGTAGGAATCATGGTTCCTAAGTTGGCAGTTCCGGCCATTCCCTGTTGGAGTAGACGATATGGTGTATTGGTTATCTATTTTGGGCTCGTAACCATGTCCCATGGTCTCTTAGATGCGTTCACCGATGGCGGTTTAGGCATTGCCTTTTTCGCGCCATTCGATTCGACCCGCTACTTTTTCCCGTGGCGACCAATCGCGGTCTCTCCCATTGGTATCGGTGAATTCTTTTCCCCTGGGGGATTGAGCGTTCTCCTGACCGAAGGTATCTGGATCGGAATTCCCGTCTGTCTTTGGTTAGGGATATTACGGGTAGTGCGAAGGGAGGGTTAATAGGTCCAATTTACAAGCAGGGTCCACACATTTTTAGAATAATCATATAAAGGAGTCTTTGATTCGTTGCGAATGCCCTGATACTGGGCGGTCAAAGAAAAATTGTTGGGCAGGGGCTTGGTGAGTTGGACTAAGTGGGTCTGTTGTATGTCATGTCGTCTTACAAGGCGCCCATCTCGATCGGTAATAGTGGGCACGGTCTGTCGGTTCTTATAATCTCGCCAGTGGACATCATAATCATAGCGGAGAGACATGTCGCCCCAGGGGAGTTGCAGTTGCCCACCCGTGAGTAGGCGATTGCCTCGATAGGAAAAGGACGATCCCTTTGTACTTTCATTATCGTATTGATAGCCAATTCGTAGTATTAGACTATCGTTTGCCAATCGAAAGGCATGGATTATGCCAAGCATGTTATTGTAACCATCTCGGCGTTCTCCAGCGAAACGTGGGTCATTGACAACATCGTCCTGGAAAAATGTTTTGTACTGATAGCGATAGAGGGCTGTTGTCAGATTGCCCACAACTCCAATTCCGGGAAGGGTGAAGGTTGGTTCAATCACAGTGGCGCTAAACGTGGGAGTATGACGTGCGAGAAAACCATCCATATCCAAGAAGAGATAGTCATAAGTGTATTGGGCACCCAATTGAAAGGGTAAATTTTCAATTACCCCTCGGTAAAACCCTGACAAACCCACCAAATGGCTCTGTATGTTAAATTCATCCATTCCCTCTCCATGGAGGGTTTGTAAAAAGGCGTAGGTGGCGGTGGCCTCGAATGGCCCTTTCTGCAAGAAAGAATAATCGGCTCGCAAGTTGGTGAGAAACCCTGGTGCCGTGGTATCCCGTTTTCGCAAATTCTGGATCAGGGCATTGGGATTATTCGGGGGATTTAAAATGGGGATAGGGTTTACCGAATCGGGATTGATTTTCACATTGTCGTCGTAGAATCCGCCTACACTGATTTGAAACCGGAACCGTTTTTGTGTTCCGAAAACTTGCCCGGCTGAGAGAGCTTCCTGGAGTCGGACAGAAGCTTGGGTAAGAGGGGAAATTGTTTGGGTGCGTTGGACTTGTTCCAACTCAATGAGGGCTTCACTGGGTAAACCTAAAACGCCCAGTGCTAAACCCCGATAAAACCCATTTAATTGTTGTATGTCAGGATTCGGCGTCTGATTCTGTTCAAAGGCTTCGACAGCTTCTCCATATTGCTTCTCACGGTACCGAATAAATCCAACATAATAGCCCAAATTCTCTGTATCAGGCTTCTGTTCGAAGATCGGTTCCAGTAACGGTTTGGCTTTGTCGTATGCTCCAACGGAAAAATAGGCTACACCCAGATGATGTTGAACGTCTAAATCCGAAGGTTTAAGCTGATGGACGGTCTCTAAAGGTGTAATGGCTTCCTGCGGATTTTCTTGAGCAAGGTAGACTAAGCCTTTATAAAAAAGGCCTCGTTCATGCTTTGGATCAAGCGTTAAAGCTTTATTTAAAAGCGTCAAAGCTTCATCATACCGTTTGTCGTCATAGGCGATGGCGGCCTGGGCGGCTAGGACATTTGCATCTCCTCGTTGCGCCCATACGGTGGGTGTACCCCAACCGACTGTGGCAACGACCATGATGGTTATGAAGGAAAAACTGAATTTTGGAAGACTATGGTTGCGCATAACCCATCCTGTTAGAAAAAAAGTAATGGTAGGATAACATTTGCCTGAATGTTCAATGAATCGGAATGTTAAGGAGACTACTGAACAGAGAAAATTTACGTCAGGTTAGAGCGATGTCTACAATGAGAACAAGGATTTACAAAGATTACAGGGGATTTGTCAATTGTCAATAATATTGATGTGAGTTATATATAGAGCAAAGGTTTATTTCTCCTGTGGATAAGGTGGGGAGATTTATTAAGTCTGAATCGAAGGTCTCTTATTTTTAAGAATTTGGAGGATTATATGAGCTATGATAAGGGAGTAATGTGATGATGAAAGACACAAGAAGAGGAATTATGTCTCGTCATGGGGGTAGTCAGGGGAAAAGGATGGTGGTGGTGTTATGGAGTCTCATCTTTCTGTTGATGTGTTCAGTGGTCCTTGCAGAATCCGTTTCCTCTAAGGACCCTCTCATCGAACATTTAGAGTTTTTAGGTTACGAATGTGACCTAGTCGAAGCTGGCATCCGTGCCAAACATCCCTCAAAAATTCATCTGTATATTACTTATTCTTTTGGTGGGATTCGCCTGCAAACGGGGTTTCCTGGCAAGAGCCCTCATTCTGATGTCGGCTCCCGCTACCTTGTGACCAATGCGCTGATGAAGCAGTTCTCAGTTATACAATTATTTTGGTCAGATGATGGGGGACTCTTTGCTATGGGCTGGATGCCTGGGAGGTACGAGAAGAAGCGGTATGCGCTTTTTATGGAAGCCTGGGATCATGATACCGCCTTACTTCGGCAAACTTACGATAAGTTAAAACCGTTTTTAATAGAGCAAACCAAAGATCAGGGGAATGGGTCTTAAAAGAGGGAAAGTTTATTGAAGATATTTACCTAGTTGTTTGGGTGGAAGTGGCCCAAGGCAGCGTGGTGAAGTTCGTGTCCACAGACTTCGTAATTCCATTTGGGACAGTAGAGGG
>Ga0265309_10001576_pt1 | contig 10073 bp, 11 predicted proteins | sample Helome_FD_192492 | JGI IMG/M metagenome (GOLD analysis project Ga0265309, IMG submission 192492) | Marine sediment microbial communities from subtidal zone of North Sea - Hel_20160524 (Illumina Assembly) | ecosystem: Environmental > Aquatic > Marine > Subtidal zone > Sediment ...
AGGTTGCGTGCATGATGTGTCATTAAATAAGAAATAACATCCTCGGCTAATTCGATGCCGATCAATTGCGCTCGTTTGCGCAAAATCTGACGAATTTCGATATCGTCGCTGGCAGGCAGTTGCAACATCAACCCCCACTGCAAACGAGAACGAAAATCATCAAGCGCTGTTTCGAGATCCTCTGGTCGATGGGTCATCGCAAACACAAACCGGTAATCCCCATCTCGACAGCGATTGATTACCTGATAAAAACAGGCTTCCCATTCCATATTTCCTGCTATCGCGTCAATATTATCGATCGCCAGCACTTCACAATGACTAAATCCTTCGAACTCATTCGCATCGCATTGCAATAGTTGCCGCGCATCATAGATTTGCAATGCCACACTTTTTTGGCGCGCATAATCTGCGCTGGCATTTAGCAAATGAGTTTTGCCGCTGGCCGTCATTCCCCAAAGCCCGATTTGAGCTTCTCCATCGCCCTGTATCAGTGCCTTCAGGCTGGCAACAATTAAATCGGCCCGGTCGGAGATGAAATTTTCAAAGCTGTACTGACGGTCTAACGAAAGCGGTAGTGCTATCTGTTTAATTGCTCGCTCCGCGGCCGATATAGCTATAGTTCATAATAATCTGAGCCTCACGTTCACCGCTCACCTGGGGAAAATTCTCCTGTTCCAGAACCTCGCCAAAATCGATTAGTCGCTGTAAGTCCTCAGGACTGTTACGCAGCTGCAAACGATAAGTGATGACGTCCTTGTTTATCAGTGCAACCCGCACGCTATCGACCACATTCAAGGATTTGAGATACTTCTGCACCGCGATAAGATTATCGATACCCTCGAGCGAGGAAACGCTCAGTAACAGCGACTGTTCAATACGCCGATGGTCTTCCAGTGCATACTCCAGCGCCAATACCTTGGCAAGATGCTTGATAGCCTGGTCGATGACCACCTGTTTGGCAGAAGCCTCAAATTTCCACTTGAAAATTTGCTCAGCAAAGCGAACGTCCCAGTCACCCTGCCAGCCTTTACCGCTGCGACCCACAATCTGACCTACCAGCAGCGCATCAGGCGCGTAACGCGTGGCCATGGTTTTAATATTGTCATACTGGCGTGAAACGATATCGCTGATCTTGACCAACGCTATATCTTCGAGGTCCATTAACGGGAACAATACCGGCACTGCATGGATCGAAGCGGCCCGATCAAGCGCGTCGACCAGGTCAGGCGTTGAGTCATCGGCAACCAGTTTGATATTTTCATTTACATCATAGGAAATCACCAACAGGGTATTCGGGCGTTCGCGCCCCCACACCGGGAAATTATTTTCGCGCAACAAACTTTCGATTAATTGCTGATTGAAGTCTATGCGCAGGTAAAGGCGCCCCGCGTCAAATTCCTCGTCATCCGCCAAATTACGGCTAAGATAGCGGAATTGTTTGACGTAGCGGGCACTGCCCTGGATGGGCCGTTCAAATGCTGGACTGCGCAGGGCTTCATCCGAGCCACTAACTTTAACTATTACCTGTTTGAAAGCCTCGCTGAAGGAATCAAGCCTTAAACTGGTAGTTTGGTCAGCAACCGGCAACTCCACCGTAAACAGATCCTCGACGGTAACCGCTGCGGCGGGTCCAGGTAACGTACCCAGCAATACCACCAGTATCGTAATAACTTTGAAGAACTTCATCGTTTCCCTATTTTCATCAACGGACATTTGCATACAAGGCGTGTAAAATAACACACCAATATTATTTCCTGAACCTACAAACCATGAATACCGAACCATCCCTTAATTATCGCGACGCGGGCGTCGATATTGACGCAGGCAACGAACTGGTGGAACGTATCAAGCCGGCGATTAAATCTACCCACCGCGAGGGCAGCGTCGGCAGCATCGGGGGGTTTGGAGGTTTGTTCGAGCTGCCTTTGGAGCGCTACCGGAACCCGCTAATGGTATCAGGCACAGATGGTGTCGGCACTAAACTTAAGCTCGCAATCGAACTCGGCATACTTGATGGTATCGGCATCGACCTGGTTGCTATGTGCGCCAATGATATAGCGGTACTCGGCGCCGAGGCACTGTTTTTTCTGGACTACTACGCTACTGGTCGACTCGAAATTGATCAGGCCGAACAGGTAATCAAGGGCATAGCAGTCGGATGCCAACAGGCAGGCTGCGCGCTGATTGGCGGTGAAACCGCGGAAATGCCAGGCATCTACCAGCCCGGTGATTTTGACCTTGCCGGATTTTGTGTCGGCATCGTAGAAAAGGAACACATCATCGATGGTAGCCAGGTAGCTGAGGGAAATCGCCTGATCGCCCTGGCATCTTCGGGAGTGCACTCCAATGGTTTTTCGCTGGTGCGCAAAATAATCGAGGTTACGGGCACAAACCTGGCGCAGGATTGTGGTGGCCAGTCACTTGCAGACGCATTGATCACACCAACGCGAATCTATGTTAGAAATCTGCTGGCGCTGGCCCGCAATTGTCAAATCAACGCCATTGCCCATATTACCGGCGGCGGCCTCGTAGAAAATGTTCCCCGCGTATTGCCGCAGAATCTCGGTGCCCGAATCGATTTGTCCAGCTGGCAACTACCACCTGTTTTTAGCTGGTTGCAACAGGCCGGTAACGTCGAACAGCCAGAAATGCTGCGGACCTTTAATTGTGGCGTCGGCATGGTACTGGCGGTCAATGCCGAGCAGGAGCAGCAATGCCTGGAGCAGCTCGAGACGCTTGGAGAAATCGCCTGGGTAATCGGCGACATTGTCACCCGTGGAGACCAGGCCGCGGTCGTCTTTACATGAGCGAGCCTCTCACGCTGGCGGTTTTGATCTCTGGCAATGGCAGTAATCTGCAATCCATAATCGATGCCATCGAACTGGGCAAGCTGAACGCGCAAATTAAGATGGTCGTTTCCAATAACAGCGCGGCCTATGGCCTGGTGCGTGCCACCCAACATGGCCTCAGTACCCGGGTAATCGATCATCGAGACTATCAGGAGCGCGAGCAATATGATGGTGTATTACAACACTATCTCGAATCCGTCGCTGCCGACTATATTGTGCTGGCAGGCTTCATGCGTATCCTCGGCCCCGGAATCATAAAAGCTTTTGAGCATCGAATTCTTAATATCCACCCGTCGTTACTGCCTGCCTATAAGGGCCTGAACACCCATCAGCGTGCACTCGACGACCATGCGACGCATCATGGGGTTAGCATTCACCTGGTTACCACAGAACTCGATGATGGCCCGATAATATGCCAGGCCAGATATCCAGTCGAAGCTGGCGATCGTGTCGAGGACCTGCAAACCAAGGGTCATCGACTTGAACATCAGATGTATCCGCAGGTATTGTGCTGGCTAAGCGATAACAGACTAACAATAGAAGGAGGCCGGCTATACTATGAAAAGGCCTTGCTCGAGCAACCGATTTCATTTAATCCCTAGCCTGATACTATTATCACTATCGCTAGTCTCTCCCGGATTGGCTGCCGAAGTTCCGCTGCGATCATTCATTGCCAATTACGATCTGCATAAAGGCAGTATGCACATTGCTGTCTCAGAAGTTAGCCTGCAACAAATAAACCGGCTTTGGCGTTGGCGTGCGACAACCACGGCAAGGGGAATATATGCCTGGTTTATCGACAATGAGCCCTTTTCCGAGACCAGCTTTATCCAGGCTAACGATGAAATGAAGATCCAGCAGATTTTGCATGCCGACCCGGGCGACCCCGAGAAAAATGAATCAGCCAGCTTCGACTGGGCCAGGGGCAATGTCGACGTGCTCAGAAAAGGCGAGCATAAACAGCTGATGCTAGACCGCGAGGTATATGATTATCAAAGCATTCACCTGCTTGCGGTCTCCATACGACTGCAACAGCTGAATGAGGCGACTGTTGATTTTTACCGTAAAGGCAAGATAACCAGGTCAACATTAGTCTATAGCGGGAAAGGCAATATCGATGTCAACGGTAAAGCCGTGGCTGCCGAGATTTTCGAACAGATAATTGGAAAATCAAAAACGAAGATGAAATATTACTATGCTGCTGCAACCCCGCTGTTGCCAATACGGGTTGAAAAACTCAAACCCGGGAAGAGTCCTGTCACTCTGACGCTGCGCAAAGTCAACTGGGATCTATAGGCGGGTAAAGCCTTCTTCTTTTTCCAGACGTTCGATCTCCGTGGGCGCAAAAGGAACCTGCTCAATAAAACTGGGGAGTTCATTTTGCTCGATTTGGAGTGTCCGCATCATCGTCTGGCAGGCCTTGATATCGATAATGTTATCCTGATCAAGCAAGCGGGCACGCTCTACCATCGACTGGTTTAATCTGTAACCGTCTTTCTGAAATAACTGCAGTTCATCACCGTGCAACACTATAGCAATTTTACTATGCTCATCTGGATTAAAGAGTTCACGTAGATCTTCAGCACGGTTGAGCACTACATTGAGCTGCTGCGTGGTCTCTACAGTTACACTAAATACGTATCCGGGGGGTTCGGCTTCGCTTCGCACGAGGGTCGAGCTGGCTGACAATACTATCATCAGCGCGAATATCGACAGGTAACGCGCCGGCATACTAATCGGAACCGGCAATCGTCATATTATTAATCAGCATCGAACCGCAGCGAATGCTGCTGCGCAAATCGATGTCCTTGCCGATTTCCACAATGCCTTTAAACATTTCACGCAGGTTGGAGGCAATGGTAACTTCTTCCACCGGATAATCGAGCTTGCCGTTTTCAACCCAAAAACCAGCAGCACCACGCGAGTAGTCCCCGGTGACATTATTCACCCCATGCCCCATCAGCTCGGTTACCAGGAATCCACGATGCATCGTGGCAAGACATTCGTTAAAGGTCTTGCCGGTGTCATCCAGGGTCAGGTTATGCACTCCGCTGGCATGCCCGGTTGTCGTCAACCCCAGCTTACGCGCTGAGTAACTGTCCAGCAGGTAATTCTGGACTACACCATCGACAACCAGTTCTGCTTCGCTTGTCGCCACGCCTTCCGCATCAAAATTGGCAGAACCCAGTGCCTGCGGAATAAAGGGCTTTTCGTATAATTGCAAAAATTCGGGGAAAACCCGTTCGCCCTTGGCACCCAGCAGAAAACTGGACTTACGATACTGTGCGGCGCCCCCGATAGCGGTAGTAAAGCTGCCGATGATGCCTCGCGCAAGCTCGGGTACGAACAGCACCGGCGCCTGCTGGGTTTTGAGTTTGCTGGCATCCAGTCTGCGCACGGTGCGTTCGGCAGCCATTTCACCTACGCTACGCGCGCTGTCAAGACCATCGGCATGGCGACTGATGTCATACCAGTAGTCACGCTGCATTTTGCCATCGGACTCAGCTACAACCGCGCAGCTGATGCTATGCCGGGTTTTGTGCTGCGCCTGCAAAAATCCATGCGAGTTACCATATACCGAAAGACCAGCGCTCGAATCAACCGCAGCCCCTTCAGAATTGACGATACGCGAATCAAATTCAAGCGCGGAATTCTCACATTCAAGCGCCAGGTCGATAACCACCTGCGGTTCAATATCCCAGGGATGATACAGGTCGAGATCATGTATTTCACTCGCCATCATTTCGGCATCGGCCAGGCCGGTACAGGGGTCCTCAGACGTATAGCGAGCAATATTGCACGCGGCCTCGACCGTTTTGCGAATCGCTTCCGGGTCAAGGTTCGAGGTGCTGGCGCTACCCTTGTGCTGGCCAACAAACACACTGATACCCAGACCATTGTCCTGCTGGTGCTCGATAGTTTCCACGGAACCCATGCGGGTTGCCACCGACAAGCCCTGAGACACCGACAAGCCTGCCTCGGCCTGGGTTGCACCTTTCGCCAACGCCATTTCAAGCGTGTCGGCGACGATTTTTTTAAACGATTCCGCCTGCGGGAATGCTAAGATGTTGTTTTTTTCAAGGTCCATAAATTTATTTTATCCTACAAAGTTATGCAAAACGAAGCACAGTTTGATGAAAACGAAATCGCTAGCAAGTCTCAACTCAAACGTGAAAGCCATGCTATCCGGGATCTGGGCAAAAGACTCGCTGCATTACCCGCCGAACAGCTCACGCGGCTTCCTCTGGATGAACCGGTACGCGAAGCCATAGCACTTGCACAACGCATTCAAAACAAGCGCAGCGCGCTTAAACGCCATTACCAGTTCCTGGGCAAGCTACTGCGCGCTCGGGATACTGATCCTATTTTCGAAGCTTTGGCCGAAATTGACAACGCGAGTCAGCACTCGATCCAGCTGCATCATCGTGCGGAACGCTGGCGCGATCGAATCATTGAGCAGGGCAACGACGCCATCGATGCACTCGTAGCCGAAATCGCCCATGCCGACCGCCAGAAATTACGACAATTATGGCGCAACCACCTCAATGCCAAAACCGACGCCAAACGCAATCAGCATTCTCGCCTGATCTACAAAGAAATCAAGCAATCCCTCGACAGCTAGATGCAACTAATCGGGGCTGGCGGGGATGATCGGGGTTTTGCAATCGACGTCGGCGTTCTGGGCGCGGTTACGCAGGTAGTGGTCCATAAGCACGATGGCAAGCATGGCCTCTGCGATCGGCGTCGCACGAATACCGACACAGGGGTCATGCCGACCCTTGGTTCGAATTTCGACCGCATTGCCATCGACATCGACAGATTTACCGGGCAAGTGAATACTCGAGGTCGGTTTCAACGCAATACTAACCAGAATATCCTGCCCCGAGGTGATACCACCAAGCGTGCCTCCCGCATGGTTCGATAAAAACCCGTCGGGCGTGATTTCATCCCGATTTTGGGTGCCCTTGAGCTCGATGCTGCCAAAGCCGGCACCAATCTCAATCCCCTTAACTGCATTAATACTCATCATCGCATGTGCGATGTCGGCATCTATACGATCAAACACCGGCTCACCGAGCCCCGGTGGAACGCCACTCGCAACCACTGATATCCGGGCACCAATTGACTCGCCCTGCTTACGCAACGCATCCATGTACTTCTCCATCTCTGGCACCATGTCGACATCCGGGCAGAAGAAAGCGTTTTTATTGACCTCGCCCCAGTCGAAATTAACGGGTTTCAGCGGCCCCAGTTGCGACAGGTACCCACGCACCTGAAGACCGCATTGTGTGCTGAGATACTTCTTCGCGATGCCGCCAGCAGCGACACGCATTGCTGTTTCTCGTGCCGACGAACGCCCACCACCTCGATAATCCCGAAAACCGTACTTCTGGGTATAACTGTAATCGGCATGTCCGGGACGAAACTGATTCATGATCTCGCTGTAATCTTTCGAGCGTTGATCCTTATTGTGAATCAACAGACAGATCGGCGCGCCGGTAGTTTTACCTTCGAAGGTACCAGACAGAATCTGTACCGCGTCGTCTTCCCGCCGTTGCGTCGTGTGCCTCGAGGTTCCCGGCTTGCGCCGATCGAGATCATCTTGCAGGTCGAATTCTTCCAGCGCCAACCCTGGCGGACAACCATCGACGATGCAACCAATGGCGCTACCATGGCTTTCGCCGAATGACGTCACTACGAATGATTTGCCGATACTGTTTCCCGACATTGAACCTGCCCTGCATTGATTTCTAAGGATTTAGCACTAAGTTAAGTAGTGCGATGCCCCATTCTACTAAAAAACTCGGCATGATGTTTACTGCCGCGGCATGGATACTCGGTTTTTTTCTACTGGCACTACTGTTTTCAAAAATACTCGACCAGCAGAATAATCCCAATCAATCCTTCGCTACCCTCGCCACCAGTGATTTTCGGGAAGTGGTGCTGTTGCGCAATCGCAACGGCCACTATGTATTCGATGGTGAAATAAACCGCCATAAAGTCACTTTCCTGGTTGATACCGGCGCAACGACCACGGCGATACCCGGAGGCATGCAGCAAACACTGGGGCTCAAAACCGGTCCTACGATTTCGGTGTCTACTGCAAATGGACTCACCACTGCGTATTTGACCCGTCTGGATCAGCTTGCTATCGGAGAAATTGAGCTTTTCGACGTCAATGCCAGTATTATTCCGGGGATGGAGGTCAACGAAATCCTGCTCGGTATGAATGTTTTAAAACACTTCGAACTGATTCAAAGTGGCAATCAGCTTACTATTCGGCAGTACCAGTAATAGTTCCACCCGGGCCACCAAATATGGAATTTTTTTAGAATTCGGCACTTTTTTCTGAACTTTCTAGAAATTCAGCTTCTCTAATCTCGCGTAACGGGGAAATAACCAGTACAACCAACTTGTTTAACTTGAGGATAATTTAATGATTACAGCCAAGAAAACCACCGGTGTCGCCCTGGCCGCAGCTGCCGCAGCCATGTTCGCAGTTGCACCAATGAGTGCGTCCGCGGGTGAAACCGCCGGTAAATGCTTCAATGTCAATTCCTGCAAAGGCACCAGTGCCTGCGCCACTGCGACCACCAGTTGTGCTGGCCAAAACTCCTGTGCTGGACAGGGTTGGGTTAAGCAAACCAAGGCTGAATGTGAAGGTGCAGGCGGCAAATTCGAAGCCTAAGCTGTATTTCCAGCTGTTAAAAATGCACCGACCAGGTCGGTGCATTTTTTTTGCCTGCTGGATACAATCATCTCGTGCAAAACTTTGACCTTCGGCGATGACACAGACCAACGATAAACCTTTCCTTGGATTCGGTCTGGGCCTGCGTGCGGAACATTATCAGGACATCCTCGAGCGCAAACCGAAGAATATCGACTGGTTTGAAATCTTAAGTGAAAACTACATGATCGATGGCGGCAAGCCGCTCTATTTCCTCGACGCGATTCGCCAGGACTACCCGATGGTCATGCATGGCGTCTCCATGTCCCTGGGTAGCACCGACGATCTCGATTTCGAGTACCTGCAACAATTAAAGAAGCTGATCGAACGGGTTGAACCGCGCTGGTTTTCCGATCATCTGTGCTGGACCGGGGTCGATCATAAAAACATGCACGATTTACTGCCGTTGCCTTATACCGAGGAAGCCGTCAATCACGTGGCCGAGCGCATTTTACGGATCCAGGATTTTATCGGACAGCAAATGCTGATCGAAAATCTTTCCAGCTATATCACCTACTGTGAAGATGCGATGCCCGAATGGGAATTTCTGTCGGCGATCGCCGCAAAGTCAGACTGTTACCTGCTGCTCGACGTCAACAATATTTACGTGAGCAGCTACAACCATCACTACGATCCAGTCAAGTATCTCGAAGGGGTACCTGCAGACCGGGTCTGGCAACATCACCTCGCCGGTCATACCAACGATGGCAACCTGATCATCGATACTCACGACCAGGACATTATCGATCCGGTATGGGCGCTTTATGCAGAAACCGCAAAACGATTCGGCCCGGTTTCGACCATGATCGAACGCGATGGCAATATTCCCGAACTCGACGCAGTGCTAGACGAACTCGACCAGGCCCGCAAAATTGCCGCGCCCTTTTATCAATCCTGATTATGAAGCATTTACGTGAACTTCAACTGCGTTTCCAGAACTACCTGATCGGGGGTGCGGATGAAATCGAGCAGGATATTGTCAGCACCACCAATGCCCTCGCCGAACATCGTCTCGGGACCTATTACAATGCCTATCGACTTCGTTTGATCGACTGCCTCGCGGTTGACTATTCCGCGCTGGAAAAATACCTCGCTCGCGAAGCCTTTGAAAATATGGCGCTTGATTACCTGCAACACTACCCGTCCACCCACCCCTCGGTGCGCTGGTTTGGAAGGAATCTTCCTGCTTACCTGAAGGATTTCTATAACGGCGACACGGCAGAGTTTGTACAGGAACTGGCCAGTTACGAATGGGCTCATACTATGGTGTTCGACGCCGCTGACAGCGAGCAATTGTTTCAACTTGAAGACATGGCACAGGTTCCGGCCGATGCCTGGCCGGAGCTCAGATTCGAATTCAAGCCGGCCATGCTCTGGCTCGACCTGTACTGGAACGTGCCCCTGATGAAGACCGCGCTGGATGCCGGTACCGAGTTGCCGCTGCAACAGCGTGCAGACTACCCACAGCGGTGGCTGCTATGGCGACAGGATATGAA
>Ga0265309_10001578_pt1 | contig 10071 bp, 7 predicted proteins | sample Helome_FD_192492 | JGI IMG/M metagenome (GOLD analysis project Ga0265309, IMG submission 192492) | Marine sediment microbial communities from subtidal zone of North Sea - Hel_20160524 (Illumina Assembly) | ecosystem: Environmental > Aquatic > Marine > Subtidal zone > Sediment ...
TAAAATCTTTTTTGTAATCTATAGTTACATCTGCTTGTGAAAGTGTTTTCTTTAAAGTAAATTCTCTAACTGCAATCATAGGTGCATGGATTTAGGCACTTTTATATAAGAATTCAGGTTGGGAAGCTGGGAGACTAAACGTGCGTAATCTGGGACTAATTGTAGCATTTTGGTTGGCAACTATGTTGCCGACGAGCAGTCTTGCCTTGGGCCTTGGCGAGATCGAAGTCAATTCCTTCCTGAATCAACCGCTTAATGCTGAAATCGAAGTTATTTCCGCACGCCCCGGGGAGATTGATGACCTGCTCGTAAGTCTTGCATCGAGCGAAGCTTTTACACGTGCCGGGTTGTCACGCCCACGCCATCTTTCCAACCTCAGGTTCTCGGTGAAGAAAAATGAGGAAGGTGATGAGGCCGTAATAATTGTCTCAACCAAGTCGGTGATCAAAGAGCCTTTCCTGAATTTTCTGATTGAAGCCGACTGGTCGAAAGGTCGGGTATTGCGTGAATTTACGATACTTTTAGACCCGCCATTTTACGCGAAGCAACCCGCGCCGGCTGAAACGATCGCAGAGCCAGTTGAACAACCTGCAAGCGAAGAAGCCAGTGTTGAAGAGGCCAGTGTCAGTGAAATCGTAGAACAATCGGGTGTAACAACCTCAGTCGATACCAGTGAGCCCACCGAATCAAGTGAAAGCATAATTGAGCCTATTGCGTTGTCGGAAGATACCTCCTCTCCGGCCGTGCCCGAGCCTGAACCTGTTAGTGAGGAGTATGTATCCGACCTAATCAGAAACGTCACCCAGGGTGACGTTTCGATCGTTAAGGGAGATACACTGTGGAGTATCGCATCTCGCTACAAGGATGACGATCATAGTATGTCGCAGGTAATGCTGGCGTTTCAGCGCGCTAATCCGAACGCCTTTAACGACGGCAACATAAATAACATGAAGGTTGGTGCAGTGCTGCGTGTTCCCGGCGCTGAAGAACTTGATGCGATTGGAAAGCAGGAGTCGTACGCTGAAGTACTGGTGCAAAATGGACTCTGGGACGAGTACGTTGCCCGCGTAACCGGAGTGTCACCTGCGGTTGCAAGCGAAGACGGCGGCTCAGAAGCGGTTGAAGCGGTTGCCCAGGACGGTGATGCCGATGCTGCCAGTGGTGAACTCAGCCTGTTGTTGCCGGCAGAAGGTGAGAGTGAATCGACTGGAACAGGTGATACTGGCGATGTCGGCAGCTTACGTACAAAACTGGCTCTAGCCGAAGAAGAACTTGACGCATCCCGGATCGAAAACCAGGAACTTGAATCTCGCATTACCGAACTTCAGGCCAGACTCTCCAAGCTTGAAGAACTGCAGAAAATGGTCGAGATCGAAGACGACAGTCTCGCCCAGTTACAGGCCGACCAGGCGCAGCAATCAGAACAAGCTGAAGATATGGTTGAGCTAGTCGAGGAACAGGCAGCTACAGAAACGGTAACCGAAGCGATCGAGGCCGACGAGGAAGCATTGCTTGAAGAATTGCTCGCCGAGGAGGCTGAAGCCCAGGCACAAGAGCAGATCGTTCTTGATGAAGCTGTCACCGATCAAGCGGCAACTGACGAAACGATGACAGACGATGGTATGTCTGAAGATACCATGTCTGAAGATACCGTAACCGCGGAGACCGGGACCGATGAAGTGGTCGTACAAGATGCGGAAACTGATGAAGTGGCTCCGCCACCAGCTCCGGTAATCGTGACTGAACCGGCTACCCGGAAACCTTCAATTTTTGATGGCCTGTTACCGCCGGAAGTAGTCGACATGATTCCGTCGATGGACAGTATTATCGGTGATCCGATCATTCTTGCCGCGGTTGGAGGTGTGATCTTACTGCTGCTTATCCTGGTATTTCTTAAACGCAGGAAAGGATCATCTGACGAGGAGTCAGCGATAATCGCCGGTGTCGAAGAAGACTTGTTCGCTGGAGATGATGAGGACGAGTTAACCCCGATTCACCTCGCGGATGGCGCCGAAGCGGAAGAAACCGATATCCATGCCCCGGCTGCAGAAGATATGGTTCAGGAGCAACCGGTCGAAGAACCCGTTGCCGAGGTTGCAGCCGAACTCCAGGAAGATGTTGAACCTACCGCGGTGATTGAAGCAGTTGATGTGCCTGAAGCAGGGGTAGAGGCTTCCGCAGCATCTACCGCAGAGCAGGATGATGTATTGAACGAGGTGGATGTATACCTGGCTTACGGGCTTTATGATAATGCCGAAGAACTGTTAAGCAGCAGTATAACCGAACACCCTGAGCGCGCGGACTATCGCTCCAAGCTGCTTGACACTTATTTTGCGACTAAAAATTCAGAGGCCTTCATCAAGGAAGCTGATAATCTCAAATCCATGGGCGATTCAGCAGCTGGTTACTGGAATCGAGTTCAGATTATGGGCTACGAACTCGCACCCGATAACGCATTGTTTTCAGACGCCAAGGATAGCGATCTGAGCGCTGCCGATCTCGAGATTTCCAAACCCCAGGAAGCGGATTTTGACCTGGGCTCGGCTGATGACGATACGACTAATTTTTCGACTACCGACTTTAATCTTGGTGAAGACGACACCGGTGGTGATTTTAGCGATACCGAGTCGATGGGTGAAGCGGGGCAGATTGCCTCCACGCAGGTAATTCCAAAGCTTGATGAGTTACCCGATTTCGATGATGACGACGATACAAATTTACGAGCTGAGCCCGAGGCCGAGGTTGACCTGGAACTCCCTGATGACGTGGGTAAGGAACTCGAATTTTCAATGGATGATGGAGCAGGACAGGAATCTGCTGAGCCCGCAGCAGCAGAAGCTGCCGATCCGGATGATATGGCCATGGAGTTTGATATCGGCGAGGATGAAGCCGCGGCAGATGATATATCTGAAGTCGATTTTGGAGCCGAATTTGAAGAAGCCATCGAACAGGCTGATGAGCTGGATCTTGATGAATCCGCGTCTGCTGAAGTCGAAGTCGACGATGATGCGGTCGAGCTTGACGTCGCTTCTTTAGACGACGAGGGCCATACAGAAACGGCAATTATCATGCCGAATTACGAAGATACCGAGGTTGTCCCAGATTTAAAAAGCAGTGCGGACGAGAAGGATGATGAAGCCATCGATCTTGGTATGGATGATACCGGGATGATCGATCTCGATGAAACTTCCTTCGAAACAGCTGAGTTGAATCTTGAAACCGCGGAGGTGAGTCTTGAAACCGTGGAACTGAATCTTGATACCGGCGAACTGGATCTGCCCGACGACGTAGAAGGCGATGATGATGAGGATATTTCGATCATCGACTTCGGCGGAGAGGATTTCGTTGAACCTACCGATATCATTGAGTCAATCGATGAAGCTGACGACTCGGCCTTGCTGGACGTTGATATCGATGAAGATGACGACGTTAAAACGGGAACTTTTGCGCCGGGTGACTTCGATGAGCCGACCGCAGCCGTTGATTCTTTAGATGATATTGACGACTTGATGTTGCCAGATGATGTTGACGAAGTGTCGACAAAACTTGATCTTGCCCGTGCATTTATCGATATGGGTGACAACGAAGGTGCTCGTGGCAGTCTTGAAGAGGTAATTGCCGAGGGCAATGAAGATCAGAAAGCAGAGGCGAAATCGCTGCTTGACCAGATTTAATCTAAAAACAAGTAAACTTCTCAGTATCCAGTTACAGGGCCTGCCGTGAAAACGGCAGGCTTTTTTTTGTACTTCTACCGTGGAGTCGGCAGGGCTAAAAGTAAAAAAATGCAGGTCGGTTTTTGCTCGAACAGTGAGATTTTCGCGCTGTACCCATGTTCCTTCCCGCTTGGTTGGCAAATCCAGTAATCCAGGCCGGTCACAGTTAGTGCCATAGGTCTGGATCAAAGATATGATTAGGGCCTCACAAGTAATTTTGGATTAGCAAGTGAAATACGCGCTCGGTGTCGAGTATTCAGGAACAGCTTATTGCGGTTGGCAGCGTCAGACGCATTGCGAGTCGGTGCAGCAGCATCTCGAAGCTGCGCTCGGATTCGTCGCGGACCACCCGGTTGAACTGGTGTGTGCTGGACGCACCGACAGCGGTGTTCATGCTATTGAGCAGGTAGCTCATTTTAATGCCAACGTGGAGCGTAACGAGCGCGCATGGGTGTTAGGCACAAATTGTCGTTTGCCACGCGATATACGGATAAAATGGGTGTTGCCCGTAGCGGATGATTTTCATGCCCGATACAGTGCAAGATCTCGTGCTTACCGCTATATCATCTTTAATTCCGATGTGCCGAGCGCAATATTCCATGATCGCACAAGTTGGCAGTTTCGCCCGCTAGACCACGTTTTAATGCATGACTGCGCGCAGACTATTCTTGGAGAACACGATTTCAGCAGTTTTCGGGCCGTCGGTTGTCAGGCTAAATCTTCAAGCCGGAATGTTCATGAAGTTTCAATTAGCCGACAAGGCGAAATGATTTACCTGGACATCAAGGCGAATGCTTTTCTGTATCATATGGTGCGCAATATTGCGGGCAGCCTTATTGCCGTCGGAAGGGGAGAGCGAGATACTGACTGGTTTTCCGAGGTTTTTATGTCTCGAGACCGTAACCTGGCCGACGTAACGGCTCCTGCCGCTGGTTTGTATTTCCTGCGGGCGTATTATGATGAGCGATTTAAGCTCCCCACGATCAGTAAAAAACCCGTATTATTCTGATATGAATTACAGAACACGAGTCAAGATTTGTGGCATAACGCGAGTACAGGATGCGCTTCACGCGGCTCACAGGGGCGCCGATTCAATCGGACTGGTTTTCCATCCACCTAGCCCACGTTCGCTTGATATTGAAAAAGCCCTCGAGATTCGCCGAGTGATACCGCCATTTGTCACCGTGACAGCCCTGTTTCTGGACGAAAGCGAGGACTGGATAGCTGAAGTGGTTCACCAACTGCGGCCCGATTGCCTGCAATTTCATGGCAACGAATCGACCGAGTTTTGTGAAGCTTGGGGAGCTCCCTATATTAAATCGATACCCATGGGCAGTATCGAGGAGCCTGAGACTTATGCGCGACTCTATGGGTCAGCACAGGGATTTTTGCTTGATAGCAACGTCGCTGGACGGCTGGGCGGCTCAGGTGATACATTTGACTGGTCAAAGATTCCCGCCTCGTTTGAAGTTCCGCTGTTGTTGGCTGGCGGTATTAATGCTTCAAACGTTGCCGACGCCATTGTTCGTGTGAGGCCGTGGGGAGTCGATGTAAGTACTGGTGTTGAGGTTTCCAAGGGTATTAAAAGCGTCGATCTTATCGATCGCTTTTTTGACGAGGTTAAACGTGGCGACCGCTATGATGAGCCATGTGAATCTGATGATTGACCGGCTTATTCGGAGTGTTACATGAACTGGTTTGAGAATCTATTACCATCCAAAATCCGGACCTCGGGTGGTAATGATAAAAAGAACGTCCCCGAGGGATTATGGGCGAAATGTGATAATTGCGATTCGATTATCTATCGCGCTGAACTGGAACGTAACCAGGAAGTTTGTACCAAATGTGATTATCACATGCGGATCGGCGCACGCCACCGTCTGCAAGCTTTTTTCGACGAAGAGGGGCGCCATGAAATTGCGCCTGAACTTGAAGCCGACGATGTCCTGAAATTCAGGGATGACAAGAAATACCGGGATCGCCTGGTTCAGGCGCAGAAACAAACGGGTGAAAGAGATGCATTGGTGGCGATGCGCGGCACCGTGAAAGCAGTTGAAATGGTGGCTGTAGCGTTCGAGTTCAAGTTTATGGGAGGGTCCATGGGCTCGGTAGTCGGCGAAAAATTTGTGCGCTCGGTGAATACCTGTATCGAGCACAACATCCCGCTGATCTGTTTTACTGCAAGCGGCGGTGCTCGCATGCAGGAAGCCTTGTTCTCGTTACTACAAATGGCCAAGACCAGCGCTGCCCTGACGCAACTTTCCAGGAGGGGACTGCCTTATATCTGCGTGCTTACCGATCCCACAATGGGTGGCGTTTCGGCCAGCTTCGCCATGCTCGGCGATATTCATATTGGTGAGCCAGGCGCCTTGATTGGTTTCGCCGGTCCCCGGGTAATCGAGCAAACGGTGCGCGAAACGCTGCCTGAAGGATTTCAACGAAGCGAGTTCCTGCTCGAACATGGCGCACTTGATATGATTGTCGATCGTCGAGAGCTGCGCGACAAGATAAGCTCGCTGTGCACCATGTTGATGGCGCAAGCCACCCCCTAGATACTATCTGTTTCAATTCCAGCGAATTAGCATGCGTTTCGAGTCTCTTGACCAGTGGTTGGAATGGCAGATGGTTTTACATGATAAAGCCATCGAACTGGGTCTGGATAGGGTCGGCCAGGTTGCTGAGCGGCTCGGTGTCGCTGATATTGCGGGCCAGGTCATCACTGTTGCGGGAACCAATGGCAAGGGTTCTAGCGTCGCTGCCTACGAAAACTGGCTGCACCAGGCAGGGTTCACGGTCGCAAGCTATACTTCGCCGCATCTTTTATCCTACAACGAACGCATTAAACATAACCTGGAACCGGTTGGTGATGCTGAATTATGCAGCGCATTTGAAGCCGTAGAATCGGCGCGCCAGGGTATCGCCTTAACCTATTTCGAATTTGGGACGCTGGCCGCGCTTTTCCTGATCCAGCAATGGCAGCCGGATTATGCGATTCTGGAGGTCGGACTGGGTGGTCGGCTCGATGCTGTCAACATTATAGCCGCCGACCTTGTCCATCTGACTCCGATAGGACTCGATCATCAGGCCTGGCTTGGGGATGATCGAGAGCAAATTGGCTTTGAAAAGGCGGGCGTGCTTCGTGCCGGGATAGCGGTGGTTCTCAATGATCCCGATCCACCACGATCGGTAACCGAAGAAATCGATCGGCTTGGCTGCAAGTGTTTGCAATTAGGTCGCGATTTTGAGGTAAAGCAAATGGATGATGGTCAGCTGCTGTGGCGTTGTCGGGATATTGAACTGCGGCTTGATAATGTTCTGTTAGGTTCGCATCAGGCCCAAAACCTCGCGGGTGTCGTTGCCGGTCTTTCACAATTATCACTTCTCGAGAAGTATCAGCCGAACCAGGTGCGTAATTTTTTTCACGGGACCCGTCTTGCTGGTCGCTTGCAACTTGTTGAAAGCCCGCTTGCGTGCCAGTTATACGTCGATGTCGGGCATAATCAGGATGCAGCCCGGGCCCTGGCGACCAATTTTTCCACCATGAAACGACCGTCTGCGAAAGTCGTGGTGCTGCTGGGCATGCTTGCAGATAAGGAGCCAGAACTATTCGTGGAAGCCCTGAAGCCGATAGTCGATTCCTGGTGGTTGTTGACACTGGATGCAGATCGAGGCCTTAGTGCCGCAAAGTTGGCGTCCCGCATCGAATCGCAAGTGGCGCCAGAAAAGCTTTTTGCCAACATTGCCGATGCACTGGATCATGCGCTGTCATCTTTGGATAATCAGGATATAATGCTCGTTACCGGTTCCTTCGTAACTGTCGAATATTTGCTACGCGCACTTTCCGATTCAGGCCAACAAAACTAGTATGGATCAAAACATTAAAAATCGTCTCGTTGGCATCAGCGTGATTTTTGCTCTTGCCGTAATTTTTCTACCCATGATTCTAGATGGTTCCGGGGTACGCAAAGATAAGCTCGAAGTCGTAATTCCGGTACAACCCCTGGTCAGTGCCAATCCGGAGTTTGAATCGAAGATAATCGAACTGAAGGCCAAGACTGACGAGTTGCCAGACCTCGAGCCTCGCCTCATCGATGAAAACTCTTCAAAAAATCAGATCGAGCGCGTAGATGTTGCCAAAGTCGATTCGAAATCTGAGCCAGACACAAAAGCCCAGCCTGAAATAGAAGTTAAAAAGATAAAAGCAAAGGCTGATGTTACGCCGACGCTTAAGGAGGGCGGCGATAGCTGGGTGCTGCAGGTAGGTAGCTTCAAGGACCGAGACAAGGCCCTGGTGCAGCGGGACAAGATACGCAAATCTAATATTGCTGCCGTGTTTATCGAGCAATTCAAGGTCGATAACAAGCCCAGTTTTCGGGTCCGACTGGGACCATTTATCAATCGTGATCAAACCAGGGTGGCGCAGAACAAGATAAAAGCCAAGCACGACATTGATGGCATAATCATGAAGTATGAAAGATAATCACGCATCCAGGGCTGATTGACGCTTTGATTGTTAGTGACTACACCTATTACTCGACAGTATCCATGCCAACTAGACGAGGGCCACTATGAGTTGGCTTGATCTTCTAATTCTTGGCGTTATCGCGTTATCAGCTTTAATTAGCCTGATCCGCGGTTTCGTTAAGGAATCTATTTCCTTGCTAAGCTGGATTGCCGCGGGCATTGTCGCTTTTCGGTATTTTTCAGCGATGGCAGAATTGCTCGAACCCTACCTGGCAGATCCAACGATTCGTAGCATGGCAGCGTTTGCTGTTCTGTTTATCAGCACCTTGATCATAGGCGCTATCATCAATTTTATAATGAGCCAACTGGTTTCGAAAACCGGATTAAGCGGCACGGACAAGGCCCTCGGCGTTGTATTCGGCGGAGCCCGTGGTGTCCTGATCGTGACCATGATTGTATTGCTAGCAAGTCTTACCCCCATGCCTGAGGCACAGTGGTGGCAGGATTCGGCAATGGTTGGTTTTTTTCAGCAATTGGCGGAGTGGGTTAAAGGAATTATCCCGGCTGATGCAGTTGAGAGTTTCAGTTTTTAATCACGCGGCGGCAGTATAGGTAACGAGATATGTGTGGAATAGTCGGGATAGTCAGCCACCAAGCAGTTGCACAGGTTATATACGATTCATTGCTGGTGTTGCAGCATCGCGGGCAGGATTCGGCGGGCATCGTGGTCAGTGACAAAAACAAGTTAAACCTGCGTAAGGGCAATGGCCAGGTTAGCGATGTATTTCACACCCGACATATGCTTGAGCTAACCGGTACCCTGGGTATCGGGCATGTGCGCTATCCCACGGCAGGCTGTTCATCATCTGCCGAAGCCCAGCCATTTTACGTCAATTCACCGTATGGCATTACCCTGGCGCATAACGGTAATCTGACCAATGTCGAGAAACTAAAATCGGAGCTGTATCAGTCCGATTTACGCCACATTAATACCGAGTCTGATTCCGAGGTACTGCTCAATGTGTTTGCGCATGAGTTGCAAAGTTGCGGTAGCCTCAATATTAACGCTGATGAAATCTTTACAGCTGTGACCGAAACCCATAAGCGTATTGAAGGCGCTTATGCCGTGGTCGCGATGTTGACAGGTAAGGGGATTGTAGGCTTTCGTGATCCGCGTGGTATTCGGCCACTAGTCTACGGCAAACGTGAGACTGGAGATGGCAGCGAGTACATGATCGCGTCGGAGAGCGTCGCCCTACAGACCTCGGGCTTTGAACTGATAGCCGATTTAAAACCAGGGGAAGCCGTATTTATCGATGTTGCAGGAGCCATTCATCAACGGCAATGCGCGGCTTCGCCCGAACTCAACCCGTGTATTTTTGAATATGTCTATCTCGCACGACCTGACTCGATAATCGACGATATTTATGTTTATAAGGCGCGCTTGCGCATGGGCGTAAAACTGGCGCGTAAGATTTTAAAGCAGATGCCAAAACACGATATCGACGTGGTAATACCGATTCCTGATACCAGCCGACCGTCAGCTATCGAACTTGCTTATCACCTGGGTGTCAAGTTTCGGGAAGGCTTCATCAAGAATCGCTATATAGGCCGAACCTTTATCATGCCCGGGCAACAAATGCGCAAGAAATCGGTACGCCGTAAGCTCAATCCCATCGATATTGAATTCAAGGGCAAGAATGTTCTGCTGGTTGATGATTCCATCGTGCGGGGAACCACGTCGAAGCAGATAATTCAAATGGCTCGCGAAGCAGGGGCGAAAAAGGTTTATATCGCATCTGCGGCGCCACCGGTGCGCTATCCCAACGTATACGGTATCGACATGCCCGCGGCAAACGAACTGGTTGCCCATGAACGCAGCGAAGCTGAAATA
>Ga0265309_10001579_pt1 | contig 10066 bp, 8 predicted proteins | sample Helome_FD_192492 | JGI IMG/M metagenome (GOLD analysis project Ga0265309, IMG submission 192492) | Marine sediment microbial communities from subtidal zone of North Sea - Hel_20160524 (Illumina Assembly) | ecosystem: Environmental > Aquatic > Marine > Subtidal zone > Sediment ...
GGTTGTCTTCAAGATTTTTATCGCTTTTCTGGACACCCCACTTCTCTATCTTTTCGTATATATTTTGAGAAAGCGTTTTGGTCTTGCGATCGGGGATGAAATTAAGCTGGATTCGTAAAATAATTCCTACGTTTTTGAGTTCTTTACCCATAGTCTGACACAGTATGAACAAGAAATGGTTAAAAATAGCAGGAGCCACCCTTGGAATCCTAATTGTACTATTACTGCTGATTCCGATTTTATTCCAATCAAAATTGGAATCCCTGCTTGTCCGGAAAGCAAATGAAGCTATTCATGGGACATTATCTATTGAAAGTGCTCAGTTGAGCTTGTTTCAAAATTTCCCAAAGGCAACAGTAACTATAAATGACCTTTTACTTATTAATGCGGCTCCTTTTGAAGGGGATACACTGGTCACGGCAGAGAAAGTTTCTCTTACTATGCCCCTTACAGAGTTATTTGGAGACGATACCGTAACCATCCATTCTTTTGGGATTGAAGGAGCGAACTTAAATTTAAAAGAGAATACTGAAGATCAAACGAATTACGACATCTCAAAGTCGGCAGAAGACCCAGCCACACCAGATTCGAATGAAGCCGCTCAATTTGCGGTAAGCAGCTATGAAATTTCGGATTCAAAATTAAACTATGAAGATCTGGACACAGGACTCAGTTTTACGCTGAATAATATTGAGCATGAGGGAGAAGGCACTTTCTCGCTGGAGGAATCCCTTTTAAATACACAAACACAAACGAATATCAGCCTACGAACCGAGGGGGTGACCTGGTTAGACGAGATTCCGGTTAATTTAAAGGCAATCATAGGAATTGACCTCGAGAATAATACCTACACCTTCAAGGATAATTCCGGGTTTTTGAGAGACTTGCCAGTTGAACTTTCTGGCTCTGTTCAAATTTTAAAAGAGTCCCAGAAATGGGCAGTCAACCTTAAAACACTGAATTCAGATTTTGAAAATTTCTTGTCCCTGCTACCGGAGGCATATAAAGGATATACGGATGGAATAACAAGCCGTGGAACTTTTGAACTGGAAGGTGTACTCGAGGGTAATTGGGATGATACACATATCCCCAAGCTTGATTTTCATATAGTGGCAAAAAATGGATACTTAAAATACCCTGACCTGGGCAAAGCCTTGGAGAATATTCAATTTGAAATTGGGATAAAGAATACAACCGGACTCCCAAAAGATACTTTTATAGCCATCGACAATGCTGTATTTTCTATAGGTTCCGATAAGGTTCATCTCAGTTCTGTACTCTCAGAATTGACAGGGAATATGCACGTTAACGGCACTTTAAAAGCCAATGTAGACCTCAAGAATCTGAAAGAAGCCTATCCGCTGGAAAGTCTTAAAACAGTTGAAGGCAAACTACAGGCAGATGTGACTTCAAGTTTTTCAATGAGCGATATTGAAACGGGTTCTTATGAAAAAACCAGGTCCAGTGGTGATATTATATTGGATGGCATTCGATACAGACAGGAAAATGCTCCGGATACTTATATAGAAAATGCGGCATTTACGTTCACTCCTGAAGCTGTGATTGTAGAACAAATGTCGGGGACCACGGGAAATTCTGATTTTTCATTGAAGGGTAAAGTGACCAATATGCTTGGCTATACTTTGAAGAAGGAGCCGTTGAAAGGAAATTTCACCCTTCGCTCCAAGCGACTGGATCTGAACGATTTTATGGGCGACGATGTAGATTCACAGGATGAAGAGAATAATCCTGAGGGGGAGCATTGGCAGATTCCAGATTTCTTGAATGCAGAATTTGCTGCTGATATTTCTGAGGTGATCTACGATGATATCGTGTTGAGTGATATTTCAGGGGCCCTGAGAATACAAGATGGCGGTGCCAATTTTTCAGATGTCTCATCCAAATTTTTGGGAGGAAATCTTTTGGCCGATGGAAAACTTGTCGCCAATGGCAAGCCCACTTTTGATATTCAGCTTGCACTGCAAAACAACAGTATATCGGAGTTGTTAAACGCGACGACTTTCTTCGAAAAACTAGCTCCTATTGCCAAAGGACTTCAGGGCACAATGGATTCTAAGTTTAGAATGCAAGGGAGCTTTGCCGATGGGTTTGAGCTGGACTTTAACAGTCTTTCCGGCCAGGCACAAACAGAATTAAAAGCGTTGGACAAGGTATTGGGAGAGCAATCTATCATTCGTGGTTTGAAGCAAAAGCTCAATTTTTTAAATGAGGAATCCCTCGACTTAAAAGGCCTGAAAACAGTGCTGAAATTTCAGGATGGAAATATTACCGTAAGCCCGTTTACCTTCAACTATGAGGATATCCAAATAGGGGTAAATGGCAGTCATACGTTTAACGGGGATATGAAATATGAGATGCAATTGGAGGTTCCTGCCTATTATCTCGGAAGTGAGGTAAATACATTGATTGATTCATTAGACGATCCGGAATTAAAGGAGATACCTGTTCCTGTTAATGTATCGATCTCTGGCACCTATGCTTCGCCAACCATTAGTACAGACCTTAAATCTAGCGTAACTGCATTGACAGGCAAACTTGTTGAGATACAAAAAGCCAGATTGAAAGAGAAGGGCACGGAAAAAGTCAAAGATCTGATCGGCGGTATTTTCTCTTCAGGGCAAAAAGATAGTACGAACAGGGATACGGTTTCAGAACCATCTGTGAAAGGCGTTTTGGGGGATATCCTGAGCAAAGGTTCAAAGTCGGCAGATTCGACAGTAACAACTACTGATTCTTCCGCTCAGAAACCGCCTTCTATAGAAAAGACTGCCACGGATATCATAGGGGGAATATTTAAGAAGAAAAAACAAGATACCACTGCAAAGGATTCGGTTAACCAATAGTTAGCTGAACTACAGTACCTTCATTTCCGCGAATATTGAAGACTGTACTATCTTCAAATATGAAATACTGTCCTTTTATTCCTTTGAGGATACCTTTATACGAAGGAGTCTTACTCAGGTTTAAACTTTTTACTTTCTCGGGGTATTGCAAGACCGGAAAATCCATATGGAATTCATCACTATCGGCTACGTAATATGATATAGCTTCTTCAGGAATGTAACTTCTTAGTTTTATACGCCATTCTTTCAGATCTTCATCCTCAACTTGATTGGTCAGCATTTTCCGCCAATTGGTTTTATCGCTAAGATGGTCTTTTAAGGCTACCTCCGTGATCCCTGCTAAATATCTATTGGGAGTTTCAACGATAGTGATCGCCTCATGGGCGCCCTGGTCTATCCATCGGGTAGGTACTTGTGTTTTGCGAGTGACACCTACTTTGATGTTGCTGGAATTGGCCAGATATACGATATGGGGCTGAAGTTGCACTTTCTTTTCATAAGCGAGGTCACGATCCTCCTGATCCAAATGTGCTTTGCTTAATTCCGGACGCATGATCCAATCTCCTGCTGCTGGAATGTCAAAAAAGCACTGACGACAAAAACCTTGTCTGTAAATAGGCCTCTCTTCTCCACAATTCAAGCACTGATACGATAAGAACTTTATCTCCAGCGGCTTGTCGAGTATTTGATTGACATTGAGAAAATCGGCTTCAAATACCAGGTAATACTGTATAGGAGATCCATGTTCTGTAGACATTTTGCGGAGTACACCTCGAAAATTCATGCCGTGTATTTCATCGGTATTTGTTTGTAAATACCCTGTTTAAAGTTAAATTTAGAGTCGCTATAAAGATATCCAAAATGCCAATACCATTATTTAATTCTATAGCATCCTGGCTTTTAAAGAAGAGATTTCACCAGATAGAGCTTTTTCTCAAATATCCCGGTGAAGTTCAGCAGGAGGTATTACAGCAATTATTGGAATTAGCAGGTGAAACAGAAATAGGGAAGCAATATGAATTTGATACTCTAAATTCATACAGCGCATTTGCAGAACGCATACCCATTGTCTCCTATGAGGAGTTCGAGCCCATGATAGAACGTACACGCAGGGGGGAGCAAAATATATTTTGGCCTACAGCGATAAAGTGGTTTGCTAAAAGTAGCGGGACAACCAATTCGAAGAGTAAATTCATTCCGGTAAGTTCAGAGGCGCTTGAAGATTGCCATTATAAATCGGGCAAGGATATGCTGTGTTTGTATCTGAATAATAATGAGAACTCCCAACTATTCACAGGTAAAGGTCTTCGACTGGGAGGCAGTAAAGAATTATACGAGGACAATGGCACCTTTTTTGGCGACCTGTCTGCGATCTTGATAGACAATATGCCTTTTTGGGCCGAAATGAGCAGTACACCAAGCAATAAGGTCTCATTGATGGGTGAGTGGGAAACTAAGTTATCTGCGATCATAAATGAAAGCATTCAGCAAAATGTTACCAGTTTAGTTGGTGTACCCAGCTGGATGTTGGTGTTGCTGCACAAGGCACTTGAAGATACGGGCAAAAATCACCTCTTTGAGATTTGGAATAATTTAGAAGTATATTTTCACGGTGGCGTTAGTTTTAACCCTTACAGGGATCAGTTTCAGGCGATTTTACCCCGGAAAAATTTCAACTACTACGAGATCTATAATGCATCTGAAGGCTTCTTTGCCATACAGGATAGGAATCATGCGGACGATTTGCTCTTGATGCTTGATTACGGGATCTTTTATGAATTCATCCCTATGGATGCTTACGGTACGGAGAGCCCTAAAGCCATTCCCTTATGGGAGGTTGAAACGGGCGTGAACTACGCATTGGTTATTACGACGAACGCTGGATTATGGAGATACAAAATTGGCGATACCTTGCGCTTTACCTCTACAGATCCTTATCGAATTAAGATAACGGGCAGGACCAAGCACCACATCAATGTCTTTGGAGAAGAATTGATCATAGAGAATGCAGAACGTGCAATAGAAAAATCTTGTCAACTTACAGGGGCAGCCGTAAAGGATTTTACAGTTGCACCGGTTTACATGTCAGGCAAGGAAAAAGGTGCACATGAATGGGTGATCGAATTCAAGAAGGCACCCAACAGATTAGACGATTTTACCCAATTGCTGGATACTAATTTGAAATCCCTGAATTCTGACTATGAGGCTAAGCGATACAAGAACATGACATTGAATATTCCCATTGTCCATGTCGCCCAGGAAAATCTATTCTACAACTGGTTAAAATCCAAAAACAAGCTGGGAGGCCAGCATAAGATCCCCAGATTGTCCAATACAAGGGATTATATTGACGAACTTCTTCAAATGAATAAATAGGAAAACACCTGTCAATTCCTCTATTCACACAGTTTTCTTACCCATTAATACATTGATTTACTAGATTCAGACTATTCTTTTTGATCTTGTCAGAGGATTGATTAGTATCGCTTTCTGAGACAAGAGGAATGGAATAACTGAAGCTTGACATATCTGATGTCATCGAGTATATAGCCCAAATCAACCAATAAATAAGGTTTTTCCTCACTAATTGTCCATTTTAGAGCTTTGTACGCACCAATCTTAATATTTACCTATGGCTGAACGACTAGTAATCTTATCTGATATGTGGGGGGCTAAAAAAGGCCTTTGGATAATGTCCTACCTGGCATATTTGCAACCTTATTTTGATATTGAATTCCATGATTGCCGACAATTGGCAAATATTGATGTACCGTTAAACACCCAGGAAAACGTTTACAAAGCATTTAAAAATGGAGGTATGGACCTTGCTGTACGCCATTTGCTAATAAAAGAAAAATCACCAGCCCATTTCCTCACCTTTTGTGCCGGGGGTACAATTGCATGGGAGGCTGGTCTTAAGGGAATGCCCATGAAATCTTTGTATGCGGTTTCGCCGATTGATCTGACGGATTATTCCGGGAAACCAGATTGCCCGGTTACGCTAATTTTCGGGCAAGATGATGAACACATTCCCGATTTCCTATGGGCAGATAAAATGGGATTGAAAATGGAGCACATCTCCAGGTATGGACACGAGCTTTACTCCGATGAAAAGATCATCAGTAAGATATGTCAGGATATTCTGGAAAATTTTTTAAAAGAGCAACACCAGGCTTAGGACACTGCCTTTAATTTTTTAACCGTCTCGTAGGATAGTTTAGCTTCGGCATAAGGTTTTGTTACCTTAAATTCCTTTTCTCCTGTAGAAGGCATTTCAAACATGGCATCTGTAAAGACAGCTTCACAGAGGGATCTCAAGCCCCTTGCACCTAATTTATACTCAATTGCCTGTTCTACGATGTAATCAAGAGCCTGTTCAGTGATCTTAAATTGAATGCCGTCCATTGCAAAAAGTTTTTCATACTGCTTGATAATGGCATTCCTGGGTTCCGTCAAAATGGCTCTCAATGTTTTCTTATCCAAAGGATTCATATGGGTTAAAACAGGTAAACGCCCTATGATCTCAGGTATAAGTCCGTAATCTTTTAGATCTTTTGGAATAATGTATTGTAGCACGTTAGCTTCACTGATACTTTCTTCCTTCTTAGACGCACTGTAACCAATGGCCTGCATATTCAGGCGCTTGGAAATGATCCGTTCTATACCATCAAAAGCACCTCCTGCAATGAAGAGGATATTTTCAGTATTTACTTCTATGAATTTTTGATCCGGGTGCTTGCGACCTCCTTTAGGGGGTACATTTACAACCGTTCCTTCGAGTAATTTTAATAATCCCTGTTGTACACCCTCACCAGACACATCACGGGTAATGGAAGGATTATCACTTTTACGGGCAATTTTGTCTATTTCATCTATAAAAACAATTCCCCGCTCTGCTTTTTCCAGGTTGTAATCGGCAGCTTGTAACAAGCGTGTCAGGATGCTTTCAACATCTTCCCCGACATAACCGGCTTCTGTAAGGACAGTAGCATCTACAATGGCCAAAGGCACATTTAACATACGTGCAATGGTTTTGGCCATAAGTGTTTTCCCCGTACCAGTTTGTCCTACCATGACTATGTTGCTCTTTTGGATCTCAACATCGTCTTCCTTTGATTTAGGTTGTAACAGGCGTTTATAGTGATTATAAACAGCAACGGACATAACTTTCTTTGTCCGCTCCTGACCAATAACGAATGTATCCAGGAAGTCCTTGATCTCAACCGGCTTTTTGAGTACAAGCTCTGAGGCAAGGTCATTGGTTTTGGATTGCTTGGATTCTTCTGCAACAATACCGTAGGCCTGATCAATGCAACGATCGCATATGTGGGCATCCAGCCCTGCGATGAGCAGATTGGTTTCAGGCTTTTTCCGGCCGCAAAATGAACATTCAAGATTTTCCTTCGCCATGATTTAAGTTCCTTACTTATTGTATAACGACCATTTCTGGGTTTTGGTTTACCATTTCGATAAACGGATCATACCGTACGATCTTAATCCTTGTCTCTTTCAAGTATTTCATCAATCATGCCATATTCCATGGCTTCCTCGGCCTTCATCCAGTAGTCGCGATCACTATCTTCAAAGACCTTGTCGAATTTCTGATTTGTATGATTTGAAATAATATGGTAGAGTTCGTCTTTTATCTTCAATATTTCCTTAGCTGCTATCTCTATATCACTGGCCTGACCTTGTGTCCCCGACATAGGCTGGTGGATCATAACTCGTGAATGTTTTAAGCCGCTTCTCTTACCTTTTTCCCCTGCGCATAATAGAACGGCGGCCATAGAGGCAGCCATACCCGTACAAATTGTGGCCACATCGGGTTTTATGAATTGCATTGTATCATAAATACCCAGACCAGCATAAACGCTGCCACCTGGAGAATTAATATAGATCTGTATGTCTTTTGAAGAATCTGCGCTTGCCAGGAATAATAACTGCGCTTGTATAATGTTCGCAACCTGGTCATTTATGCCCGTACCCATGAAAATGATCCGATCCATCATCAAACGCGAGAAGACATCCATAGCGATGGCATTCAGTTGTCTTTCCTCAATAATATTAGGAGTCATCCCTACCGGGTACATACTGTGAAGGATCTTATCGTAATAAAGGCTGTTAATACCCTGATCCTTTATGGCAAAATCTTTAAACTCTTTAGTATAGTCCATGCATTTCGGAACGTATGTTCAACAAAAAAAAAGGTGCCGAAAGCAAGAATTCCGGCACCGTAAATATACATATTATATTGTCAAAACTTAGCTGTAAACCTCTTTCACAAAATTTTCATAGCTAACCTCTTTTACTTTGAGATTAACCTTCTCTTTATACAGGTTTAATAACTTCTGACTCATCAATTGCTCGGAAAGCCGCTTTACTTCATCCTGATTACTCAAGACCCGACCGGCTATATTTTCCAGGTCTTCTTCCTTGGGATCGAGTTGGCCATATTGGGCCATTTGGGATTTAATAAAACCTTTGGCAAATTCTTTTAGTTCATCGTATTGAAGTTCAATACCGTGATCTTTTATGAGTTTGCCTTCTATAAGTTGATATCGAAGTCCTTTTTCAGTGCGCTCAAATTCTTCCTGTGCCTCTGCATCGCTCAATGGTTTTTCCCCGGTGGTTTTGATCCATTTGGTCAAAAACTCTTTTGGTAGTTCAAAGGAGACGTTTTCTATCAAGCGTTCTGTGACATCATTCAATAGCTTTTGATCTGACTGCTGTACGAATTGCTCTTCCCCTTCGGCTTTTATTCGATCTCTTAGTTCTTTCTCTGAGGTCACCCCGTCTTTGCCGTAAAGCTTGTCAAAAATCTCCTGGTTTAACTCGGCGGGCTGGCGCTCATTTATTTCTTCGATCGTAAAGCTTACATCGATATTCAATCCTTCTGCCTTTTCCCTGTTTACCCCTAGAGAGCCGGCTAAAATATATTCTTCCTTAAAAAGGCCTTTTGTTTTTAAGACTACTACATCATTCAGGGATTTTCCGAGAAGAAGCCCAAGCATTTTTTTGCTTTTAACCTGATCGATCTCTACAATAGCCTTATTATCGATCTCTTCTTCTTCATTCCTGAACGTACCACTAACTTCACTGTTCTTTTCCACTTTGGACTGAGAAATCAGCTTGCCATATTGCTTCTGGATCCGATCTATCTGCTCATCCAACATCTTTTTATCAGCAGTGATCTTATAATGGGTAATAGCCTTTTTTAATTTGAGCGGGACCTCAAACGCAGGTGCTAAACCCAGATCGAATTCAAAAGCGAAATCATCGTCATCCCAATTGAAGTTATCTTGTTGCCTGGGTAACGGATTGCCCAGGACATCGAGTTTCTCCTCGTTGAGGTATTTGCCCAGGTTATCTTGAATAAGTTTGTTGACTTCATCGACCAATACGGCTTTCCCGTATTGCTTCTCGATCAGGCCCATTGGGACCTGACCTTTACGAAAGCCAGGGATATTTGCCTGTCTTCTGTAATCTTTTAGGATCTTTTCTACTTGGTCCTTGTAATCGTCTTTTGAAATTGCCACCGTAATAACGGCATTCAGTTCATCGATTTGTTCTTTGGTGATGTTCATTATTTCACAACATTAAGGGGACTAAAAATGGGTAGCAAAAGTAGTGGATTTTGCCTGTTCATCCAAGTTTATTCGACTATAGTTAAGCAGTCTTCTTTTTCTTGCGATCTTCTTTTAAAATTGAATAGAAAATGGATTGAAGAAGGGAAAGAAGTAAGCTAAAAAGAAGGGCCCACCAGAAATTGCTGACATCGAAGCCGCCGATCATATAATCAGCCAATAAAATGATCAGGGCATTTATGACTAGTAAGAAGAGTCCGAATGTGACCAGGGTCACAGGAAGAGTAAGCAAGATTAGGACCGGTTTCACCAGCAGATTTAAAATACTTAAAACCACGGCAACGATCAGGGCTGTAACATAGGTATCTACAGACACCCCGGGTAATACTTTAGCAAGGATGACAACTGCCAAAGCACTCAATAACATGCGAAAGATCATTTTCATAGTGCAGGAAATAAAAATACCCTGTAGCACGAGCTACAGGGCTATGTTTAAGTGCCCTTAATTAACATATAAGCCCGTAAAATCTAATGGATTGACACCCGGTAGATTAGATCCGTATTTGGCGTTAATGACATCTACAAACAAATTGGCCATTAAGGCATAGCCTCTTGGGG
>Ga0265309_10001581_pt1 | contig 10065 bp, 13 predicted proteins | sample Helome_FD_192492 | JGI IMG/M metagenome (GOLD analysis project Ga0265309, IMG submission 192492) | Marine sediment microbial communities from subtidal zone of North Sea - Hel_20160524 (Illumina Assembly) | ecosystem: Environmental > Aquatic > Marine > Subtidal zone > Sediment ...
AGCGGAGTGCTTAAAGGTTATGTCCTAAGTAGTTATTCAGCGAGAAAATTAGGCATGCAAACTACCGGTAATGCAGGTGGTGTGCATAATCTAGAGTTACAAGCAGGCGAAAAAGATTTAGATCAGTTGCTTAAGCAGATGCAAAAAGGATTGTTAGTGACAGAATTGATTGGGCATGGCGTGAATACGGTTACCGGTGACTATTCGCGCGGCGCCGTAGGATATTGGGTAGAGAATGGTGAGATTCAATATCCAGTAGATGAAATTACCATTGCTGGTAATTTAAAAGATATGTATCAAAAGATTGTTGAAGTCGGCAATGATTTAGATCGACGTAGTAATATTATTACGCCGTCATTATTAATCGATAATATGATAGTTGCCGGTAACTAATACGAGATAAATTCAATTAGCAGTATCTTCGTTCAACCATTTTACGCTAGTGATTTGAATGGAGACATCTAGTTTTCCATTTTCAAATTTATCTAGTTTTATCGGAATATAATTCAGCTTTTCAGCATACCAACCTAAATAGGTTGTTTTTTTATCATTATCTTTTTTGCGCACATATTTGTTGGCATCAAACTCTCCAACTTTTGTGCTAACTGATTCTGTAGCTTCTAGTTGGTATTTATATTCTTTTAGTCTGCCTTTAGAAATAACAGAGTAGATGTTGGTTGAGCTTTCCTTGTCAGGTTCGCGCATTAGTAATAGCTGAGCAGAATAATTATCAAAAGTATTTTCTGGGACATTTAACTGATTATTTTTATCTTTGTATTTCACTGAAGCTTTGTTGTTATCCCAGTCAAAAACATAATGTTCGTTGCGGTTTTTTTCCTTATCTTGCATTTCATGTTTAAACTCAATTGTTCGATAACTGTTTTTGATTAACTTCAAAACTGCTCGGTCGGTAATTATTTGATCACCGAGAAAAAATGCAGCCATACCTACAGGTTTGGTTTTCGACTCGTAGATTAGTTCATCGCCTACTTTCTTTAAGCTCACATCCATCTTTCCAACGCGCATAGAGCCTTTATGTATGTCATAACTGGCTTCAAACTCAGGAGGCAGATTGGTGTCATTTAGTATTGAGGCTGAGCTGCCCCAAGCCAACTGATGCAAGGCTAATATTGCAACGAGAGCAAAGAATATATTTTTCATTATCAATCTTCTATCTTAATAGACCCTCATGATTTGGAGCAAGTAGTACAGCTTGATCTATTGGTGAGTCATCTAAATACGCTTTACCATTTTTAAAAGTTAAGCGTTTTTCACAAAACCATTTAACCGCGAGAGGGTAGATGATGTGTTCTTTTTCTAATACACGTGCAGCTAACACATCTACCGTATCAGAATTTTCTACCTTCACTTTAGCTTGAATAACTAAAGGCCCTTCATCTAAATCTGCGGTAACAAAGTGTACAGAGCAACCATGTTCAACCTCGTCTGCTTCTAAGGCACGCGCATGAGTATGCAGGCCTGTGTATTTTGGTAATAGAGAAGGATGAATATTTAAAATATTCCCTTGATATTCATTTATAAAGGTTGGACTAAGAACACGCATAAATCCCGCCAGAATGATTAGCTTAATATTATAGACATCAAGTGTTTTGATGAGTTCCTGTTCAAAGGCTTCACGTGTAGCGTGGTTTTTATGCTCAATCACATGAGTGGGGATATTTGCATGTTGAGCACGAACTAATCCGAATGCATCAGGATTATTACTAATTACGCAGGCGAGTTCAGCGTTTATATGACCTTGTTCTATATGATCAATAATGGATTGCAAGTTACTGCCACCACCAGAGATTAATACAGCAATCTTGCAGCTATGTTCTTGTACAGCTTCTGGCACAGTTTTACTGTAGCGATATTTTTTGGTTTGAAGATGATTTTTTAATCTCGCCAATTCTTATAGCAGAGTGATTACTTTCTTGGCTAAGTTTAATCGCTTTGCTCGCTTGATTTTCAGGTAGTACAACTAACATGCCCATACCGCAGTTAAAAACACGTAACATCTCTTCATTATCGACCTGTCCCATTTTTTGTAACCAGTCAAATACAATAGAGCGCTTCCAGCTATTGGTATCGATATGAGCAAGGAAGCCATCAGGAATTACGCGTGGTACATTTTCCGTCAGTCCGCCGCCAGTAATGTGGCATAAACCGTGAACATCAAATTTCTCTATCAATGATAAAACAATATTTGTGTAGATGACGGTGGGTTGCAATAACAATTCACCTAATGGTCTACCATCAATCATTTCGTCTAGTGAAGTATTGGTGGTTTCGATGATCTTGTTTACAAGAGAAAACCCATTGGAGTGTATGCCGCTGGAGGGTAGGCCGATAATTACATCGCCATCATTAATCTGACTGCCATCTATTAGTTTGCTATGTTCGACAACTCCTACACAAAACCCTGCGAGGTCATACTCGCCATCGTCGTACATGCCAGGCATTTCTGCAGTTTCACCGCCAATCAATGCTGCTCCAGACTGTCGACAGCCTTCGGCAATACCTTCGACGACGACTTTAGCTGCTTCTACCGATAATTTACCAGTGGCAAAGTAGTCCAGGAAAAATAGGGGTTCAGCTCCTTGTACGATAACGTCATTCACGCACATCGCGACTAAATCAATGCCAATGGTGGCGTGTTGCTTTAGCTGCTGGGCTAAGCGCAGTTTGGTGCCCACACCATCGGTTCCAGAGACCAAAATAGGCTTCTGGTACTTATCTTGTTGCAGTGCAAACAGACCGCCAAAGCCTCCGATACTGGACATGACTTCTGGCCGGTGAGTGGAGCGAATCGCTGGTTTGATTAGATCAACGAGTTTATTTCCAGCATCAATATCGACACCAGCATTTTTATAGCTAAGACCCATGTTTTAAGTAATATAAGTATGTATTGTAACTAATTGAAAAAATTGAATTAGAATGAAGAAATTGTGACTTAAATAGAGCTTTCTAGTATTGCCATTGCTTCATAATTCGGTTACTTATACCATCAGAAGGCTAATAATAATAAGCATTTTTAATAGTGTATTAATATAGAGTGCATTGTATGCCTCTTATTTGTATCACCAAGATTGTATTACCCTGAGTAGTATTACAAGAGGAGCTAAGACATAAATGTCTTATTGGAGATTCATTCCGAACATAATTACCTTGTTGCGTTTTGCTGCAGTGCCTCTTCTTGTCTGGTGGTTATTTGATAACCAATTCAATAATGCCTTATTACTGTGCATTCTGATGGGTTTATCTGATGCACTGGATGGTTACCTAGCGAAAACTTTTGATTGGAAGACCACACTTGGGTCTTATTTGGATCCTGCGGCGGATAAAGTCATGCTGATTAGCTCGTATATTGCTCTAGGAGCTTTAAACCTGCTGCCTCATTGGTTGGTATTGATTGTAATTATGCGCGATGTTGCTTTGCTTTCAGGTGCCGTTTCCTATGTATCCATGACAAGGCGTTTGGAAATAGAACCTAGCCTAATTAGCAAACTCAATACTTTTGTTCAAATACTATTAGTACTCGCAGTAATCTATAGCCAGATAAATGCTTTCCCAGTGATAATTATCCAAACCCTTATTGGATTAACTCTATTTACTACCATTGCAAGTGGCTACGAATATTTAGTGGAAGAACGCTCAAGACGAGCATCCAAGCACTCCAGTAAGCAAACGTAAGTTTTAAACGTTTCTTGATAGGTAATTTTGAATGACAACTTCCTGTCAGCAGACGCCTACGCAATATTCACTTGATATTGCATTACCAAAATTTGCAACCTTCGAAACGTTTATTGATAGCAGTGATAGTCAGCTTCTATCTGTTTTAAAGCAATTAGCGCAAGAATCTTTATCTGAGCCACACCAATACTTTCTTTGGGGATCAGCTTGCACAGGCAAAACACATCTACTGCAAGCTATTTGTAATCATCAAGCAAATACGCAACAGAATGCAATATATCTGCCAATGAAAGAGCTCATTAGTCAGCAAGCGAGTTTATTAAATGATATGCAACAGTTAGATGTTTTGTGTATTGATGATGTAGATGTAGTTTTGGGTGATGAAGAATGGGATCGGCAATTATTTTTTTTGATAAACGAATTACGTGCTAGCAATAAAAGTATCGTAATGACAGCGACAGTAAATCCGCACGAGGTTATGGTTTCATTTCCCGACCTTGCTTCAAGGTTGGTGTGGGGTTCGGTATATAAATTAAATTTGCTAGAAGATGATGATAAAAGTCTAGCAATACAAAAACATGCAAAAGCACGAGGTTTAGATGTGTCAGCTGAAGTATGCAGCTTTTTGCTAAAGCGTTTTCCGCGTGATCTCAGCAAGCTTATAGGATTATTAGATAAGCTGGATGAGGAGTCTTTAGTTCAGCAAAAAAAGGTTACTGTGCCGTTTGTAAAATCGGTATTGAATATTAACTAATAATTGATCCCTAATTTTAAAGGAGCCTTGATTTGTTCTTAGACGAGGTAAAAATTATTGAAATGAGCGACGTGTATAGATTTATGCATGAGCGATATTGAAATCATTTTTTAACTAATTATAAGGATAAATCAGGGGTTACGTGCAATAGTGGCTACTCTTTTGCCTAAGGCAAAACACAAATTCTTTTCTTCTTCGCTCAGTTTGTTGTTACTTTCAGGTCCAGCTAAATGGCTTGCACCATAAGGTGTGCCGCCTGTATTGGTGCTGAGTAATTCGCTTTCACTATAGGGAATGCCAACAATCATCATGCCGTGATGTAATAAAGGTAGCATCATAGAGAGCAGGGTAGTTTCTTGTCCGCCGTGTAAGCTGGAAGTAGAAGTAAACAATCCTGCAGGTTTATCAATTAAAGCGCCCGATAACCACTGCGTACTGGTGCTATCTAAGAAGTATTTTAATGGTGCAGCCATGTTTCCAAATCGAGTTGGGCTACCCATTAATAAACCATCACATTGCTCAAGATCAGATGTTTCAGCATAAGGATGACCTTCTTCTGGAATGCTATCTTCAATCGCTTCACAAGTTGTGGAGACAGGAGCAACAGTGCGAAGTTTGGCTTCCGTACCATCTACAGAGTTCACACCTCTCGCCATGTGTTGTGCCATATCTTTAGTGGCACCATGGCGAGAATAATATAAGACTAAAATATTTTTCATTTTTATATTTGGGGATTATAAAATCTCTAGAACATTTTCAGGTGGTCTGCCAATCGCAGCTTTGCCATTGTGAACCACGATGGGTCGTTCAATTAGAATTGGGAAATTCATCATTGCATCGAGTATCTCTTCTTCCGAAGAGGAGTCATTCAATCCGGCTTCTTGATAGGCGCTTTCATGTTTTCTTAACAACTGATCGGCAGAAAGTCCAAGTAAAGTAAGGATATTTTTTAATTCTGACTTGGAAGGTACAGTTTGCAAATATTCAATCACTTCAGGTTCAGTGCCTTTATCGTTTAATAGCTCTAAAGTCATACGACATTTGGAACACTTTGGATTGAAGTAGATAGTGGTTTGACTACTGCTCATTACTGCTTTTTCTCCTGTTTAAATCCGGTTATATTTAGGCCGCATTATATTTGATTATATGAATGATTATAAGAAAGCATTTGGGGTTTCTTATATTAATGGATATATAAACCAGCAATGAATTCAAGCGAAGATAGCACCTGTATTCGTTGCATAGTATCTGGAAAAGTGCAGGGCGTATTTTATCGTGCCTCAACGCGCGAGCAAGCATCGCGGTTGAATATAAAGGGTCACGCAAAAAATTTAAGTGATGGGAGTGTAGAAGTAATTGCGAGTGGTAATGTGCACGCAGTGGAGAAACTTAAAGAATGGTTACATCAAGGACCAAAAAACTCAACTGTTAAAGATGTTGAATGTGAAATACTGAATGACCAGCAAATAATTAATTACCAAATAAATAATTTTAAAATATTGTAACTATGCCAATTTACGAATATCAGTGCCAAGCATGTGGAGCTGTGCATGAAGCCTTGCAAAAGGTAAATGATCCTCTATTAAAGATGTGTTCTGAGTGTGGAAAATTAAAACTAAAAAAATTAGTTTCAGCCCCAAGTTTTAGATTGAGCGGTACTGGTTGGTACGAGACAGACTTCAAATCTGATAAGGATAATAAACGTAACCTGGCTTCTACTGACTCGCAAAAGGAAAGCTCTTCAAAAGATAGTGATAGTAAAAGCGATAAGAAGGGTGATGGCAAAAAAACGGCTACCGATAAGAGCAGTCAAAAATCCACCAAAAAATCTAAAAAGAAAAAAGACTAAGATTTAGGTTCAAAATTTCATCTAATTAAGGGATTCTTCCTCAATTGAGTGCTGTTCTGTTGCATAGAATAGGGCCAAATCGTACTATTCGCCGCTTGGCAGATATTTTGTCATTTAGCTAAATTTAGAATTATTAGGGTAAAACATGCGAACTCATTACTGTGGTCAGGTGACTGAAAAGCTGATCGATCAAGAAATTTCCGCCTGTGGGTGGGTAAATAAAAGACGTGACCACGGTGGAGTTATTTTTATAGATCTACGAGATCGCGAAGGCATTCTACAAGTCGTATTTGATCCAGACACACCAGAAATTTTTTCTCTAGCTGAACAGATCCGCAATGAATATGTATTGCATATAAAAGGTCGTGTGCGCATGCGACCTGAAGGTACCATCAATCCTGATTTACCCACTGGACAAATCGAAGTGCTGGCCAAGTCTTTAGAAGTTTTAAATGAATCGGACACACCTCCATTTCAGTTAGATGATGACGATGTGCACGAAGAAAACCGTTTACGTTATCGTTATGTAGATCTACGTCGTCCGTTCATGCAAGAACGTATTCGTGCCAAAGCAAAAGTAGCTAGCGGTATACGAAACTTTTTAGATGATAATGGTTTCCTGGACATCGAAACACCAATCCTTACCAAGGCAACACCAGAAGGTGCTCGCGACTATTTAGTGCCTAGTAGAACACAACCCGGTGCATTTTTTGCTTTGCCGCAATCACCACAATTATTTAAACAGTTGTTAATGATGAGTGGTTTTGATCGCTACTATCAAGTAGTGCGTTGTTTTCGTGATGAAGATCTGCGTGCAGATCGTCAACCGGAATTTACCCAGCTTGATATTGAAACCTCGTTCATGGGGCAAGATGAAATCATGACCATCATGGAAGACATGATGCGCGAATCTTTTAAAGAAAACTGCAATATTGATTTAGATAATCCATTTCCAAGAATGACCTATGCAGAAGCTATGCATCGTTTTGGAAGTGACAAGCCTGATTTGCGAATACCACTTGAATTCATAGATATTACTGACTTAATGAAAACGGTTGAGTTTAAAGTTTTCAATGCGCCGGCAAATGACGAAGAAAGTCGTATTGCCATGTTAAAGATTCCTCAAGGTGCGAGTATTTCGAGAAAAGAAATTGATGGCTACACCGATTATGTTGGCCAATACGGTGCCAAAGGTTTGGCTTATATTAAATGTAATGATGTAAGCGACCTTAAAGAAGGTTTGCAGTCGCCTATACTGAAGTTCTTGCCAGAAGAAACCATTCAGCAACTGGTTGAAGCTTCTAAAGTAGAAAATGGCGATCTGTTATTCTTTGGTGCCGATAAGAAAACAGTCGTAAATGCAGCTCTGGGTGCGTTGCGAGTTAAGATTGGTCACGATCTGAATATGGTAGAAAAAGACTGGAAACCATTATGGGTTGTCGACTTCCCAATGTTCGAATGGGATCAAGATGCTAAACGTTGGTCTGCGTTGCATCATCCATTTACCGCACCTGATTTTACCGATCCTCAAAAACTCATCGATAATCCTGGTGAAGCCTTATCCCAAGCATATGACATGGTATTAAACGGCACAGAAGTCGGTGGCGGGTCAGTGCGTATTCATAAACAAGATATGCAAAACGCAGTATTTAAAGTTTTAGGTATTGAAGAGCAAGAAGCAGAAGAGAAATTTGGTTTCTTACTTAAAGCGCTTAAATTCGGTGCGCCACCGCATGGTGGTATCGCATTCGGTTTAGATCGCTTGGTAATGTTAATGACCGGAAGCCAATCGATTCGTGATGTCATTCCATTCCCTAAAACACAAAATGCTACATGCTTGTTAACGGATGCGCCTACAGAAGTAAGCGAAAGACAGCTAAAAGAGTTGCATATACGCAAGCGAGTTTCTAAGGCTGAAAAAAGTTAGAAATTAATTAACCTTTCGATCTTGAATTAGAATCCAGGGTCTAATTACTACGGTCCACACTTCTGTATTTTCTTTTCCCCATGCTATGGCTTGCTGATCAAAGTTTCTTGCAAGTAGTCCGGTATCCATCCATTGTTTAATTTGATCGGTGTTGTCTGAAGAGATTTTGAAGCCTACTTCAACCAAGTCTAAAGTGTCGCTTACTAGAATGAGTATGCCTTGGGCATAAAACCGTTCCAGTTCTTTCCATTCAACTTTTGCAGTTTCACCAACGATTTTGGCTTTTTCTAGTTGAATGAATTCTTCTAGTTGATCTTTTGGTTGATCCATTTAGAATCAATAAGCTTGTTCGTTTTCTAATAATTCCATTACATCATAAGCAGCGGGTTGTTGTATTGTGGTGTCGGGAGAAAATTGTTTGGCTTCTTTGGAGTTTGGGAATTGTTGTACTAATAAAAGCTTATATTGGTTTGCTAGATCAGGTTTTCCATTCGCATCTAATATTTGCGCACCTAGTAAAAGGGTCTTGGGAGTAGGTTGTGCTACTTTTTCATATTCTTGCAATAACTTATAAGCATTGTCGTAACTGTAATTACCGTATTGAATTTTTGCTAACTGATACCAGGGTACTGGTGATTTCGGGTTAATTTTTAATGCTGTGCTGAAATAATTGGTGGCTTTAACTTTGTCAGGAATCCCGAGCACACATAAACCTGCATTGGTATAGGCCACGTCAGGTTGCTTGTTATTTTTGTTTTTGGCTGCGGCTAAATATATTTTTTCTGCTTCTAGAGGCTTGTCGTGTTTGCATAGAAAGCTTGCATAGTTTGTTTGTGCAGCAGAATGGTTGGGATCATGGGATAAAGCGCGTTTAAAATAGCGCTCTGCTTGATCTGTTTGATTGTTCTTATTGTAGATAAGGCCGGCTACAGTATATGCATCGGCAGATTTTGGGTTGAGTTCTAGTGCTTTCTTAACAGAGGCAAGGGCGGCATCTAACCTGTCTGCCTGCATATATTGTACGGCTTGGACTACATAGCCCTCATCTTGCACTTCAGATTTTGGTGGTGTACTTGCACAGGATGCGAGCAAGCCAATGAGTGTGATGGCGATTAAAATACTGGGTAAACGCTTAGGAAAAAGCGTTATTTTATCTGTACACTTTAACGATGGGAGCATAATAAGTTTCTTACAAAGCCTGTTATAAAATACTAATTTATCTAGTTTTAAATGGAATATAAACGACCAGAATCCGTACTTGTCCTAGTATACACGCAAGCTAGTGAAGTCTTGATGCTTCGCCGCAAGTTCCCGAACGACTTCTGGCAGTCAGTCACGGGTAGTTTGGAATGGGATGAAAATCCACAACAAGCAGCTATGCGTGAGCTGCAAGAGGAGACTGGGATTGCACAATATGAGTTGAATGATTGCCTGTTTTCACAAAATTTCGAGATTTACTCGATTTGGCGTGACCGCTATGCACCGGGTGTGACTGAGAATCAGGAGCATGTATTTAGTCTGGAGCTGTTAGATAAAGTTGATATTCAGCTAGATCCTCGAGAGCATGAAGAGTATATCTGGCTGTCAAAACAAGAGGCGGTTGAGTTGGCTTTCTCGCATACTAATCAGGAAGCTATTCAGCGCTGGGTTCCCTAAGGGTAATAAACATGGAACGGTACTATAATTCAGTACCATTCAAAGCTAAAAATTACTTAAGATTTAAATTAAGATAATGCGCGAAGTTGTTGTTTGTACACATGGTATTTGGATGAAAGGCTGGGTGATGAAACCAATCTCGCGTTATCTAAGAACCCATGGTCATGAATGTTTAGAGTATACATA
>Ga0265309_10001587_pt1 | contig 10058 bp, 6 predicted proteins | sample Helome_FD_192492 | JGI IMG/M metagenome (GOLD analysis project Ga0265309, IMG submission 192492) | Marine sediment microbial communities from subtidal zone of North Sea - Hel_20160524 (Illumina Assembly) | ecosystem: Environmental > Aquatic > Marine > Subtidal zone > Sediment ...
TCAGACAATTACAAAAAAGAAGCTTCAAGAATAACTGAAATCACCCAAGGTTTCTTGAACAGTAATAAAGAACGTACTGTAAGGGTAAGGCTTAGAGAAGATAAAGGAATGATAACTGTAAAAGGCCTTACTTCTCAAGACGGTACAACTCGTTTTGAGTGGGAGACAGGATTAAGTGAGGATGAGGCTAAAGCCCTTTTGAATCTATGTGAAGAAACTATCATTAAAAAAAGCCGATACGATATCATTATTGGAGAGCACGTCTTTGAAGTTGATGAATTTCATGCTGACAATGAGGGTCTGGTCATCGCTGAAATCGAGTTGGGAGATAAAAATGAAGAATTCCAAAAGCCCAGTTGGTTGGGTAAAGAAGTAACAGGGGAAATCAAGTACTACAATTCTATGTTAAGCAGGAATCCGTTTAGGAGATGGGAGAATGAATGATTATTATAACAAGTAAATCCTTGCCGAATCATTACAGATTGTAACGCGCAGATATTATGAGGTTTCTTCCTGGAGCTGCAATACCAGAGGAATAATTTCGATAACGTTGGTTGGTTAAGTTCTCTAATGAAGCTGTCAGCGAAAAATTACTTGAAAACGAATACTGACTCCTTAGATTTATAGTATACCATGAAGGAGCATAAGGGTTGCCATCAGAGTCCAATGCATATAGATAAGGCTTGTCCCTTTCTGAAAGCGATAATTCGTTAAAAGATAACTTGCCACTATATTCTGTAAAAAAATCAAATTTTAGATTTGGCCTTTTCCAGATCAAATGAGTGTTACCAAAATTTGGGACAACGTGTCTTACAGGAAAGGTGGCCCCGCCAACTTCTTGTTCGGTTCCGCTAATAATGTTGTATTGAGATGACAATTCTAGGTCATTGCTTATTCTAATATTGAAGCCAGCTTCAAATCCATGAATCTTTGCTTCAGAAGCATTTTGGATTGCTTGAACCGTACTGAGTTCTCCATTGTATTCAATCTCCGTTTGACCGTTCAAGGTATAATCCCTTCTTACCAAGGCATTGTCAAGATATGTATAGTATGTCGAGAAATCCAATTTAACAGCATCCTTAATATCTATAAGCAATCCGAGTTCTCCACCAAAAGACCTTTCCGATTTCAAATCAGGATTGGGCACGACTACTGATCCCGGCTCAGAATCGAATACCTTTCCTATATCATCTATATTGGGCGCCCTGAATGCCGTTGAGAAATTCAGTTTCCAAGCCAAGGCCTTGTTAGGATTCCAATTTATTCCAGCTGTTCCAGTAAGCGCTCCGGTATTCAAGCTTGCATCGCTAAAAGGAAGGTTAAGGTATATATTGTTTTCGGTAAAATCTGCTTCTATGAATATCTTATTGTATCGTATACCAGTCTGGAAAGTGAAAGATTCCGTAGGATTGTATTTATAACTCAAGTAGGCAGCAAGCGACTCCCATGTCGACCCATCAGGATATCTTGATATTGAATTAGTCTTTGATCCAATATCTATATTCTCTTCAATTCCATTGGACCCTATGGAGTTATAAATGTATTCTGCACCATAGAAAAGCTCATTGATACTACTAATGCGTTTTTCGAAGTCAAGGTTCAGGGAGAAGGCAGCAACATTCTCTTCAGTTATGTTTCTTATATCAGATTGGAAATTCCTGCTTATCCTGCTTTCCTTGAAATTTTGAAACGCCAGGGTAAATTGAGCGTTATCGTAAATTCCTTTTTTCGCTTTCTGATTGATTTGCAGATTTCCTAAGAACCATTTTTGAGGGCCATAATTCCATTCAGCAGAGTTCAAGATATCATCGTCATTATAAAGAATAAGCCTGTCATATCTAGGATACTGCGATGTTTCTGAATAGTGTAAACCTAAGTTAAAATTCAACTTTTCATTTGGTTCGTACCTAATCTTCTCCATAAGGTTGATCTGATTGTAACCAGTGAATCTTTGGGTCAAAGGATCATAATTCTGTACAATGATATCTTCCCCATTTATTCTTTCTACATATTCTGGTCTTAAGTAATCAATTGGACCATTTTTACCCATTTTCAGGTCGTCAAAGTCGGTGAAACTAATAGTGGTACGAAAACCCCATTTCTCGAAACCAACGCTTAAGTCGACATTTCCGGTTTTCTCTGCGCTTGCAGAAGCATATCTAATGGAAGCATTTCCTCTTACATCAACACTGTCCTTATAGGATAGAACTGGCTTTTTTGAATAGAAATTCATGACGCCTCCAATGGCATCACTTCCATAAATTACAGATCCCGCACCAAGTATTATCTCTGTATCCTGAATTGAGAAAGGATCAATAGAAATGACATTTTGAAGATTACCTCCTCTAAAGATTGCATTGTTCATCCTTACACCATCTATGGACAGTAATAGGCGATTTGTCGAAAACCCTCTAATAATTGGGCTTCCGCCACCCAGTTGACTTTTTTGGATATATACCTGACCACTATTTTGAAGCAGGTCTGCACTGGTTTGAGGATTTGTAAATTCAATATCCGATGCCCGAAGGCTTAGTATTTTTTGAGGAACATCTTTTTGTTTCTGCTCGAATTTAGATGCTGAAATAACAACTTGTTCTAGATATTGTGAATCGCCAGATAAAAAAACAACATTCCCATTCTTTAGAATTCTTGATTTTACCACGAGAGTTGTTCGATGAGAAAGATGCTGGAATACTATTGTTTCGTTCTCTTCAAATGCAGAGATATCAGCTTTCCCATCTAAATCAGAAATGACACTTTTGGTTTTGTCAATATTATATATTGCAACGCCTCCAAGGGATTCTTTGGAGGTCTTATTGTATATGCTGATTTCCTGAGCACAAAGGACTAAGGAGAATAACCCAAAAAAGCAATTAATGATATAGCTTTTCATTAGTATTGGTTAGCTAAAGACTTGATTCAAGATTTGCAGTGACCTGGGCTTTTTAAAGCCGCCCAAATGTAATTCAAAATATAGTAAAATCATATTCAAGAAGTCTTGACGTTGACCTGAATTGACTTTAATTTCATTAAGAGCATCAAATTTTATGCCTATTAGCTGTTTAAGGAGTGTTAAATTATTTCCAGAAATACTATAAAGATTATGTTTTGAAATTTCGAACTTGCCAGATTCTAGATTGAAGAATTCACCTGAAACATCGGTTACATCGGGATAGAACCCTAGATATTTTGTCAACCTAATTAAAAAGAGAAGGTGAAAATTTGCCGATTTTTTTTGTTGGTCAAGCCATTGAAGTGAAGTTGACAAGAACATGTATAATGATTCATTTTTCTCTTCTTCCTTTAGGAGCTGTTGAAGAATCTCGCTAAGGAACATGACAACTGTACTCTTACTAATATCAGTATGAAGTGACGAATAATATATAATTGGCTTTAACTCTTGAAGCTTTTGCAATGATCTATTTTCCCTATGTACTGCATTTAAGTGTACCTGACTCAAGGGTTGCATGTAAGCCGGCTTGAATTTACCCTTTCGTTGTTTCAATACCCCTTTGATCAAATAACTTTTAATACCATGATTTTCGGTATAGCAGGTTAAAATCACATCAGTATCACCATATTTAATCTTGGAAATGATTATGGCGTCCGTTGAAACTAGCATTACCTTATGATCATTAGCTTCAAAACTTTAGTTTCGAAAGTTTCGAGGTCTGAAAGCATGACGAGATAAACACCTGAGGCGACGATATTGTTTGAGAGGTTTTTGCCATTCCAAAAAGCGGTTCCACCATCAATCTCAAGATTGAATCCTTGGTATCTGGAATTGGTTCGTGATTGGGCTTCTGCAACCAGATTACCTTCGATATCGGTAATCTTGATATTAACGTTTTCGCTAACATCCTTGATCTTGACCTTTTCATCTACAATATTGAAAGTTGGACGCACAGGATTAGGATATACAAAGGCTTCCGTAAGACCTTCTTTGGGAGTTGAGCCACCAGAATTAAATGAAACCAAACCTTGGTCTGTTGCGATATAAACTATACCATTGCCCTCGTCGAGGCTTATATCATTGATGCTATTTGAGGGCAATGGGGAATTGTCTTTTGTAAAATGAAAGATGGTTTCTTGGCCATCTTGAGAAAAATAGAACAATCCTGATGTTAGGGTACCAATCCATTTATTATTGGACCCATCTACCTCTATATCTGTGATGAATTGTTGAAATAAGAGCTCTTTAGGCACACCATCCTCCAATATTATGATAGATTGGGTTTCAACATTTTCTTCACTGAAAAAATTAGAGGTATTAAACAAGACCCTTAGTCCTTTTTCAGTTCCGATCCAGAGCTTGTTCCTATTGTCTACTGCCAACGAGCGAACGTTATTAATTGGCAAGGATCCGTCATCTTCAGTAATGTTCTTAATTAGGTTTCCATTTTCATTATATCCAATCACTCCGAAACTAAAACTACCAACCCATTTATTCCCGAAATCGTCGATAGCCAACGGGCCGAATCCTAATGTGTCGAAAGGGTCGGGCAATATATCGCTAAAACTATATCCTTGCCATGCACCCGAAGATGGATTATAGGATTTTAAGGCTCTGTCCACTAATGAAGTCACGCTCCATAAAACACCATTTTCGTCAAACTCAGATCCACTAACACGAATTTGCATAAATGCAGGATTGTTAGGTAAAATCAACGACTCTAGACCACTATTTGTCTGGTCGAATAGGATGGTCGCTGTGTCGCTATTTATTTCTAGAATACCATCAATGAATGAGCTAATGAACAATTGGTCTTGATTATTTGGATTGATTGCAATACTATTAAGATTCCTGGCCCCTAATAAACTATCGAATGGCTTATTGATCCATTCCTCATTTACCAAATGGCTTATTCCCCGAGAACGAACTGGTGAAGGATTATAAGTAAAGGTGTAATCCCCAAAAGAAACCCATAGATTGTCAGGGTAGGCCTCGACCGAAAAAGCATTGTTCAATAGCGGCCCATCTGGATGAATTTCATTAAAGCCAAGTTCATTTTCAGAGGTGGGCATTAAAACCCCATAATCTTCAGTTCCAATGTAGAGGTTGAGTTCATTATCAACGATTCCTGAAGTGAATTCCGTATCAAAGTTAGTATTGATTGTCGTTGTAGCCAATACATTAGCATTACTATCATAAACGTTGATTTCGTTAGAAGTTGTTACAATTAAATAATTTCCTACAGATTTCAAGTCGATAGGGAGGTTGGTAAAAGTGAACAAACTTGTAAAACTGTCATTGACAATCTCGTACAGCATTCTTGTAGAACGAGTGGCAAATAGCTTTCCATCAACAGCTTCTATTCCTAACCAGTAGGAGCCATTAATTGTTTGCCATTCAGAGTAATCAATAATATTTTGGTTATTAACCTCAGCTTTCTGTATTCCAGTAAAAGACGAAGAATATAGAAAATCATTAAAGACGGCCGTTTGCGTAATCACCTTCTGACTTCCATTCGGACCAATAAAATAGGTATCACCAAACTCTAGTTGAGCAAGATCAAAGACAGAAATGCCAAAATCCGTTGATATATAAACGTAACCTTCGTGTTCATTGAAGTGGTTAATCCTTTTGTTGTCGGGCGGGATGGTTTCTTTTTCAAGGATATCTACAACAGATAAAACATCCTGATTCGAATCGAAAACGATTTCAATAAGACCATTTTCGTAACCTATGATCAATAGCCCAAAAGTTGTACTGTAATGAACCGTAGATATTATTTCTCCTGAGAGACCATTAATTGTTGATATTGCCTCAATCTCCTGTGTAGTCAGGTCATAAGTGAATACGGCATTTTCCGCTGCAGCATAGATCTTGTCATTGCCTTGTGCAAGGTCCTTTATGTTCAAATATGAAAAGTGTCCTTCCCATAATGCTGAAAAATCCTGTGCATAATTAATAGCGGTGAATAGAGACAGTAATAAGAAAAATAAAACTTTTTTCAACATAAATTCATGAAATGGGTAGTCTATATAACGAAACTAAGTGAAATATAATATATAATGAAAAAAAGCCCTTGTATTTATTAAAAATACAAGGACCGAAATGTAATTTGATTATAAGCTTAAACCACTCCTTGAGCAAGCATCGCATCAGCAACCTTAACGAAACCTGCAATATTGGCGCCCTTCACGTAATCTACAAAGCCGTCTTCTTGTTTGCCGTACTCTATACATGACTGATGAATGTCTTCCATAATATCCCTTAGGCGTTCATCTACCTCTTTCCTTGTCCAGCTTATCCTCAATGAATTCTGTGACATTTCCAATCCAGAAGTAGCTACACCACCAGCATTAGAAGCCTTTCCTGGGGCAAATAATATCTTGGCTTTGATAAACTCATGAACAGCTTCTGTTGTAGATGGCATATTGGCACCTTCGGCAACACACATACAGCCATTTGCAAGCAATTTCTTGGCATCTTCTTCCTTAAGTTCATTTTGTGTTGCACAAGGCAACGCCACATCACAAGAAACTCCCCAAGGTGTTTTACCTGCGTAGAATTCTGCAGATTCATATTTGTCTGCATATTCTGATATACGACCTCTTTTATTGTTCTTCAAATCCATGACAAACTCCAACTTATCGGCATCAATCCCATCTTTATCATATATATATCCACCTGAATCTGATAGTGTCAAGATCTTTGCTCCTAATGCTATTGCTTTTTCAGCAGCGTATTGAGCCACATTACCAGAACCGGAAATCACCACTGATTTACCATCGAAACTCTCGCCCTTAGTCTTGAGCATGCTTTGTGCAAAATAAACCGTACCATACCCAGTTGCCTCAGGTCTTATTTTAGAACCTCCCCATGAAAGGCCTTTTCCTGTAAGGACTCCAGTAAACTCATTACGAATCTTCTTGTACATGCCAAATAGAAAGCCAATTTCACGTGCTCCAACACCAATATCTCCAGCAGGCACATCAGTGTTCGGACCAATATGGCGGTTCAATTCGAGCATAAATGCATGACAGAAGCGCATGACTTCGTCATCGGATTTACCCTTTGGGTTAAAATCAGACCCGCCTTTTCCTCCGCCCATGGGCAGTGTTGTTAAGCTGTTCTTGAAAACTTGTTCAAAAGCCAAGAATTTTAGGATACTTGCATTTACCGTCGGATGGAATCTTAGCCCTCCTTTGTAAGGTCCAATTGCTGAGTTCATTTGAATACGGTATCCTCGATTTACATGTATTTCTCCTGAATCATCAACCCATGCCACTCGAAAAGAAATAAGTCGCTCTGGTTCAACCATTCGCAGTAGAATGTTCTTGCCACTATAAATCTCTTGCTCCGCTATATAAGGAATCACTGTTTCGGCAACTTCTTGCACTGCTTGTATGAATTCTGGCTCATGCCCATTTCGGGTCTTTACCTCTTCCATGAACGCGTCGATTTTTGCTTTCATTCAATAAGTTTTAAGGATTTAATAATTTGATAGCTAATAAATAGGGCAAATATAAACTATCCTAAAAAATTCTACTTTATTTTTTTCATTTTCATGATCCTGTTGGAGCAGGACGGTCTTCAAGAAAACGTTAAAAAAAATATTTTTATGCATTTTATCGTAATTATTTGTTAGTTCATCGAGTTTTTTTATATTTGTTCACGTTAAACCCTCAACATTATTGTAACCTACTATGTTCAAGCTAAAACAGTTACTTGTTTTATTCTGCTTTTTTTACGGCATAAATAGTATATACTCTCAATTTGGCTTTTCTCACGAAGTCGGTGTCATTACTGGTCCTATTGCTTTTCAATCTGATTTTGGTGAAAGAAAGGATTGGGATACCAATAAAGGAAATACTGGTATTGGCGTAGGAATTATTCATTATTTGAATTTCTCGTATCGTGCAGATTGCAACTGTTATACAACAGATACCTACTTCAATGATCATTTCAAGTTAAGGAATGAAATTTCTTGGAATATGACCAAATTGAATCATTTTGGCCCAGAGGCTGAAAAAGCTTCTCAAAATTCGGCTCGTTTACGAGCACATTCAGGTGAAGCCAATAATTTGAACATTGGAACCCAACTGGAGTGGTTTCCAATGAGCATTCGAGATTTTGCGGCTGGGGCATATAAAATTGCACCTTATGGAAGTATTGGAGGGCAATTTACTTATTATAATCCTAAAGCCATGACGACATATGGTGATGGTGACATTTTGAATGAGGATAATATATTCTACGAGTTCCATGATGGAGCCATAAATACAGAGTCGGGAACTACTTGGTCAGTAGTCGCTAGCGTCGGCGCGAGATATAAATTGACAATCCTCTCTGATCTATTGGTAGACTTAAGATGGCAATATTACTTTACGAATTGGACGGATGGTCTTAATCACCAAGAAACAAACATACAAGATAAAGCTAACGACTGGCTAGTCTGGCTAAACGTCGGCTACGTATATTATCTTGATTGATATTTGCCTCACACATTCGATTATTTGAATTAGCCCATTACAAATATTGATTCTGCTGAAGCATAAAAAAAGGAGTTACATAGGTAACTCCTTTTACTTTTTATCCAATGGCTTGTTTTAGGTCTTCTATTAGATCGTCTTTGTCTTCTATACCAACGCTTAACCTAATTAAAGAGTCAACAACACCTGATTTTTCGCGCTCTGATTTAGGAATACTGGCATGAGTCATGCTTGCTGGATGCCCTGAAAGGGATTCAACGCCCCCAAGGGATTCAGCTAAAGTGAAAATTTTCAGCTTCTCAACAATCTTGATAGCCTTATTAAAGTCGCTTCCTTTTGGTATGAATGATATCATACCGCCAAAATCGCTCATTTGTTCTTTGGCAATATCGTGATTGGGATGGTCTTCGAATCCAGGCCAGTAAACTTTTTCAATACTAGGATTCGAAGCAAGGAATTCTGCAACCGCACGACCATTTTCACAATGGCGTTGCATACGCACATGCAATGTCTTGATTCCTCTTAGCACGAGAAAGCTGTCCTGAGGCCCACAAACTGCTCCGCTGGCATTTTGAATGAAATACAAACGATCCGCAAGTTCTTTGTCGTTTACTACTAATGCTCCCATGACCACATCACTGTGTCCACCTAAATATTTGGTTGCCGAGTGCATTACAATGTCTGCACCTAGATCGAGAGGAACCTGTAAATAAGGAGTGGCAAATGTATTGTCAACCGCAAGTAGGACATTATGTTTCTTGGCTATTTTACTAACGTCTTTAATGTCAATGATGTTCATCATTGGGTTGGTGGGCGTTTCAACCCAGATGAGTTTTGTATTGTCGTTTACATAGGATTCAATATTACTGGCATTCTGCATCCCGATGAAATGAAACTTAAGCCCGAAGCCTTCAAAGATCTTCGTGAAAAGCCTATACGATCCACCATAAAGATCATTGGTGGAAATAACTTCATCCCCTGGCTTTAACAGCTTGATAATGGCATCAATAGCAGCAAGACCAGAGCCAAAAGCCAATCCATAGTTGCCATTTTCGATGCTCGCAAAGGAGTTCTCAAGTGCGTTTCGAGTTGGATTATGAGTTCTTGAATACTCATATCCTTTATGACCGCCAGGTGTGCTTTGTGCATAGGTTGAGGTTTGATAAATAGGAGGCATGACCGAGCCATATGCTGGGTCGTGTTCCTGTCCTCCATGAATGGTCTTTGTATTGAATTTCATTTGGTGAAGTTATTTACAACAAAAGTAATTTTTAATTCGTTGTATTCAAATGTATGCGATATCTTTAGTCTATGTTTAATCTTCATTATTCATTATGAGAATAAGACTTCTTACATTTCTTGTTTTAATATTGGTAATTGCTTGTGAAGAAGAGCCCACCTTGAATTTCTCTGAATCGAACTTCACTTCTGAGGCGCACGCCATTATAGAAGTGAATATGCCGCTTTGCGATGGAAATTCTGATGTTGCCAATAGAATAAATGCTTCCATAAATTCTCATGTGGTTAGTTGCCTTAATCCACAGGGAAAAGGTTCCACTGCCAAATCAATCGAAGAAATTGCCAAGCTTTTTGATAAGGAATTCATTGCATTTTCTGAT
>Ga0265309_10001589_pt1 | contig 10055 bp, 9 predicted proteins | sample Helome_FD_192492 | JGI IMG/M metagenome (GOLD analysis project Ga0265309, IMG submission 192492) | Marine sediment microbial communities from subtidal zone of North Sea - Hel_20160524 (Illumina Assembly) | ecosystem: Environmental > Aquatic > Marine > Subtidal zone > Sediment ...
AAACGGGATCGCGTATTGCAAATCGTAGAGTTCGACGATTCTTCGTTGCGCATATTCGAGGCTGGCCCAGTCGCCAAAGCGGCGGGGATCCCAGGCGGCGTAGTCCCATTCGGTTTCTCCCGCGGTGATCCACTCGGTAATCGCTTTGCCGACCGCCGCAGAATGCGTGATTCCGATCTGGATGCCGCAGGCATGATAAAAATTGGGCAATCCATAGGCTGGACCGCACAGCGGCAGGGCATCCGGGGTGTATCCGATCGGGCCGTTGACGAAGCGCTGTATTCCGGCCTCGCCCAGCAGCGGCACGTGCTCGATTACCTGCTCGATTAAATCGACGATATCGTCCACCGAATCCTCGAATAGCGAGTGCGCGAATTGATCCGGAATGCCGTCGGCAAATGCCAGGCGCCCCGGGTGTCCGTAAGACCCGAACAGAAAACTCGCGCGTTCGCGACGCAGGTAGAAGCGTATATCGGGATCGCGCACCAGAGGGAAAATACTTTGATCCCGCTCCAGCGCGTCGAGCGCGTCGGTTACCAGGTACTGGTGTTCGAGCACCGCCACGGGTAAGGATTGGCCAACCAGTTCGCCGACCTCGCTGCCGTAAAACCCGGTCGCATTGACGATTGTTTCGCAGGTGATTTGACCCTTGTCGGTCGTGACCACCCATTCGAGATCGGCGTTACGGGCGATACCGATGACACGCGTAAATCGCGCCACTTCGGCGCCGGCGGCACGTGCTCCTTTGGCGAGCGCCTGCGTCAACTGGCTGGGATCGATATCGCCTTCGTAGGGATCGTGGATTCCACCGATTACCGAATCGCCGGCCTGGTACCAGGGGTGCAAGGCTTCCATATCGGCCGGTGACAACATGGCCAGTTCGAAGCCGGCGGAGCGGGAAACGCCGACCAGGTGATGGAACAGGTCCATCCGGTCTCGGGTGTGTGCCGGCCAGAATGCGCCGGTATGGCGATAGGTGATAGCTGAGTCGACGCTTTCAGCCAGGTCCTTGTACAAGCGCCAGGCATAGTTACCGGCGCGCATGCCGAGCCAGCTGGTGGCATAGGTCGGGATATTACCGGCCGCATGCCAGGTTGAACCCGAGGTCAGCTCGTCCTTCTCGATCAGCAGGCAATCGTTAACGCCGGCCTGCGTCAGGTGATATAGGCAGGAGGTACCAACCGCACCTCCGCCTATAATGACAACCCTGGCGCTGTCGCGCATCGTCAGGCTTCCCGCAGCAGGTAGCCGTAACCCGGAACTGCATCGTTGATGCCCGCGGCGCGTAGGGTTTGCCAGTAGACCGCGGCGTTGCAAGCGATGATCGTTTTGCCGGTTTCCTGCTCCAGTTGCTCAATAAGCCCGACAACTGGCAAGGCGGTGCCAACCTGTGCGATGGCATCGCAATCCGATTTGGCAAGCTGGCGCACCAGGTCGCGAATTTGCTCCAGTGGCGTTTCACAGATGGCTGGCAGGCTCGGTGCGTTGATGCCCTCGATCGCGACGACTTCGAAACCGCCGGTTTCGATGTTGGCTTTCACCACCTGATCGACTTCTGCATTGAACGGTGTCACTACGGCAATACGCTTTGCTCTCAGCATGTGCAGCGCTTTCTGGGTGGCAATCGACGCATTGCATACCGGAATTCCGACCCGTGCGGCGAGCTCGGTACAACGTTTGCTCAGTTTTTCGACGCCACCTGGGCCCGCGTCGGTGGTGAGGCCGACGGCCAGGGCAAGCGGGTTACAGTCCATCAATTTTTCGGCTTCTTCGAACAAATCGTCCGATACTTTTTCGCCGCCCAGGCGAAAACGCTGCATCTGGTTGGTGACGCCGGCAGGGCGGAGTAATTCGAGTTCGGGTTGCACTACGGTATTCATAGTCGGGGTCATGACCCCGATCAGGGCGCGCGGCGCCAGCGTGTCGGTCATTGTTTTTTCTCCTGCATGTACTGGTTGAGAGCCCGTTGTGCGGCGAGGTATATCATGTCACCGACAATGCCCTCGAATTCCGCCGCATCGGTCTCGGCGCAGTCGAATTCGCCTTGCCAGATGCCGAGCGTCCTGTCGCCATCGGTGATCTGGATGAAGCGATGGCAGGAAACGTAATTGCGGCAGGGCAGCGGGCTTTCGATGATATCGTAGGTATAAAAATACTCGAGGTCCGAGTGCGCCAGCAGGGTTTCACGAAACACGCTGCCGTCGGCGATGTCGAGTTTGCGCACTGCGCCGACCTGCGTCGGCATTCCCGACTCCATCGTTGCGGCGGTGACGCCCGGATTCCAGTTGACGACGTCGTCGAAATTTCGGACCATGGCCCAGACTTCGGCGATCGGGGCGTCGATGACGACGCTGCGCATGATTTTCATGTTTCCTCCGGATTGAGTTTGATTTCGAAAGCGCCGCGAATCCTGGCATCGGCGGATGCCGGCAGGTGGTCGGGATGCGGCTCCTGCAAGATATGCTTTACACGCTCGCGTGCGCGTTCCCAGATCGGCAGGGCCCCGGCATCTATCCAGTCTGCGACCGACTGACGATTACTCAGTTCGGGGTAAACGTATTCGGTTTTCATCAGTGCCAGCGTTTGTACCTCGCCGAGGTAATGCCCTTCACCGCTGACCACGCGTTCGATGGCATCGAGGTCGAGCAGGTCGTCGCTGACCTCGATGCCGCGCACGGTACGCAGAATTGCGCCACACATGTCGTCGTCGATCGCCAGCGCTTCGGGCGACGCCACCATGATCGATCCGAGCATGCCAACCGACAGGTTGATCATGTCGGCACCGGCTTGTGCCGCGAGCGCCACGCTATAACCTTTCTCATAACCGGCCTGGACATCCTCCAGCTTGGAGTCCGTCATCCCGGCCGAAACGGTCGAGGGCAGCTCGAGGCGCAGCAACAGTTGGGCCGCTGCCGCGTTCGCGACCGCCGATTCGCCGCTGCCGCCGGTCATCGCGCCGGTGCGTAAATCCGAGATAAAAGGCATGAACGCGTAAATACAGGGGTGCCCGGGTTTGATCGCATCGACCACCATCATCCCGGCGAGCGATTCGGCGAGTCCCTGCGCCAAAGCACCGGCGAGCGAGGCCGGGCTGGTTGCTCCTGCCTGACCGGCGGAACAGATTTGTAACGGCATGCCGGCCTCGATCGCGGCGCGCATGATCTCGACACCTTCGGCTGCGAACTTCAATGGCGGCACCACGTGCACGATGACGCCGAAACAAAACGGCTGTTGGCGAAAACCGCCGTCGCGACCGAGCGCGAGGTCGAATAGTTTTGTTACCGGCACGACGTGCGCCGCGTTGTCGAAACTGACACCGATCGGTTTCGCGGTCGCGCGCAGGCAGGCGTAGGCGGTATTGATATCGAGATCCAGCGGCGTCGGCATGTCGCGCGCGATCAATGGGCGTACGCCGTAGTGCGCGTGCTCGCAACGGTTCAGCGTGCGCATCATGTTGTACAGATCCGACAGCGTTGAGTCGCGATATTCACCGCTGTTTCCGTCCAGCACCTGCACCGCGGCGCCACCGGTGCCGATATGAACGTTGCCCGCGCCGATTTCGAGCCCCAGGTGCTGCTCGAAACCGGGCAGGGACACCTTGTGGCTCGAGCGTTGCAACGCTCGTTCAACCAGTTGACGTGAAAACGTAACCCGACCGTCTGCACGTTGCCCTGCACCCTGGCTGTACAATTGCTCGCTCAACCAGGTAGGTGCCCCGGCGATGCCAATTCGATCGAGAATATCGAACGCGCATTCGATGATTCGTTCGCATTCGTTATCACTGAGCGGCCGATAGCATCCGCCCCGGAATACCGGTTGTGACCCGGGCTCGATCGGGATTTCGGTCGAAGGCCGGCGACGTCTGGATCGGGTCACTATCGGACCTCGTTCCAGACGTTGTCCAGGGCCTGGCGAAAACGCTTCAAGGCCTCGGCGATTTCATCTTCTTCGATGATCAGCGGCGGCATGAAACTGATCCGGTCCGGCGGGATCGAGCGCAGGTAAAGCCCGCTGTCGTGAGCTGCGTCCTGCACGCGTTGACCAATCTTCAGCGCCGGATCGAACTGCTCGCGCGTGGATTTATCCTTGACCAGCTCGATGCCGCAGAATAGTCCGATGCCGCGCGCGTCACCCACCAGCGGATGCTCCATCAGCGCCTGGCAACCTTCGAGAAACGGTCGGGACACGCGGCGCACGTGACCGATCAGATCCATTTCCTGGTAAATATCGAGGGCTTCCAGCGCAATCGCGGCGCCGACCGGGTGTCCGGAGTAGGTGTAACCATGACCGAGCACGCCGACCTCGTCCGAGTTGCGCATCATGTCCTGGTAGAAATCTTCCTTGAACAGCAATGCCGACATTGGGAAAAAAGCCGCGGTCAAGGCCTTGGCACAAGAGGTTGAATCCGGTTTCAAGTCGAAGGCCTCTGCGCCCCACCAGTGCCCGGTGCGACCGAAACCGCAGACCACTTCGTCTACATGAAAGTGGATATCGTACTTGTGGATGACCTTCTGCATCGCCTCCCAGTAACCCCTGGGCGGCAGTATCGCACCACCGCCGCTTTGCATCGGCTCGGCGAAAAAAGCGGCGATGGTATCCGGGCCGGCCTCGAGCACCAGGCTTTCGAATTCCTGCGCCATGCGCGCGGAGAATTCCTCCTCGGTTTCGCCGTCCACATGAAAACGGTAGTAGTTGGGGGTCGAGAGTTTCAGAAAGTCGTCCATCGGCAATCCGAAGTTGGCGTGCATATGCGGCTGTCCCGACAGGCTGGCTGCCGCCACGGTATTACCATAGTAGCCTTTCCAGCGTGAAATCAGCTTGCGCCGATTAGGCTGCCCGCGCGCGATGTTGCGGTACCACAGAAACTTGATCATCGAGTCGTTGGCTTCCGAGCCGGAGCACTGGAACATGACCCTGTTCATCGGCGTAGCCGTCATTTTGACCAGCCGCGCCGCGAGCTCCGCCACCTTTGGGTGCGAGCGACCATAAAAGGTCGGTGCGAAAGGCAGCCGATCCATCTGCGCTTTGGCGGCGGTGGCAAGTCGATCGTTGTGATAACCCAGCGAAGTACAACCCAGCCCGGAAAAGCCGTCGATCAGCTCGCGCCCGTCATCGGTCTTGATATAAATCCCGTGACCCTCGGTGACCATGACCGTCGGGCCATTATCCTGGTGCAGGCGCATATTGGTCTGGCCGTGAACGTGGTGGTTTCGGTCCAGGTCTGGCAATGAATCGCGCGTACTCATATTGATCTCGGGATGCAATAATGAAGCCTGAGTTTTTATGATATATTGATGAATAGCAATCACTTAATTTTCAATATTTGATGAATTTAATTCATGAATAGGCCCGCTCTGGATATCCGCCACCTGGAGATGATCGTCGCGCTTGCCGACACGCCACGCGTAACCGAAGCTGCCGAAAAACTGCGAATTACCCCATCCGCGCTGTCGCATCGTTTGCGCGAAGTCGAGCGTCGGCTCGAAATGCCCTTGTTCATGCGCGTGCACAAGCGACTGCGCCCGACCCCGGCCGCGGACTATCTCGCGCAGGTTGCCAAGCGCCTGCTTGCCGACATGGCACGTGCAGAAGAGGATGTGCGCAAGATGGCACGCGGCGTTCGTCATGTCGTGCGTCTTGCGGTCGAATCCTATAGCGCTTATCACTGGTTGCCGCCATTCTTACGTCATTTACGTGAAATTGAGCCTGACGTTGGCATTGAAGTCGTGGCTGCTGCCGCGCGTAACACGCTATCCAGTCTGCATGAGCGTATCGTCGACCTGATTATCGTATCCGGTGAAGTCAATCGCGCTGGCGTCGAACTGGTACCGTTATTCGAGGATGAATTGTATTTTGTCATGGCGCCCGAGCATCGCCTTGCAGGAAAAGCCTGCATCGAGGGTGACGATATTGTCGGTGAGGATTTCATTACCTATACCCGCGTGCCGGAACCCGATCGAGAATATGCACGCCTGTTTCGGCCCAGTAATTCCTATCCTAACTGGACCGAGGTCGTCGAGGTGCCGGAGGCGATCGTAGAGATGGTGGCGGCCGGTCTGGGTACTTCGGTACTCGCCGGTTGGGCAGTGCAGAATGCGGTCAATGACGGGCGTATCGTTGCCGCCCGTGTCGGTGAAGCGGGCATCGTTATTCCCTGGTTTGCGGCAACTCGGATTGGCGATAGCAGTGAAGATAAACTAAATCATCGGGTAGCAGGCCTACTGGCCAGGTGGAGCCAGACGAACGGTGGATTAATCGGAGATTGATGATGGCAATTGGATTTATCGGATTGGGTACCATGGGAATGCCAATGGCAAAATGCCTGCGGAAAAATGACTGCGCAGTGCATGGATGGGATGTCAGCGAGCAGGCGATGCAGGAATTCGGCAGCAGCGTCGAATCGATCGCTACATTGGGCGCCACTTGCGATCAAATCGTGACCATGCTGCCTGAAGGCGAGCACGTGTCGTTGGTGTACGAGCAGTTACTCGCATCTGAGCTAAGCGAGGGATGCCTGTTCGTCGATTGCTCGACGATTGACGTCGACACGACACGGAAACTGGCCGAACGCGTGACAATGGTTGGCCACCAATTCGTCGATGCCCCGGTTTCAGGCGGCAGCGAAGCAGCCGCGACTGGTAGTTTAAGTTTTATGATCGGGGGGGCGAGTGTTGCCATTGAACGTGCACTTCCTCTGCTGGAGGCGATGGGCAGCAAGCTGACCGAGTTCGGAGAAGCCGGTGCGGGGCAGGCCGCCAAGGCCTGTCATAACATGATTTGTGGCATTACCGCGCTTGGGGTTTGCGAGGCGTTTGCGCTCGCCGATGCGCTCGGGCTGGACCTGGATAAGTTTTTTCGACTATGCCAGGGCGCCGCGGCGCAAAGCTGGATTCTGGAAAATCGCTGCCCGATACCAGGACCGGCACCCAATGCACCCGCGTCAAATGATTATGCGCCCGGATTTGCGGCCCGATTGATGGCGAAGGATCTGGGGATAGCGCAGCAGGCGGCGGACGCCAGCGATCAGACCATCGAATTTGGTGCCGCAGCGGCGCGTCGTTTCCGCGAATTTGTCGAAACCGGCGATGGTGAACTCGATTTTTCAGCGATTTATCGCAGCATCCGTAAGTGAGATCAGGGCCCAACATTCTCCAGATCGTTTCCGATCACCAGATTCATGCGACGCGACCGCCGGTGTTTGCTGAGTTTCCGGGTGACGATATCCAGAACGCATTGCCGGGGGACTCAAATTGCTCGAACGGTATCCGGATATCGCCGCCAGGTTTGCTGATCCTCGACAGGAAATAGGTCTTTGACCAGTTTAGATTTCGAACTGTAACTGTCAGGTCTTGACCAGTTGCATGAGAGTCCGCTTCTGGCCGAATGGTCCCTGGTGTGATTTTTCACAACGTCCGCTATGTGGAAAAATCATCAATTTCGAGGAAATCCAAAACGGCGGCAATGGGCACTCAGCTGAAAACTTGAAAATCACGCCAAAGCTAGAAAAATTTAGAGTTTTTGAACAGTATCGACCCTGATCTGCCGTTCGGGAGAAGTGGAAAACCATGGTTGACGATGGTTATTTGAAAATATAGCTTTTGTACTTCCTTGTATCTTACTTCTCATTACCCGGTTTTGCGGTCCAGGTAACTGCCAGTACAAATGCCATGCTGCTTTTCTCCGCTATTTTTACTTGAAGTATCGTATCAAAGAGTCAGTGCCGATTGATCACGTTCAGCCTGAATCCTAACAAGGCAGGATTAACGGATCAATCGCCACTGCTCTATTTGAACGAGAGCGAAATGCAGAGCTGTTTAGGATTAGAAAGCGTAAACGAGGCCGACTTGCAGGGTGGTTGTTTCGTAGTCGATATCCTCGATTTCACCCGGGTCTCCGGACTCACCGTCTAAATCGATGTCGTCGATGCGTCCGTAACGGAGTTCGGTCTGCAATCGCCAGTCCGGGTTCAGGTCATAATTCAAGCCGGCAAAAACCTGGTAACCGATATCACCGTCTGAAGAATAGGAGTAATCCTCGCCGGGGCCGCCTTCCAGGTCAATATCGATTTCTTCAGCCCAGGTCAGACCGGCGCCGATATAAGGTTGCCATTTGCCGCTCTTGTCAAACAGGTAATGCCCGTTCAAATAAAATAGGTTCGAGGCATAGTTACCATCGTCATATTTCGCCGCATTATCCAGGGTCACCTCGGAATCGTTGGAGCGATATTCCCAGCCGACTTCAACTGCAAAGTTGTCGGTATAGTGATAACCCAGGCCGACACCAGCGGTAAAGCCAGTATCGAGATCGACATCTGCATCGCCCGACATGTTATCGATCCCAGAATAATCGGCATCGGGGTCAGACATATGGCTCAGCCCCACGTACGGTCTAACAAACCAGTTGTCTTCCGTGGCTAGCACAGTAGTCGACAAACTGATAAGAGTGGCTGCGGTTGCAAGTTGTATGGTTTTCATGTTGTTATCCTCGAGTTTGAATGATATGTGTGTTTCGAGAGTGTTTACTTCATAATTTGACACGGGGATCATCGGAAAACGGGAATTTGCACAAGTGGGCAGCTTTTTTGTATGAACGGGCATTTCGAGATTGGTGGAGTTACACCGAGAAGGTATTTTTTCTCGATTGCAATCGTGCTCGGACTCCTGTTCGCGCTAATCTCCGGCGATCAGGACAAGTCCCCGATCGTGACTCTGGTGCAATGGCAGCTGCAAACCCTGTTGCCTATGGCTCTTTTAATCGGCACGCATATTGTGCTGTTGAACAACGCCCGCTTTGCAGGTTTGAACGCGTGGCTGGCGTTGACGATCTCAGGTGTCGTCGGTGCTTCGATGTTTGCGCCATTGGCGTTGATGATAGATTTCTGGCTGGAGCCCGGGGTCGAAGTAACATTTCTTGAAGAACTGCAGGATGAATGGTTGAGCGTCACTCCACCGGTGGTAATCTGCTGGCTTGCACTCAATACACCCTGGCTGCTGGGCTACCGTATCGAGAAATCTGCAGATATGGACAGCCAAGCAGGAAAGGAGGGCCATTTCGCAGATGACAGGGTTGAATTCATGACGTTGCTGCCACCCGATAAGCAGGGCAGGTTGTTGTTACTGAAATCGGAACTGCACTACCTTCAGGTCGTAACCGATCAAGGAAGCGCCCTGATCCTTTACAATCTTGGCGATGCCATCGCCCAGCTTCCGGCAACGCAAGGTCTCATGGTACACCGCTCCTACTGGGTTGCGTATGATGCCATCGATGAACTTGTCCGACGCGGTCGGCAGGGCGAACTCAAGTTGTGCGATGGGCAGAGCGTTCCAGTCAGCCGAAACCGGCTGCAGGCGGTCACGAATTCTCTTGCGGGTCGCTAAAGCCTTCTTGTCCCTCTTAAGAAGCCAGTATTGATTGATCAGTTATTTCTGCTGTGCGAAATTTACGCATAGCATTTTAAACACCGGTCACTATTATCCAGCCAGTAAAAGATTCCTGCTCAGGAGTTCGTCAATAAGCTTATGTAGATCGCTTTCGATATTTTTGCGCTCGAGACCATGAATTGCCGTGGTAATGCATACACCACCCTGATCTGCCAGTTGCTCGACGCGTTGGGCCTGCACAACCCCGGCGCCTGTCACCGTATTATCAGCAATTACAACTTCCCCCATCGCAATGCCAACTCGAATGATAGGTCGGAGCTCATCCATAGGTTGATTGCTATATTCGGATTGGTCCGCCTGGAATGATAGTGCAGCCGATACATCCTCTGAAGCACGTTCAAACTCGGCTAATAGTGCATCACCGCGAAGCTCAAGGACATGACCCTGATATTTCTCAATAATTTCGCTGAAACGCCCAAAGCTATCCCGGATGCGTTCGTGAGCTAACTCTTTATCTTGCTGGACTAAAGTGTTTGAACTTGCCACATCGGCGTGCAGGATGACAGCTAACGTACCGGATAGACGGTCCTTTGCCATTGATAGCCCGAAAGAATTTTTTGAGCCACAAATACTATCACAGGCTCAAGCTCAAATTTGAGCGCATTAATGAGATGG
>Ga0265309_10001590_pt1 | contig 10052 bp, 6 predicted proteins | sample Helome_FD_192492 | JGI IMG/M metagenome (GOLD analysis project Ga0265309, IMG submission 192492) | Marine sediment microbial communities from subtidal zone of North Sea - Hel_20160524 (Illumina Assembly) | ecosystem: Environmental > Aquatic > Marine > Subtidal zone > Sediment ...
TTGTTCTCGGGAAGGCCTGGGGAGCGCGTGCGTCTGTTGAGTGGGTATCCGTTTCCTCAAGCAGGAGATCCTGGTCAGCTGATGGATTCGTTTCAACTCAAGGCTTGGGAATATTTGAATCAACATCCTGAAAAGGCATTTTATCGAGTCGAACAGGTTGATGGTCGTCAATCACTGCGTTTTGCCACGGCCAGCCGTATGCAGCAGGAATGTGTGAATTGCCATAACGAGAACGCTGATAGTCCAAAACGTGATTGGCAAGTTGGACAAGTGGGGGGGATAGTGGAAATCAACTACCCTCTGGAAACGTTAGAGAAAATTACAGGTATGGACTGGCAAGAATCCTACGGGATGATGGGAATCTTGGTCCTGTTGTGGCTCGGGGGATTCGGATTAGTCGTTTTGAAGCTTCGTCGAGTATCCGAGGAATTAGAAAACCGCGTACGGCATCGCACAGCCGACTTGAATGAAGCCAATCGGCATTTGGAAATGGAAATCCATGAACGGAAATTAGCGGAGGAGACGATTCGCCAAGCCAGAGATAATTTGGAAAAACGCGTGCAAGAACGAACGGGAAAATTGGCCGCTTCGAATGCTGAGCTTATTCGAGAGGTGGCTGAACGAAAACGGGCAGAGGATGATATTCGAAACCTCAATTCGCAACTCGTGCAACGCTCCGCGCAGTTGGAGGCGAGTAATAAAGAGCTGGAAGCCTTTAGTTATTCGGTCTCCCATGATCTTCGCGCGCCGTTACGAGGGATCGATGGGTTCAGTCAGGCGGTGTTGGAAGACTATGATGAGAAGCTAGATGAGTCGGGGAGAAGTTATTTGCAACGGGTGCGGGCGGCGAGTCAACGCATGTCGCAGCTCATTGATGCCATGTTGAATTTAGCGCGACTGACACGGGCGGAAATTCATACCAAAACATTCGACATGAGCGACATTGTGAATGGAATTTTGGAAGATCTGCAGAAAATTGAGCCAAAGCGAGAAGTAGAATGTGTCGTGGCGAATAATTTATTTGCCACGGCTGACCCACAATTGATTCGAGCGGTCTTGGAAAATTTGCTGGGCAATGCATGGAAATTTACTCGGCAGCAACCGAATCCGCGCATTGAATTCGGCCATGGGCAGTACAAGGGGCAGGCAGCCTATTTTGTGAAAGATAATGGGGCGGGGTTTGATATGACCTACGCCCATAAATTATTTGGCACGTTTCAGCGCTTGCATGCCTATACTGAGTTTCCTGGTGTTGGAGTAGGGCTGGCAACGGTGCATCGAATCATCCAGCGTCATGGTGGACAAATTTGGGCTGAGGGTGTAGTCGACGAGGGAGCTATCTTTCATTTTACTTTATAAAAATATCGATAAAACCAAGGAGGATATGATGACGAACAAACACATTCTTTTAGTTGAAGACCATCCCGATGATGAAGAGCTGACTATGCGAGCGTTAAAGAAAAACAATATTATGAATGAAGTCGTTGTCGCGCGGGATGGGGTCGAGGCTTTGGAATATTTATTCGGGACGGGGGCTCATGCCGGGCGAGATATGAACGTCATGCCGCAGATCATATTATTGGATCTCAAGCTTCCTAAAATTGATGGGTTGGAGGTCTTAAGGCGTTTGCGTGCAGACGATCGAACAAAATTCCTGCCTGTTGTGGTTCTCACATCCTCGAAAGAAGAGCAGGATATTGTAAAGAGCTATCAATTAGGTGCGAATAGCTATGTGCGAAAGCCGGTAGACTTTCAAGAATTTTCACAGGCTGTTCAAAATCTTGGACTGTATTGGCTCATCTTAAATGAGTCGGCCCCTGAGAGCGTGCCGGTTTAATCAACCCTCTTGGGGCTACCAGAGTAGAATGGCTTTTCAGCTATCCTCATAAGGATGTCTGGGATTTCTAATTTATTGTCAGTAGTCCCTATAGCCTGTCAAAATTTTGAGGGCAGGTACTCTCCGTGCGACCATGCCTGAAAAGGCCGATCATCTAGGTCGGGTGAGTCGACTCTCCCTATTCTTTAAGGGTTTTACCCTCTTTCCACAAATTAGGTAGTTGGCTAGTCGAGTCTCTTGTCGTCTAGGCATATCCCTTGCTGATTGGGAAGGGAAATACCATCTTCATTACCTTTCAAGGAGGGATGCCATGAGACGACTCCTAAGATTGGAAGCCTCTGAACCTATTCTTCTGAATGAATCTCAACGGAACACAAAAAGAACCCCCCCAAATGATGGATTTCGACTAGGGCTGTCAAAATCCGGAAAAGGGAGTGGTTGTGGGATCACGCAATGCGCAGAATGTGGAGGAGAAGTGAAGATCTTTGTATCCCCTCGGCGCAACCCACATTCCAGTAAACTTGGTCGTGCCGTTTCGATGAAAGATCATGATCTGTGTCGACGGTGTTGGCGACGCGTCATGCAGCAACAACGAAAAGCAGGGATTATTGAGCTGCCGCTTTCGATGTTTATTGGAGGTAGAAAGTTGCGCCCTCGTTTGCTGGTATCGAAGCCGACTTCCCTGCCAAAAGAAGCCTCGTGAAGCATATTGTATGGCAAATGAGGTTTGGTTGCCGAAGCGAAGGAGAGCAGCGAAGCCTTAGTGTGCAGTTGAGAGAGGAATACGTGTTTGCCGGTTAAAATCTTCAGCAAGCGTCGTGTTTTGATATACTACCTTGAGCGTCAAATTCCCGAACTTACGACGGACCACCTTTAAGACAATCTGCCCATCCTCATAACCTGCATTGAGTTCTTCGAATTCCTTCGCAAGAAATGCGTTCATCGTTTCGTCCGTATAGTCATGTGTGAGACGATAACTGTTTCCCAAGATTATTTGTAATTGTTGATGCCAATCTTCTGAATACTGTCCCATGTCAATGGTAATTTTTGCGAGTCGAGAAGGTTCGAGGGATTTAGAACCCGGAGTCGTGGTTTCCCTGTCATAAGTTAAGTGTATGTAGCGAATTTTATTGGAAAGTTCGTACAGGCATTCGTGAGAGGTCGAACAGGTCTTGAGTGTCTTAACTTCTTCCTGGGTCATGCCGAATTTTAAGTCACGGAATCCGTCAAGCGGTTCGGTAGCATATGTGGGAAAACTGAATAAAAAAATGATGTATGACAAGTGAAACCAAAACGAGCTGATAGTTTTGACAAAAGCAAATTGTTTCATGCGATGGGTCGCCATTCCTAGATAAATACTGTCGAAAAATAATGACAGTTGCCGGTTAAATCGCATCTAATGATTAATTCACCATATCAGACTCAGTCGTTTAAAGGCGATTTTGGGCGAGGCAAAGATGAAAAATTGGAGGAATAAAAAGAAGCGAATGATTAGAGAGATTTACGAAAAAACGGAAGTGCGGGAATAGAAATTAATAGGCATTTTCTTTGACATGCCAGTGCATATGATTCAGTAGCCATCACGGGCGGCGAAGGTAAACATTGTCTAGCATACCTTGTTTGAGTGCATTTTACTTCACGATTGATCAACGTTTTTTAATGCCTCTGGTTGGTGGAGCTTGTAAGGGGTCGTCAGGCCAGAAGTGTTTAGGGTATCGGCCCTTCAATTCCTTTTTTACTCCTACGTATCCGATTTTCCAGAAACTTTTGAGGTCCTGTGTAGCTTGGACCGGCCGTCTGGCCGGCGATAGGAGATGAATTAAAACCGGTATTTTGCCGTTGGCGACGAACGGGGTTTCTGTCATTCCGAATAGTTCTTGAAGGCGAGCGGCTAAAATTGGTGTCTCCCCCGATTCATAATCTAGGACAACGCGTGATCCCGATGGGATGGTGAGATGGGTTGGGGCTAGGGTATCAAGGTTTCGCCGTTGTTCGATGGATAGAAGGGCATGCAGGGGCCAGGTTAGGTCCAACTTTTTCAATTGGGCTAAGCTGGAAATTCCAGTGAGGTAGGTAGCCAACCAGGTCTCGAGTTTCTTGAGAAGGGTATCATTTGAAACATCCGGCCAGTCGGTTTCCGGTCCCATGACCCGGCGGAGAAATTGAACCCGGGTTTGCCAATTGTGATGAGTCTTTGTCCAGGGGAGACAGGATAAGCCATTGATTCGGATACCTTTCAGTAGCGAGGCGACCACTAATTCCGAATTGGGTTTAGGCAGGCGTCTTTCCTCTAGAATAAGTTCTCCTAATCGTTGCTCTCTGTTTGCGACGACGGATTGCGTCGTTTCATTCCATTCCACGCATTCTTTCATTTGTAAAAGATCTACAAAATCTTTGAAGAGATCTTCCTGATAGATTGGTGTGGCCATGTAGATATTTGCGAGAGGTTGTGTTCCATCAAGATCGGCGATAACCAGGTATTCTTGATGTTCTAAAGGATCGGGATGACGAAATCGCACCAATCGGCCATTGGCCAATTTGTATCGTCGGTTTTCATTGACTTGCCGTTGGGCAATGCGGTCGGGATAGGCCTGGGCTAATAGGATTCCGATAAGGTCAATTTTGTGTTTTTGATTTCCTGGATGAGCTGTAATGCCCAGCAATTTTTGCCACTTTAGAGAAGTTTGGCAAATACGTTGGATAACTCCAGATCCAGTACGGCCGGGGGATTGTCTATAATATTCTTCCATCTTGCTTCGAAGATCCGTCTGGTCTTGGGCCGCAGATCCCTTTAAGAGATCCCGTTCACTCAATACTGCTGCCAGGTCACACCCCAGGGTCCCTAACTGCATCCTGATTCCCTGTAAGACCATATGGGCCAGGCGAGGGTGGAGGGGGAGATCAGCCATCTTCCTGCCATGTTCAGTCACGTGGCCCTCTGCATCCAAGGCGCCTAGTGAACAAAGCAAGTGACGTGCTTGGGCCAAAGCACCTGTTGGTGGCGGATCTAACCAGAAAAGTTCAGCCGTATCCTGGATGCCCCATACTGAAAGTTCCAAGGCTAGTGACGTGAGGTCGGTGTCAAGGATTTCCGGAGGCGTGTGAGGCGCCAACGTTCTCTGGGTCGTTTCAGACCAACAGCGGACGCACAGGCCTGGTTCGAGTCGTCCCGCTCGTCCACGTCGTTGTTCAGCTGAGGCCTGGGAGATAGTGATACTTGTTAACCTACTCATTCCGCTACGTGGGTCGAACCGAGGCAATCGCATGAGTCCTATATCCAACACGATGCGAATGCCCTCAATCGTCAGGCTGGTTTCAGCAATATTCGTGGACAGCACGACTTTTCTCCATCCAGTTGGTGGTGGAAAAATAGCTTGGTCTTGTGCCTGAGGAGAGAGGTTCCCGTAGAGGGAAGTAATCAGAGTTTGTTTGGGTAGGGATAAGGCGGAGAGTTGTTGCTCCATTCGTCGGATTTCTCCAGCTCCCGGAAGGAAGACCAACATATTACCGGTCTCAGTTTTCAAGAGTCGTTGAATGGTCTTGGCTACTTGTTGGGCGAATTTTCTATTTTCGAACGATCCCAAGTAACGCGTCTCAACTGGAAACAACGTGCCTTTGCACGTGAGCACTGGAGCATGTTTCAACTGTGCCGTGAGGGTTCGTGTGTCTAACGTGGCTGACATGATCAAGAGACGAAGATCCTTACGGAAAAGCGATTGTGTCTGAAGGGTCAAGGCCAAACCTAGGTCTGCCTGAAGACTTCGTTCATGAAATTCATCGAAGATGACCAACCCGTATTCATTCAAGGAAGGATCATGTTGGAGAATGCGGGTGAGAATCCCCTCCGTTACGACCTCAATTTTGGTGGTGGGACCGACTTTGGTATCTAAACGGGTTCGGTATCCTACTGTTTTTCCTGCGGATTCATGTAAGAGTGTGGCCATGCGATGCGCGGCAGCGCGCGCGGCAAGCCGGCGTGGCTCCAGCATGATTATTTTCTTGGAGCTCAGCCAGATTTCGCTCTGTAGAACTAAGGGAACATGAGTAGTTTTTCCTGCGCCAGGCTCTGCGGTGAGCAGAACAATGGGGTGCATGCTCAGTGATTTTTGCAACTGAGGAATCACACCGGTGATGGGGAGATGTTCTAACTTCATAGTGTTGACGGAAATGAAATTAATATGGACGGTGATAACGATCACCGAAAAAACGTAAAGTAGGAGAGGACATTACCTGAAATCTTGGGAGCTGAACAGGGTTGTGAAAATTCGTGGAATAGCCGTATGAATTCACTTTCGAGGTAAATTGCACTACCCAGGAAGGAAGATTTCAAGAAGAATAGGCAAGTGGGTTCTTAGATCAGTTCCCTTGTGGATGTTCCAGACTCAATCAATCCGATTGAAATGAAATAAAGGTATAAATGCAAAAATTACAGCACTAATAAACGCACCGATTTGTGGAATAGTAGAAAGAAACGATAGTGAAAATATGTGGAAGAAGAAAATAGTATTTACAGATTGTAAAGAAAGGCTGGGCTGATTTCTCCACGGGCCACTTCTGTAACAGGCCCTTTCATCGTGACATTATATTGTGGGTCCACGGTAATTTCTAATGTGCCGCCCGGGGCTTTTACCGTCACTGGGCTTTTGACAAGGCCCAGCCGCACACCAGCACAGGCTGCCGCGCAAGCCGATGATCCCGAGGCTTGGGTTTCTCCTGCCCCACGTTCCCAAATGAGAATGGAAATGGCTTTTGGACCGATGGGAACGGCCAATTGTACATTGATTCGTTTGGGGAAAATGGTGTGGTTTTCGAGTTCTGGCCCGATTTCTAATAATTCCTCACGGGTCCAGTGTTCCTCCCTTTTTTTGTAGACCACGCAATGAGGATTGCCTACGCTGACCCCCGTAAATCGAAGGGATTGCTCAGCGGCTTTTACAGGCTGTTGAATCAATTCTGGCACGCGTAAGGTACAGGGTAGGGCGATGGGTTGAAAAACCGCACGGCCCATGTCCACGGTAGCTCCACCCACCCACCCGTGGCCATTTAACTCCAGGTGAACTTCGACCAATCCACCTTTAGTTTCTACGGTAAAGTGTTTTTTCCTGGTGTGCTTGGTGTGGTAGAGATAACAGCCAAAAATACGTAAACCATTCCCTGACTTTTCTGCCTCACTGCCGTCTGGATTATAAATCCGAAGGCCAAAATTGGCTTTTTTTGAAGGGACCAAGGCCAAAATTCCATCACTACCGATCCCCCAATTGCGATCACACAGCGTCCGAATGGTTCGGGGGGTCAGTTTAAACGAGAGTTTCCCAGGATCTAGGGCAATATAGTCATTACCCAAGCCATGTCCCTTAAAAAAACAATTTTTCATGCCTACTCCACAACGGAATGGGTATATGCTAGGAAAAGACCTTTAGTAAGGTCGGTCCAAGCTTTTCGGTAGGACCATAATTATACGTAAAAAACGCAAAATAGGAAAGTCCTAATTCCCCAGGAAATAGGAAAATAGGGGTGAAGTGCGGAAGACAGCTGGGATTATGCGCGTTTTTTCTGGTTGCGGGCGGCGCGACGTTCGTTGTCGGTGAGGTAGAGCTTACGCAGTCGAATATTTTTCGGAGTGACCTCGACCAGTTCATCATCTTCGATGAATTCCAAAGCGAATTCTAGCGTCATTTCTCTTGGTGGAATGAGGTGAATGGCTTCATCCGTTCCAGATGCTCGAATATTGGTGAGTTTTTTCTCGCGAATCGCATTGACGACGAGGTCGTTGCCTTTGTTATTCACCCCAACCAGAATGCCTTCGTAAATATCATCTCCGGGATGGAGGAAAATTTCTCCCCGGTCTTGGAGCCCCCAGAGGCCATAGGCCACGGCTTGTCCCGGACCATGAGAAATGAGGACTCCGGCTGAACGATGGGGAATTTCACCTTTAAAGAGCTGATATTCATGGAAGATCTGTGACATGACCCCGCTTCCCCTGGTCATCCTCAATAATTCACTGCGAAATCCTAAAAGGGCCCGGGATGCAATGTGGAATTCCATGCGGACAGTGCCGACAGCGCTGATTTGAAGGTCCTTCATGTCGGCTTTCCGGCCGCCAAGCGCTTCGATGACCGAGCCCTGATAGCCAGGGTCCACTTCAACGACCACGAGCTCGACTGGTTCTAGGATTTCGCCTTCCATTTCTTTGTAAATGACTTTTGGCGGAGACACTTCTAATTCAAACCCTTCTCGCCGCATCGTTTCGATTAAAATGGACAAATGAAGTTCGCCTCTACCAGAGACTTTAAATCGCTCGCCTCCGTCGGTCTCTTCCACTTTGATGCCCACATTCATCATGGCTTCATGAGCCAGGCGTTCTCGAATGTGTCGCGACGTGAGAAATCGACCCCCGTCTTTTCCGGCCAAGGGACTGGTGTTGTGGGAGAAGTTCATAGAAATCGTAGGTTCATCAACATTAACCGTCGGTAAGGCTGTCGGGTTTTGGGGAGAGGCAAGGGTTTCCCCAACCCGTACATCTTGAACCCCAGCCAGAGAGACAATGTCTCCGGCTAGCGCGGATTCACTCTCGACACGGGTGAGTCCTTGATAGGCCAACAGTTTTGTGACCTTTCCCCGAGCAATGGAGCCATCTCTCTTGACCGCAACAATAGGATTTCCGACTTCAATCATTCCATGGACTATCCGTCCTACGGCTACACGACCGATATAAGAGTCGTATTCCAACATAGTGACGAGCATTTGAAACGGTTGCTCAGGATCAGCCACAGGGGGCAAGACCCGATGGATGATTGTGTCCAATAAGGGCTTCATGTCCACTGCCGAATCAAGGAGATCCAGAGTGGCCTGTCCCTCTTTGCCGGACGCGTACACAATGGGGAAATCTAGTTGTTCGTCGGTAGCATTGAGTTCACAAAACAAATCGAACGTCTGATTGACAATTTCTTCAGGCCGGGCGTTGGGACGATCGATTTTGTTAATGACCACAATGGGCTTGAGATGCAGTTCCAAGGATTTTTTGAGGACAAATTTCGTTTGGGGCATTGGCCCTTCGAACGCGTCGACCAAGAGCAACACGCCGTCCACCATTCGTAGAATTCGTTCGACTTCACTGCCAAAGTCAGCATGGCCAGGGGTGTCGACCAGGTTGATGCGGGTATCTTTATAGAGCAGTGAGGCATTTTTCGAAAAAATAGTAATCCCACGTTCTTTTTCCAATGGGTTCGAATCCATAATGACGGTTTCGCCTTCCTTGAACACATGGGCACCGGTCTGTTTGAGCAGGGCGTCGACCAAAGTGGTTTTGCCATGGTCGACATGCGCGATGATGGCCACATTGCGAAGGTCTTTTCGTCGTTTTTGATTCGGCATTACAGTATTTCCTTTATGTAGGTAAGGAGCAAAACCCCAGCTGCCTGAACATTATTGTTCAAGACGGGTGGGTCCTTATCGAGGCCGGTCTACGGAGATTTGAGCAACGACACCAGCCAGAACGGCTGGAGAATGGCTTGGTCTAACGAGACGGTCGATTCACATATCACGGTACCGGAAGAAAGAGTTTAACGCAACTGGAAACATCAAGGCGGCGTATTTGCTGGGTTATGCAGGGATTTCCAGAAATTTAACCGGGAGTTCAAGGGTAAAGGTCGCGCCCTGGCCTGATCCTGCACTGAAAGCGGTGAGTGCGCCGCCCAGGTTTTTGGCCGCTAAGGCATTGCTATGGAGTCCAGCTCCCCGTCCGCTGTCTTGCTTTGAAAAGGACTGGGCAAATATTCGATGCAAATTTTCGGGGGGAATGCCGATTCCAGTATCACTGACTTGAATGCAGATTCGGTTATCTTCTTGCGAATGTGGTGTAATCCGAATCGTCAGACTGTGTGGGTCTGGGCCCTGTTGACGAATAGCTTCCTTGGCATTGCGAATAAGGTTGGACAGAATTTGAAGGACTTGCTGCTTGTCAGTGATGACCTGAGGCAGGTCAACGTAGTCCCGGGTAATGGCAATGTGATATTTGTCGAACCCAGGCGCGTTAATCTTCAAGGCGTTTTCGACTAGGTCTTTCAACAATACCGGTTCATCGATGCTACTCGTTCGTGCTAAGTCCTGCTGAGCCGCAATGATGTCTTTCACATTATTGATTTGGGAAATTAAAGTATCTAGGTCTTGGCACGTGCGATCATATTGTTCGGTTAAATGGCTTCCAAGCTGGGTC
>Ga0265309_10001591_pt1 | contig 10052 bp, 5 predicted proteins | sample Helome_FD_192492 | JGI IMG/M metagenome (GOLD analysis project Ga0265309, IMG submission 192492) | Marine sediment microbial communities from subtidal zone of North Sea - Hel_20160524 (Illumina Assembly) | ecosystem: Environmental > Aquatic > Marine > Subtidal zone > Sediment ...
ACGCGCGAGGTCGAGGACGTTCTCTACCGTAAGTCGGGGTTGCTCGGCATATCGGGCATCAGCAACGATATGCGTGCTCTCGCCGGCAACGACGAACCCGCCGCACGGCTGGCCGTGGATTACTTCGTCTACCGTGCCGCCAAGGAGATCGGCGCTCTGAGTGCGGTCCTCGGCGGTCTCGATGGGCTGGTGTTCACGGCGGGCATCGGCGAGAACGATTCGGAGATACGCCGGCGGATCTGCGAAGCCTGTTCGTGGCTGGGCGTTCGCCTCGATGCGGAGGCCAACGAAACGCATGGTCCACGCATAAGCACTGGTGATAGCGAAGTGTCCGCGTGGGTGATACCCACCTATGAGGAACTGATGATCGCCCGGCACACAGTTGACCAACTTGATGTGGTGTAATTGCCTCGACGACAACGAAAATAAAGTACAGGAAATCAGGGCTTCGTAATTATGTCTTTGTTCAAACGAGTCTGGCGCGATCCCGGCCAATACAACCCCGTGTGGTACCTCGGGCCATACTTCGTTATGTGCTGTGTCACGGTCGCCGCGGTGCTGTTTTACCCGCTGGCACACTCGTTCGTCGGCTTGGTCCTGTTGCAAATCGTGTACACAGCGATTCTGCTCAGCGCGCTGTACACGGTTACCCGGTCGCCCGCCCTTTTTCGGATAGGCCTCGTGCTTCTGATTCCAGCACTGTTCGCGAACTGGGTGGTCAATCCGGTGGACAACCCGATTGTGTCGGTCACCGCATCGATGGCAATTCTCGCGATAATGCTTGCAGCGATCGGATCGATGCTACGCCACATCATCACGGCAAGGCGCATCAGCCAGGACATTATTTTCGGGTCGATTGCGGTCTACCTGCTTGCCGGCGTCACGTGGGCGTTTTGTTACGAGTTCGTCAACGACATTACGCCCGGCCAGGTCATCGAATCCGTGGGAGTCGTTTTGACCGTCGAGAACCGCGCAGCGATGTTCCATGAGTTCACCTATTTCAGTTTCATCACCCTGACGTCGGTCGGTTACGGTGACCTGACGCCGATCGGACCCGCAGCGCGCGCACTCGCGATTGTCGAGGGCATATTCGGTCAGCTGTATACGGCCATCCTGATCGGCAAGCTCGTCGGGATGAAGGTGGCACAGGACGGATAGCGGGCCGGTCGCGCTCGTTGTAGCATCGGCGGACACACTCCTTTCACTCTCCGGAGGATGAACATGCGTCGTCTACTGATCGCCCTTACTCTCGTCTCCAGCTCTGCATTCGCGCAGAGCGACATTGCTCAGGAAATGGCCGCGCTTCGACAACTGGTCGAAAGCCAGAACCGCTTGCTGACCGAGCAGTCGGCTCAATTGGAGGCGCTGACGGAACGCGTCGCCGAACTCGAGGTACATGCTGAAGAGCCGGTGTCCGAAGGCCTGTACGCACTCGAGCCCGATTCCGTTCCGCCACAGGAGCGGCCACAGGATACCGAACGCACCGAGGCGCTCGATTCGCAAGAAATCGGCATGCAGGAAAGACAGGTACTGCGCACCGGCAAGGAAGCCGTTATCGTCGAGGATGCGATCGCACTCAGTGATACGCTGGACCTCTACGGATCAATGCGAATATTCGCCGAGACGGGTGGGGACGATACCACGCTCAATGACGGTTCCTCGCGCCTGGGCATCCGCGCTGCCGGCAATTTGAAAAACGGGCGTACTGTCTTCGGACGCATTGAGTGGAAGACCAATCTCGTCGACAATAACTCCGCGTTTGTGATAAGTGACGGCACGTCGGGCGGTATCACCGTGCGCAGCGAGGATTCCGACGACGCCCTCTCCACACGCCTCGGTTACCTCGGCATACGATTCGAGAACATCGGCGAAATGACGTTTGGTAAGCAGTGGAGCGTCTACTATGACGTCGCGGGCTGGACCGATGTCTTCAACGTATACGGTGGCTCCGCCCTGTCCGTGTATGCTGCAGGGACAGATGGTGGTTCTCTCGGCAGCGGCCGTGCCGATGACGCGATCATCTGGCGCAATTCGCGCGGCAAATTCAGCTACGGTCTGCAGACGCAACTCCGGGCCACAGACGATGGTGACGACTACGAGAGTCTCGGCGGGTCGCTGATTTTCGCGCCGAATGACAGCTGGGAAATCGGTGCTGCCTTCGTCGGCAATCGCGTCGAGGGCACATTCGAGGACATTGCCGGAGACGACGATTCCAGCGTTGCGACGGTTGGCGTGCAATATCACAACGCACCCTGGAAAGCGGCCTTCAGCGTTGCCACGTGGGACAACCATGAAGCGATATTCTTCGCGGACGATACGCTGATCTACGATGGTGACGGAGCGGAGCTGTACGTCGAATACGGACATTCCGATCGCTGGCTTTTATACGGAGGATTCAACTATACGAACCCCGATATCGACGATCCGCGCGTTGATTCCGATTTCGGCATCGAGCAGCTCCTCCTGGGTGCTTCGGTATTCGCGACGGAAACGAGTTTCGCTTATCTCGAAGCTATTCTGTCAAATGGCAAGGATGTCAACGGCGAGCGGGCCGATTCAGTGCTGTCCACGGGCTTTCGGTTCGACTTTTAGAGCTGTTAGACTAACTCCAGAACAACGATGGTTGATTTCGACTGCAACCAAAAAAACCAGCGCCTCCCGGTAACCTGGAAATGTTGACGAAAACCGGATAGCCGGTCGTCGCGGCGGGCGAGCCAAGGGGAGCCACGTTCGCGATGATCCATATAACTGTTGGCCTAAGGCCATTGGCCCTGTTGGGCCTGACGTTCGTGCTTGCGGGCTGTGCCGTCGGGCCCGATTTCGAGAAACCTGACGCGCCGACCCCCGAGGGCTGGCTGGAGTCAGCCGCAGCCGGTGTCAGCACCGAATCTAGTGACCAGCGCGACTGGTGGAAGAGTTTCAATGACCCGGCGCTCGAAGCGCTGATCCAGCGGGCCTATGCAGAGAACCAGGTGCTCGAGATTGCCGGCCTCAGAGTCTATGAGGCGCATGCACAGCTCGGCTTTGCCAAGGGCACCCTGTACCCGCAGATCATGTCGGCTCGACTGTCGGCCGACGATATCGAGCTCAGCGAGAATGCGGAGCCTGTTTCTTACCTGCCACCCCTCACGCAGACCGGGGTCGACACCAAGTACCAGACTTATCGACTCGGCTTCGATGCGGCCTGGGAGCTGGATTTCTGGGGTCGCTTCCGGCGTATCGTTGAGGCCGCAGATTCCAATCTTGCGGGCAGCGTAGCGGCCTACGACGCGGCCCTGGTCACGTTGACCGGCGAGGTCGCGTCGACCTATATCCTGCTTCGGACCCTGGAACAGCAGCTTGCTGTTGCTCGCAGCAATCTGCAGGTGCAAACGCGCAGCCAGGAAATCTCGGGCGTGCGCTTTCGCAATGAACTGACCTCCGAACTCGATGTCGTCCAGGCAACCGTGCAGATGAAGAACACCGCGGCCTCGATTCCGCGCCTCGAAGCGGCACTGCGCGAGGTCGAAAATGCGCTGAGCCTCCTTATCGGTGCGACGCCAGGCGAGGTGCGCACAATCATCGGTGACGCGGCGGATATTCCGGCCGCACCTGCGTCGGTCGCGATTGGCATGCCCACCGACCTTTTGCGGCGGCGCCCGGACATTCGGCAGGCCGAGTACATCGCGGCGACGCAAAGCGCGGTAATCGGCGTGACCAAGGCGGAGCTATACCCGGCGTTCAGCCTGGGCGGAACGATCGGGTATGCGGCCGAGGACTTTGGCGACCTGACGGACTCGGACAGCTCGACTCGCCTCGTGGGTGCCGGCTTTCGCTGGAACCTCTTCAACTTCGGCCGCGTCAAGAACCGGGTTCGGGCCAACGATGCACGACTGCAGCAGGCGTTGACGGGCTACGAGCTGGCTGTGCTCAACGCGCTACGCGAAGTCGAGAACGCACAGACCGCGTTCATCCGCAGCCAGGAAGAAGTGGTTTCCCTCAGCGAGGCCGCCGAGAGCGCTCGCCGCGCAGTCGACCTCGCCAACATCCAGTACCGTGATGGTATTGCGGACTTCAACCGCGTACTGCTGACACAGAGGGCACTGCTGGCACAGGAAGCGCTGCTGACCGACGCTCGAGGCCGGGTGGCCAGGAACCTCGTCGCCCTGTATCGCGCCCTTGGCGGCGGATGGCAAATCCGTGAAGGCAACGACTTCATTTCCACCGAATCGAAAGACGCGATGCGTCAGCGCACCAACTGGGGCGACCTGCTTGACGCCCAACAATGACACTAAACAGGCAATCGTTATGAAACGACGTTATTTCTCCACCGGCTTCGCATCCGTTGCTGCGCTGGCTTTTCCGCTTTTGATCATCGCAGGTTGTGCCGAAGAAGCGCCGCCACCGCCGCCGAAACCGGTGAAGGCGTTACAGATCAGCGATCCAGGTGGCCTCTCCGAGGGCAGTTTCCCGGGGCTTGCCGCAGCCGCGCAGGAAGCCAACATGTCGTTCCGCGTGTCGGGGCCGTTGATCGAACTACCCGTAAAGGTAGGCGATCAGGTCTCGGCCGGCACTGTTGTTGCTCGCATCGATCCCAACGATTTTCAGGTCATGCTGAAAAACGCGGAATCCGTACTCGCGGCGGCGCAGGCGGCGGCTCGCCGCGCCGATGCCGATTACGACAGGTTGAAAGGCGCCCAGGACGAAGACCCCGGGGCAACGAGCCAGCGTGCTGTCGATCTCGCGCTTTCGACACGCGACGCAGGCCGGGCCGGCGTGTCGTCGGCGGACGCTACTGCGCAGACGGCCAGGGATCGGCTCAGTTACACGAATCTCGCCGCGCCCTTCGACGGCGAGGTCGTGGAAACTTACGTTGAGAATTTCGAAACCGTCGTAGCGCTGCAACCGATTCTGCGGCTCGTCAATAGCAGCAGTGTCGAAATGACGCTCGCGATTCCGGAAAACCTCATCGGCTACGCGGATTTCGTGACGAACATCACTGTGACCTTCGATGCGCTGCCCGGCGTTGAGGTACCCGCGACGATCTACGAAATCGGCGGCGAAGCGAGTCAGGCAACGCGCACCTACCCCTTGACGATCGCCATGGAGCAGCCCGGTGGCGCCGAGATCCTGCCGGGAATGGCGGGCCAGGCGAAAATCCAGGCGCAATTGCCGGAAGCGGTCGACACGGGCTTGCACGTGCCGCCGACGGCGCTGTTTGCGGGCACCGATACCGAGCGCAGCTACGTCTGGGTCATCGAGAATGACGCCGTCACCCGACGCGAAGTGCAAACAGGCAACCTGACGACCAACGGTGTTCTGATTACCGAAGGATTGAACCCGGGTGATCTCATCGTGGCCGCCGGCGTAAGCGCACTGGTTGACGGTCAGAGCGTCCGCATCATTGAGGTCGGAGCCGCGCAATGAACCTGACCCGGCTTGCCCTGGAAAAGGACGTCCTGGTCAATTTTATCGTTGGCGTCCTCGTCGTTGGCGGCATCTTCAGCTATTTCACGATGGGCCGCCTCGAGGACCCGGACTTCACGATCAAGACGGCCGTCATCGTCACGGCCTATCCGGGCGCCAGCCCGCAGGAAGTCGAGCTCGAAGTCACCGATCCGCTCGAACGTGCGATACAGGAATTGCCCGAGGTCTACCACCTCTACTCGTTCTCCCGCGCCGGTCTTTCGATAATCAAGGTCGATCTCAGGGAAACGATCACGGCCGACGAGGTTCCACAGGTGTGGGACCAGATGCGGAACAAGATCGACAATGCGAAGCCGCATTTACCACCGGGCGTCCTTGAGCCCGATATCGGCGACGACTTCAGTTTCGTGTTCGGCTTTGTGCTGGCCATCACCGGTGAAGGCTACAGTTACGCCGAACTCGAAGACTACACCAAGGCCTTAAGAAAAGAGCTGAACGGTGTTCCCGGTGTCGCACGCTCCGAACTCTGGGGCGTGCAGCCCAAGGCCGTCTACCTCGACGTCTCCGAGGCGCAGATGGCGGCCCTCAAAATCAGCAAGGAAGACATTCTTGCGACGCTGGCATTGCAGAACATGGTCGTCAGGGCCGGCGACGTGAATGTTGGCGGTCTGCGTCTGAGAATCGAGACGGCCGGTGAGTTCTCTACGGCCGAGGATATCGGCGAACTCACTGTGCGCCGCTCGCTGGCTGATATTGTCGTGAGCGGCCTTGAGTCGGCGGAGCTCTTTTCCCGCGACCTCTCCGACACGAGACCTGTAGGCACAGCGCGGGGCGGCAGCATAGGCGACGTGCGGGGGTCCGAGCTGGTTCGCATCAAGGACATCGCGACCGTAAGAGAAGGCTACCTCGAACCCGCCCTGCAGAAGATGCGCTTCCAGGGTAAGGATGCGCTGGCCATACAGTTGGCGAACGTGGCGGGCGGCAATGTGCTCAAAACGGGCAAGGCCATCGACAAGCGCCTCGAGGAACTGCTGCCACAGATGCCCGCAGGCATCGAAGTCGAACGATTCGTGTGGCAGTCCGACCTGGTTGACGAGGCCATTGGCGGTTTCATCATCAACCTGGCCGAGGCCGTACTTATCGTGTTCGCCGTGCTTGCAGTATCGATGGGCCTGCGCATGGGCCTCGTCATCGGCTGGGCCCTGATCCTCACGATCCTCGGCACCTTCATGGTCATGAAATCCATGGACATCGCGTTGCAGCGCGTGTCGCTGGGCGCACTCGTCGTGGCTCTCGGCATGATGGTCGACAACGCCATCGTGGTCGCCGACAACTACATCGTTCGACTCAAAAGGGGCATGGAACCGAGGGAAGCAGCCATCGACAGTGCCGCGACACCGAGTACCGCTTTGCTTGGCGCTACCATCGTCGCGGCGATGGCGTTTTACCCCGTGTACGTGGCACCACACAGCGCAGGTGAATACGGCGCAACGCTGTTTATCGTCGTGTTCATCTCCTTAGTCTGGAGCTGGCTCATTGCGGTGACGGTAACGCCGATGAACTGCATCGCTTTCCTCAAGCTACCCGAGGGCGAGGAAAAAGGCGGTGACCCCTACGACAGCGGATTCTTCCGCCGCTATCGGAGCCTGCTGGAGGGCGCCATACGCAAGCGCGTGCTGACAATCGTATCGTTGCTCGGCTTCCTGGTTATCTCCGGATACGGCTTTACGGGCGTGCCGCTGCAGTTCTTCCCGGACTCGACGCGCGCCCAGTTCATCATCGACATCTGGGCTCCCCAGGGAACGCCGTTGAAGAAGGTGTCGGAAGACATCAGGGGCATCGAGGAGCGACTCCAGGCCGATCCTCGCGTGAAGAACGTCGGCACGTTCATGGGTATGGGTGGTCCGCGCTTTTATCTCCCGGTTGACCCGGAGTTTCCTTACTCGTCTTTCGCGCAGCTGATCGTCAATACACCATCGTTTGACGAGGTCAATCCGCTTGTCGCGGACTACGAACCCTGGCTGAATGAAAACTACCCCGACATCCTGACGCGTGTCCGCAAGTACACGGTGGGGCCCGGAGACACATGGCCGTTCGAGCTGCGCATCAGCGGACCCGCCGAAGCCAATCCGGACACTCTCCGGCGGCTTGGCGACGAAGTCATGGCGGTCCTGCGCGCCAGCCCCCTTGCGAAGCAGGTCCGAACGGACATGCGGCAGCGAACGCAAAAAGTTGTCGTGGAATACGACCAGGACCGCGCGCGCTGGTCTGCCGTGTCACGGGCCGATGTTGCACAGGCACTTGGCCGCGCGACCGACGGTACACCCGTCGGCCTGTACCGTGAAGGCGACAGCTTGTTACCTATCATCGCGCGGGATACCGATGCAGATCGGCAGCGCGTGGCCGGGCAGCTGGATCTCGTGCAGGTTCGACCGTCGTTAGTCGTCAATGCCGCACCCCTGGGCCAAGTGACCAAGGGGATCTCCCTGGAGTGGGAAGACCCGATCATTACGCGTTGGGACCGGCGCCGCCAGATCGCCGTGCAAGCCTCGCCTGATGGAGTTACGTATCCGGCGTTGCGGGCCAGCGTGATCGACGAGATCAACGCCATCGAGTTACCGCCCGGCTACGATTTCTTCTGGGACGGTGAGTACTTCAGCACGACCGAGGCGCAGCTTTCACTGTTGCCCGGCATGGTGCCCGCGTTCCTGATCATGACACTGATCATCGTGGCACTGTTCAACTCGGTCAAACCGTCCCTAATCATCGGCTGCACAGTGCCGTTCGCCTTTATCGGCATTACGGCGATCCTGTTGCCGACGCAGACACCGTTCGGATTCATGTCGCTGCTCGGTGCTTTGAGCCTGGTTGGGCTGATGATCAAGAATGCGATCGTGTTGCTGGACGAGATTGAGGCCAATAAGACTAACGGGTTGGCACCTTATGATGCGACCATTGCGGCGGGTATGTCGCGCGTTCGTCCAGTCGCGCTAGGCGCGGCTACGACGATCCTCGGCGTGGTGCCGCTGGTCCAGGACGCGTTCTGGGTGTCGATGGCGCTCGTCATGATGTTCGGTTTGATGTTCGGCACGGTGCTGACCGTTATTCTGATTCCGACGTTCTATGCAACTTTTTACAAGATCAAATCGCCTCCTCAAGGGGCATGACAATCCGCAAGACAAATGGAGAGACAATGAGAATTCAGCTGGGCATCTCTAAGGTACTGTTGTTGCTTTCGATCTTTGGTCTGTCCCCTGCGATAGCGCAGGATAGGCCGAACATCCTCGTGATCTGGGGCGACGACATCGGCGTGCACAACGTCAGCGCCTACAACAACGGTGTCATGGGCTATGAAACGCCCAACATCGACCGCATCGCCGATGAAGGCATCATGTTTACGCACGCCTACGCGCAGAACAGCTGCACGGCGGGGCGCGCCTCATTCGTCCTGGGACAGCACCCGTTCCGGACTGGTCTGCTGACGATCGGGATGCCGGGCTCGGATCACGGGATCCCGGACTGGGCGCCGACGATTGCCGACCTTTTGAAGGACCAGGGCTACACCACAGCGCAATTTGGAAAGAACCACCTGGGCGACCAGGACAAACACCTGCCGACCAGCCACGGCTTTGACGAATTCTTCGGTAATCTCTACCACCTGAACGCGGAAGAGGAACCCGAGAGTTACTATTATCCGAAGGATCCCGAGTTCCGCCGCCGCTTCGGCCCGCGCGGCGTTATTCATTCCTATGCTGACGGGGAGATCCAGGACACCGGACCCATGACGCGCAAGCGCATGGAGACGGCGGACGAGGAATTCATGGCGGCCTCGCTGGATTTCATCGACCGTGCGCATGCACAGAACAAACCGTTCTTCGTCTGGCACAACTCGACGCGCATGCACGTCTGGACGCACCTGAAACCCGAGTCGCAAGGGGTTACGGGCATCGGGCTGTACCCCGACGGCATGGTCGAACACGATAACCAGGTCGGCCAGTTGCTGGACAAACTCGACGAACTGGGTATCGCTGATAACACGATCGTCATTTACAGCACGGACAACGGCGCCGAGACGATCTCGTGGCCCGACGGTGGCACCACGCCGTTTCATGGCGAGAAAGGGACCACTTGGGAAGGTGGATTCCGCATACCAATGGTCGCGAGATGGCCAGATACCATCAAAGCCGGTACCAGAACCAGTGAAATCATCTCCCACGAGGACTGGATACCGACCCTCATGGCCGCGGCTGGTGTCGACGATATCGTCGGCAAGCTCAAGAAAGGCTATGCCGCAAATGGCAAGCGATGGAAAGTTCACCTCGACGGCTACGACTTCACGCCCTACTTCCAGGGAGAGAGTGAATCCGGCCCTCGGGATACCATCTATTATTTTGCGGCCACCGGCGATCTGAATGCTGTTCGTGTTGGCGATTTCAAAGCGCACTTCGCCGTGCAGACGGGAGGAATCAATACGGCAGTTCGCCAGGCGCCAGCTTGGCCGCTTGTCATCAATCTAAAAGCCGATCCGTACGAGAAGGCCGCTCACGAATCAGGGATGTACCTGCGCTGGTACGCCGAAAACACGATGTGGACGTTCGTGCCAATCCAGCAAAAGATCAAGGAGTTCCTTAGGACGCTTGATGATT
>Ga0265309_10001592_pt1 | contig 10045 bp, 12 predicted proteins | sample Helome_FD_192492 | JGI IMG/M metagenome (GOLD analysis project Ga0265309, IMG submission 192492) | Marine sediment microbial communities from subtidal zone of North Sea - Hel_20160524 (Illumina Assembly) | ecosystem: Environmental > Aquatic > Marine > Subtidal zone > Sediment ...
AAAGCGATACGTTTCAGGCAGGAAAAGGCCTTCCGGATGCGTTGCGCCTGCGCCAAGATCCGCCAGCAATCCCGGCCAGTCTTCCTCGCTCATTGTCGCCGTTATCATCTCGTTTGCGTGCAGCGCACTTAGAAGGTCGCGATGATTCCAGCCTTCGATAATTGTGAAGGGAAACAGGCGCACTGCGCCGCTCGTGAATTGCTGCAGTATCGACGCCGGCGTCGCTCCCGACGGGATCAGGTAGTCTCCCGCTTGTACAGCGCTCGCCTCGCCACTCCAACGCGCGTACAGGCGAAACCAACGATCATTGTCTATAACACCTATATTGACGAGTTCTTGTGTCACCGACGCGAAAGCGCTGCCATTAGGGATCTCGAATTCAACCCCACTCGCCGGTACTGAAACTTCCGAGGCCATGAATCGCTGGACTTTCCAGACACCGACGCCGACGGTCACCGCGGTGAGTAATACCATGAATGACAGGGCGTGGACGATTCGTTTCACAGTGCGCATTCCGCGATTTCGTTGTCAGCCATCCTGGCCATGACCTCGCGCGTTACCGTATGGGATTGCCAGACCTTCTCGCCGCAGCGGCGTACCGGCAAAATCCCAAACTGGCTGTTCGTCAGGAACACCTCGTCACTCTGCTGGAATTCATCCAGGCCTACGTCGCGAATGTCGACCAATAGATCGCTTCTCCGCAGCGTCTCGATGGTATGTCGTCGCATTACGCCCTCCACGCCACAGCGATCGAGAGTCGGCGTAACAATGCAGTTGTTTGCCACGATGAACACGTTGCTCATGGTACCGCAGATCAACCGATCATCGGCGTCAAGAGTGAAGCCCTCGAACGTACCCTCTTGCTCGCATTCGCACCGCGCGAGTACCTGTTCGAGGCGGTTGAGCGTCTTCAGTCCGGCGGATACGGAATACAGCGCAAGTCGGGTATTGCAAAGCATGGTTTCAACGCCGTCACGATAGCTTTCCGCCGTCATCGGCTTCGCTGCAAAAATGCCCACGAACGTGTGCGCGTCGACAGGCCTCGCTCGTCCATAGCCACGCCGGGAAATACCGCTACTGACAATGATCTTCGCGGTGGCGTACGCCGTGTCCTCGCCGCTTGCTGCCACTGCCTCGTTCAGGCTAACTCTCAATGAATCTCGGTCCGGCATCGCTATGCCAAGTCGCCCGCAACCTCCCTCGAGGCGGTCCATGTGATAGTCCCACAGTCTCGCATGGCGGTCGCGAAGAGCGACTGTCTCGAACAGCCCATCGCCATACTGGAATGCCCTGTCGTCAATTGAAACGTCTCTTACCGGTTCGCCATCTCGAAACCAGAGGCTCATCGACCCAGCGCCTTCAGAATGCCTTTCGCCTTCGCGCGAGTTTCGAGAAGCTCTGCCTGGGGATCCGAGTCGGCCACAATTCCGGAGCCCGCGCGAAAAGTCAGCTTGTTGCCCTGCTTCACGATAGTGCGGATCAAAATGTTCAGATCCAGGCTGCCGTCCCTGTTCAGGTAGCCGAATGAGCCGGTATACGCGCCCCGGGCTCCCTGTTCGAGCTCAGCAATAATCTCCATGCAGCGAACCTTGGGGCAGCCCGTTATTGTGCCACCCGGAAAAACCGCGGCGATCGCCTGCCCCGGCATCACGTCGTCTCTCAAACGACCCTTGACGTTGGATACTATGTGATGAACGTGCGCATAGCTCTCCAGCACCATCATTTCATCAACCTCTACGGACCCGGCTTCGCAGACTCGCCCCAGGTCGTTGCGTTCCAGATCGATAAGCATGACATGTTCGGCACGTTCCTTTTGATTGGAAAACAGCTCAGCCGACAGAGTATTGTCCCTGGCGTCGTTTCGGGATCGCGGTCGAGTGCCGGCAATGGGTCGAGTGCTCGCGACGCCATTCCTGACGCTCAACAGTCGTTCCGGCGACGAGGAGATGATATCGACCCCTTTCCAATGGGCCAGTCCGGCGAAGGGCCCCGGGTTGGTTCCGCAGAGAATCGTATAGAGGTTGCTGGCGCTGACATCGTCACAAATCTCGGCCGACCATTCCCGGGAAAGGTTCGCCTGGTAGATGTCGCCGGCCGCAATGTAGTCCTTGGCTTTCAGAACGGCGTCGGTGAACAGACCGGCATCATCCTCGCGCACGGATCGCAGTATCTCGGTCGGCATGCCCCGATGTTCATCAAGAGCCGCAACGTCGCGGCGCAAACGTGCGGCGTCTTCGGAATCACGCGTTTCGGAAACAAGGTAACAGCTCGATTCTTCGTGATCGAAGATCAATGCTGTCTTGCAGCGCACCGCAAATGCGGTCGGCAAGGCGGCGTCGCGCCGCAGCTGCAGTGCCGGTTCGATCTGGCCCGCCAACTCGTAGCCAAGAAAGAGAAACCAGCCACCGAGAAACGGCAGCGTGCTGTCCGTATGCGGCGCTCGCTCTTCGGACCACCAGTCGTCCAGGGCATTCAGAAACGAAGCACCCGGGCGTGCCGTGTGTCCACGCAATGCACCCGTCGGGCCGACTTCCAGCGTCTCGCCAGGAAAAGCGAAGAGGATATCGAAACGACCTAGCGCGCCTCCTTTTTCGGAACTTTGCAGCAGGAACGGATAGCGCGAGGGGTTCTCGCGATGCAGTTTTTGCAGATCGCCGGGACTCGCGATCTCGGCAAAACGATCAGTCAAGTGCTCGAAGTACCAGGCTTCCGTTGGTACCGCCGAAACCGAAAGAATTCGAAACGACGACACGGAGTTCGGCATCACGAGCTTCGTTCGGCACGTAGTCGAGATCGCACTCGGGATCCTGGTTCTCCAGGTTTATTGTGGGGGGTACGACCTGGTGCCTGAGGGCCAGCGCACAGATAATCGCCTCCGCAACCCCGGCGGCACCAAGCAAATGCCCTGTCGTTGACTTGGTCGAACTGACGATGAGCTTGTTCGATGCATCGCCAAAAGCACGTTTTATGCCGACTGTCTCACCGATATCACCGGCCGGTGTCGATGTGCCATGGGCATTCAGGTAGTCCACATCCGACGGGTCGATACCGGCGTCACTCATCGCGGCGACCATGCATTTGCGGGCGCCCTCCCCGTCAGCGGGTGGCAAGGTGATGTGATAGGCATCGCCACTCATCCCGAAGCCGATCAACTCAGCGTAGATTTGCGCACCACGAGCCTTTGCATGTTCGAATTCTTCGAGAACGACGCACCCGGCACCGTTGCTCAGTACGAAACCGTCGCGATCGATATCGAACGGGCGACTGGCGCGCGTCGGTTCATCATTCCGGGTCGACATCGCCCGGGCTGCACAGAATCCGCCCATCGCCAACGGCGTGGCCGCAAATTCCGAGCCACCCGCAAGCATGACGTCAGCGTCACCGTGTTCGATGCTGCGGCCTGCAAGGCCGATACAGTGCGTCGATGTCGCGCAAGCGGTCACAATCGAAATGTTGGGGCCGGTAATGTGACGCAGGATACTGACCTGTCCGGAGGTCATATTGATAATGCTCCCCGGAATGAAAAACGGTGACACCTTGCGGGGGCCACCCTCAATCATCCTGTGAAGATTGTCTTCGATGAACTTTATGCCACCGATTCCGGAACCCATCGCGATACCGATCGTATGACCGTTTTCTTCCGTGATTTCCAGACCGGCATCGACGATAGCGTTCATCGCCGCGGCAACGCCATAGTGAATGAATGGATCGTTTTTGCGCTGGTCTTTTTTCGACAGGTAATCATCGACGTCGAAGTCTTTTACGAGGCCCGCGATACGGGTTGGATAGGCGCTGGCCTCGAAATCGTCTACCAGCGAAATACCGGAAACACCCTCGCTTACGTCGTGCCAGGCGTCATCCAGGCAGCTGCCGACCGGGGAAATAATACCCATACCGGTGATGACGACACGTCGTTTGCTCAAGAATCTGTCCGTGGTTGGAAAGGCAGGACTGCCGTTCGGAACTGAGGAGAAAAAGGCGCGGCGGCGGGCGCCGCGCCTGCAGACTAACCGTCGCTCTGGCGTGCGGTTACAAAGTCGATAGCTTGCTGGACCGTGGTAATCTTCTCGGCCTCTTCGTCGGGGATTTCGGTTTCGAATTCCTCTTCGAGGGCCATTACCAGTTCCACCGTGTCGAGGGAATCGGCACCCAGATCATCGACAAAGGAAGCATCGTTCGTCACCTCGTCTTCTTTGACTCCGAGTTGTTCGGCAACAATGCTCTTAACTTGTTCTTCAATACTGCTCATAGTGATTGCTTCTCCTGAGAAGACTCTCTTTTTCACTGCGGCGGGCCGTTACCGCGGTATTTCTCCGGCTGAATGGCCTGCAGTGGCCACGCAAACGGCGCTACATTTGGCCCGTTATCACGACCGATCTGGTGGTAAGTCCTTGATAATTCAAGGCCATATCCAGCCGTGGGTGGCTATTGTATGTGAATCATCCATGGCAATCTACTTGCCGGGGTCGATTATTCATGGCAATCGACGCGCGGTTGGAATCGCTGAACCGATGCCTAGTCCATGACCATGCCGCCGTTGACGTGAAGCGTCTCTCCCGTGACATACGCGCCACCGGCGGACGCCAGAAAAGCACCGCGTTCGCGACATCGTCGCTTGCCCCCAAGTGGCCCAACGGCACCTGGGCCAGCATGGCTTCACGCTGTGCTTCCGGCAGCACCTTGGTCATGTCTGTGTCGATAAATCCGGGCGCAACGACATTCACCGTGATACCACGTGAACCAATTTCCCGGGCCAGCGACTTCGAGAAGCCGACCATGCCGGACTTGGTAGCCGCGTAGTTCGATTGCCCGGCATTGCCCATGACCGCGATGACGGACGCGATATTGATTATCCGTCCTTTCTTCGCTTTCATCATGCCGCGCAGGCATGCTTTACTCATTCGGTATAAGCCGGTGAGATTGGTAGCGATGACGTCGTCCCATTCGTCTTGTTTCATACGCATCAGCAGGTTGTCTCGCGTAATGCCCGCGTTATTAACGAGAATAGTTGGGCTGCCCTCGTTCCCCTGAACATCCTTGACGGCGGCCTGGACCGACTCGTCATCGGCAACATCGAGCACGATACCGCGTCCCCGACCTTCCAGTGCTTGTGAAATTCCGTCAGCGCCGCCCTGGCTCGTCGCCGTGCCGATGACAGTGGCGCCCGCGTCGGCCAGCGCGGCTGCGATGGAGGCCCCGATGCCGCGAGACGCGCCGGTTACCAACGCCACTTCGCCAGCCAAGGCATCTGATTGGAAAAGCTTGCTCATAAGGATTCCTCGCTTCGCAGTAAGGTCAGCTCTGCAACGCTTTTTGCAGGCTGTCGATGTTGTCGATAAATGTCACGGCAGTGCCTTTGTCAATGCGGCGAACCAGGCCTGCCAGGACCTTGCCGGGACCGCATTCGATAATCGATGTTGCGCCGCTTTCGATCATTGCCCGTATCGTTCGCACCCAAAGTACCGAAGTGTAGACTTGCACGGACAATCTGCTTCGAATGTCGTTTCCATCGGTATAAGGCTCGGCCGTTGCGGCGCTGATGACCGTGATGTCCGGCACTCTGAATTCTGTCGTCGCCAGAGTCTCTGCCAACGACTCGCCGGCACCGCGCATGAGGGATGAATGCGACGGCACGCTGACCGGCAGCAGGATGGCACGCCGCGCACCATGCTCCTTCGCGTATTCAACGGCCTGACCAACCGCGGTCGCATGACCGGCAATGACAACCTGGCCCGGTGAGTTGAAGTTGACCGGCTCGGCAATGCCGATGGTCGACGCCTCTTCACAGAGAGAGACAATCGTTTCGTCATCCAGACCGAGTACAGCAGCCATTGCACCAATCCCGACCGGCACCGCTTCCTGCATTAGTTCCGAGCGGCGTTTGACGACTTTCATCGCGTCACCGAAGTCAACCGCTCCGGCACACACGAGCGCCGTATATTCGCCGAGACTGTGTCCGGCCATCTGTTGCGGTTTTGTGCCACCGGCTTCCTGCCAAACCCGATAGGCGGCGGTGCCAGCGGTCAGCATAGCGGGCTGAGTAATCACCGTCTCGGAGAGCTTTTCAGTCGGGCCGTCCTGCACCAGCTGCCAAAGGTCGTAGCCGAGGATCTCGCTGGCTTCGGCATACGTGTCCCGCACGACCGCATACTCAGCGGCAAGGTCGGCCTGCATACCCATTGACTGAGACCCCTGCCCCGGAAAAACCATGCCAATACTCAAAATCGTCTCCCTGTGTGCTGCGCTTTCAGACGGCCCGGATTCCGCGATGCCGCGAGGTCCGGGCTCGCAAATTATATCGGTGCTGCCGGCCGCACCCTAATCCTAAGCAGTATGGCAGCCAATACGCCGCCTATTGCCCCGAACAGGTGTGAATCGACAATCACGCGTCCACCGGCCGTGCTCTCCGATCCGGGCAATGGTCCGCTGACCTGCTCCCACACCAGTTTACCGACCAGCAACGCGGCCAGCGCCACTGTCTCCCTGTCCGGATGCCGCAGCTTCGCCACGAGTCCCGCCGCCAGCATGCCATGAAGCAGGCCCGACAGGCCTACATACCAGGCGAGCCCCGGTTCAAATACCCACAGACCGATGTCCATCGTCACGATCGCGAGTATCGATACCAACAGCCATCCGCGCCGGTCGAAAGCACCGCCCACCAGGTACCAGACCAGCAGCAGACCCGCCGCATTGAGCGCGAAATGGGGCCAGCCGAGGTGCACCAGGTGGCCGGTCACAAGGCGCCAGACTTCACCGGAGCCGATTCTCTCCCGGTCGAATCGAAACCACTCCAGTGCGAATTCGCCGCCAAGTGATAGCAGGATGGCGGTCGCCAACAGGATCCCTGGCAGCAGCCAGAGCCCGCTTCCGGCCGCATCTTGTGCGCTGCGTTCGATATTGTGTAACCCCATGTTTGATATACTGACGTTTACCTCAATTACGAGTCAATTCAGCGGCGCCCTAGCCAGGCGGGTTGCTATGGAGTAATGCCAGTGAGTCAGTGTTCGAGGGTACAGCGTCGTTTGACACGGCAGAAGGGTTTTACCTTGATTGAGATCATGGTCGTCGTGATCATCATCGGTATTCTTGCCGCTATTGTTGCGCCCAATGTGATTGGTCGGGTTGATGATGCGCAGATCACCAAGGCGAAGGCGGAAATATCGAATATCGAGAACGCGCTGAAGTTCTATCGGCTGGACAACTTTGCCTACCCGACAACGGAACAGGGCATCGAGGCACTCGTCACCAAACCGACGGACCCGAATATCCGCAACTGGAAGCCCGGCGGCTACCTTGATCGTCTTCCGAAAGATCCGTGGGGGAACCCATACCAGTACCTGAACCCGGGCAATAACGGAGAAATCGATATCTACACCCTGGGTCGCGATGGCCGGCCCGGAGGCGAAGGTCTCGATTCGGACATCGGAAACTGGGATCCGGAGTAAGATAGTCGGCCTTCCCGGGGCCTCCTGCCCTTATGTCTACTTTGCGAAAAGAGCACGGTTTTACGCTGATCGAGATTCTCGTCGTGGTCGTCATCATTGCGACCATCGTTAGCATTGCGATGCTGTCGATGAACCTGATTGCAGATGATCGGGAACTCGCCACCGAGCGCAATCGCCTGGCAACATTGATCGAGGTCGCGCAGGACGAGGCGATGATGCAGGGCCGGGAACTGGGCCTGGAAGTGATGACCTCGACCTATCGTTTTGTCGAATTCGATCCGTTTACGTTTCGCTGGAGCGAGATTCTTGGCGATGACCTGTTTCGTTTGCGGGAATTGCCGGACGGAATGGAATTCGAGCTCTTCATCGAAGACAAGCGTATTCTGCTGGAAACCGACCCTATGGAATTTAGCGATCCGGATGAAGCGGCACAGTCTCGGGTCGGTGAAAGCTATGCCCCACACGTGTTCGTATTTTCAAGTGGCCAATCGACCGCTTATGAGATACGCCTCAAACGGCCGAGTAACGATCAACAACTTGTCATGCGCGGCAATATTCTGGGCGAGATTGAGTTCGTGGAAGACGAGAGCTGAGCTGTCATGACGCAACAGACAGAATTCGGATTCACGCTGGTCGAGGTCATGGTTGCGCTCGCGATCGTTGCGTTTTCCCTGACCGCCATTGCGGCCAGCATGAATCAGATGATCGACGCAGCAAACACAATGCGGGAACGTACCTACGCGAGCTGGATAGCACAAAACAAAATCACGGAGATACGCCTGGAGAATGTTATTCCCGAAGTCAGTTCGACCAGCGGCGAGGTCGAGTATGCGAATACGGAGTGGTCGTGGCGTGCGGTGATATCGGAAACGGGTATCGAGAATTTCTATCGAATCGATGTATCGATATCGCTCGCTGGCAGCGAGTACACCATACGCACCGTGACCGGATTCATCGGCGAACCGGTGCCCCCGGGCCGGGCCAATCAGATCTGGAACCGGGGCGCGCAAACCAGTGGAGCCACGAGTTGAATCGTCGTCTGCAAATCGGATTTACGTTGATCGAAGTGCTGGTCGCGCTCGCCGTTTTCGGTGTTATGTCGTTGCTCGCGTACATGTCTCTGGGTCAGACGTTGTCCAATTCCGATATGCTGAGCGAACGCATGGATCGACTGCAATCCGTTCAGAGGACCATCAGTTACCTCAGTAGCGAATTGCTGCAGACCGTGCCCCGATCCATTCGTGCCGATCTGGGCATCGAGCCGCTACCAGCGTTACAGTCCAGCCTGGGGTCGGAGTTCGCTCTGCAATTGACGCACGGTGGTTGGCCCAATTCTGCGGGCGTGCCGCGAAGTACAATGCAGCGTACAGCCTACCGGATAGAGGACGACGAGCTGATTCGCTACCACTGGAATGTCCTGGATCGAACCGTCAGCAATACACCGTTGGCCACCGTCATGCTGGACAACGTCGAAAGCCTGACGTTTCGTTTCCTGCGAGGCACCGACGAGTGGACGGATCAATGGCCACCGTTGTCGACCGCGCCCAGGGCAGTATCGTCGAATTTGCCACGCGCCGTTCAAATCGTCCTCGTTCTGCCCGACGAAGGTGAGATTACGCGCGTCGTCGAGGTGTCGCCATGATGCGTGCGCCAAGAGTCGGGGGCGTGGCACTGATCACCGCCATGCTGATCACGGCACTGGCCGGTACCGTCGCGGCGGGATTGTCCTGGGACAATGCGCTCGATGTCCGGCGCACGACAGTCATGCTGTACCGCGACCAGGCCATTCAGGTAGCAGTGGGTTCAGAGGGTTGGGTCAGCAGTATCCTCGTCGACGACCAGGCGAACAGCCCCTCCGATCATCTTGGCGAGATCTGGGCGACGGAAATCCCGGCGCTGCCCATTGACGCCGAGGCGGTTCAGGGTGAAATCTACGGCAAGCTCGAAGACCTGCAAGGGCGCTTCAACATCAACAACCTGCTTGACGGCAATGGCAAGATCGACCAGCCGTCTCTGGAACAGTTTGAACGCTTGTTGACGATTCTGGGTCTCGAGCTGCGGCTGGCAGGTACAACCGCGGACTGGGTGGATGCAGACCAGTCAGAGAGTATCCCGGACGGCGCCGAAGACCCCTTCTACACGGGGTTGATACCGGCGTACCGCACCGCGAATCAACGTATCTTCAATATTACGGAACTCGCGGCTCTGGATGGCATGGATCGGGAGAGTTTCGAGATATTGCTGCCACATGTCACCATGCTGCCGGAGCGGACGCCGATCAATGTCAATACAGCAACGCCGGCAGTGCTTCGATCGCTCGGGGCGAATATCAGCGAAAGTGACGCCGAGGGCCTTGTGTCGCAACGCGAGGCGGGCGGCTTCGTTGACTATGCGGCCGTCTTTGCACCGCTGGTGGACCCGTCCCTCCAGCAGTGGATTTCAGAAACAACGAGCTATTTTCAATTGAAGGCCGTCGTTCAGATTGATACGGTTCGGATTAGCTTGTTCACCGTGCTACACAGGGATGCAGGCCGTCCTGTCGTAACACCAATTAGCCGCAGCCTGGGAACTATCTAGCATGGCAGAGTATTTCGTCCTTC
>Ga0265309_10001593_pt1 | contig 10042 bp, 14 predicted proteins | sample Helome_FD_192492 | JGI IMG/M metagenome (GOLD analysis project Ga0265309, IMG submission 192492) | Marine sediment microbial communities from subtidal zone of North Sea - Hel_20160524 (Illumina Assembly) | ecosystem: Environmental > Aquatic > Marine > Subtidal zone > Sediment ...
CGTGAGTACTGATAATACCCGGATTAAACAGTTTGAAGAAGCAATTGAAGCGGGACAGCTGCTGCTGTTGGTTGATGTACCGAAGGGTAGGGTTGATGAAATCGAAGAATGCGTACAACAACATTTACCTCAGGTAGAAATAGAGGGCACAGAACCGCATATACCGGCATTCCCCTAATTAAGTGCTTTATTTTGCCCTGGGCCTGACAGCAAGAACGTCACAATGAGCATGTTTAACAACAAATGATACAACGGCGCCGATGGTAAACCGATTCCATCCCGTGTGCCCATGAGTTCCTAGGACGATTAGATCAGCATTGCGCTCTTCAGCAATACGAATAACTTCATGGCCGGGGTCACCCTCGGTAAGGATAGCCTCAGCATCCAGCTCAAAAGTATCAGTTAATTCTTTAAGGGCATCTTTTCTTTGTTGCCGGATTTGTGCCTGATTTTCAGCTAATTTATCAAAACCTTCTTCCGTATAAAAATTGTGTGTTGGAAAAAACCACTCATCTATATCTAATACATGCAGAGCAATAAGTTCTGCTTTATAGGTCTTAGCTAGAGATACTGCTCGGTTTCTGGCATCTTCAGAAGTTTTTAAAAAATCAGTGGCCAGAATAATTTTATTAAAAGGTTCTCGCATGGCGGGCTCCATATAGTGTTGTTCACATCTACAGGACAAGAACTAATAAACTGTTTACCTTAAATTATAAAACTTCTTTAATCTTTAAATTCACTTAATGCGTAGTCAACACTTCTTCAATTTCAGCAAAATTTTCAGCAATTTTCATTGAAGAAATTTTTGTGCCAAGCTGTCTTTCAATTTGAGTAAACGAAAAAATCCCACATACTGAGAGCTTGCCCTCACTATTATTCTCAGTTACTAGGATATGTTGTCGCCCAGTGTTACGTAAACATGCCACAATTTGCCCGACCTTTGCATTCTGTACTTCTGAGAACGAAATAGACTCAAGTTGCTCGAGTTGAGTCATAATATCCGAAACAAGAATTTCATTATGTTTTACGCTTCGTTCTTGAATAAAACGTAGCGGTTTATCGCCCAGAATATCTGTTGCTGTAATAATGCCTATAAGACAATGCTCATGATTCAGTACAAGTAACGAACGCACTCCACACTGTATCATGTATGAATTTGCAAATTCCATGGGCACATATGGCTCTATTACAACAGCATTATTGTGTCGAAGATCAGTCATAACCTCAAGAGCGGATGATTCAAGAGTTACAGACTTGGATTGAGAAGGGTGAGAAACTAAAACTGTACCTGACAAATACTGTGCCGAAAGAGGTTGATAGTCTGACATAACAGAATCCTCCGTTGTAAATGGACGGAATACATCTGATTATCAAATCTACTCCCATTACAAAGCAGGGTCAATAATATTTAAGCGCTTTCCATCAAGCTCGGTAAGGGGTATGCTATTTTTGAATAGCTGGGACACATACGTTGTATTGACAAAGAGGAGAAATTTACATGGAAGATATTATGTCAATCAAAGGCAGAAAAATAACGGATATCAAAGTAACTAAGGGGTCAAATGAAAAGGAGGAATCTTTTGATAGTTTACAATTTACGCTGGATGACGGACGTAAAGTAGAGTTTTCTTCTACAGATGCTGAACAGGACTCAACTTCCTGTCATTGGCATATCCATAGTGTGGATTACACCATAAAATAAGAATGTAACTACTTAAGATACTGGCTAATAAGACTGCATCAAGTACCTTATATATACTTCTCTCACTCAGGTCATTGTTAGTATCTTCTGATTAATACCTATTCGTTTAATTTAGCGAAATGTAGATAGCTTAAAATTTACTACTGAAAATGTAGTAGTTGATTAGAACAATGGAACACACTGAAATACTGAAATTCTGGTTTGAAGAAATTGAGTCTTCTCGTTGGTGGGCAAAAGATGAGAAATTTGACAGTCTTATAATTGATCGATTTTCTACTATTCACTCTAAAGCGATCCGATGTGAGTTATTTGAATGGCGACAAACAGCTGATGGCAGGCTAGCTGAGATTATAATTTTAGATCAATTTTCAAGAAATATGTTCAGAAACTCTGCATTGTCATTTGCCTATGATTCTTTGTCTTTGTTACTTGCACAAGAAGCAATTTCAGCAAGATATGACTGCAAACTTGAACCATTACAACGACATTTCTTCTACATGCCTTTTATACATAGCGAATCTTTAGAAATTCATAAGATTGCGATAAAGCTTATTGAAAATAGTGGCATTCAGAAACTCTTAGAATATGAAATCAAGCATAAGAATATTATAGAGAGATTTGGTCGTTATCCTCATAGAAATAAAGTTCTAGGTAGAGCATCAACCGTAGAAGAGGTTGAATTCTTGAAAACACCTGGCTCTAGTTTCTAAATTAAGCAGTCTTAGTTATCCATACAACTTATCTTGTAATTCTTCTAATTTTCTACCTTCATCAGTTGGAGTATGGAAGTCATCAAAACCATGTGTAGACAGACGATCACTACACAAATCTCCAAGTTCTTCAGAAACTTCATTAGGAATTGCCTTTTTCTTTTTGGATAGTAGGCTTTTTAATAATTCACGATGACCTTCTGACAGTGGTAGCACTGTCTCCATAAAACGAATATCTGAAAGATTAAGAGTAATCATAATTTACGCTCCTCGATAGATAACGTTCTGTATTTCATTTATTTGAAATTAACAGAATTAATTGGATACAGTTTATATAACGGACTTTTATGCGGAATACTGAGGGGATGATATGGTTTTTTAAACCTTTGTTTTATTTAAATTCAGCTATGCTTTGTTAACTGAAATAAATTTGTATAGTTTTTGTATCTTTGCTTGACGAATTAATTAAGATTTAATGCTTTTCATTATTTTCAAGAATGGGACTAAATGTTCTTGTTCTATTTCGAATGATCCACAAAGACTGTATTGATGAGTCTTTGCGCCACAGTCTTCATCTCCGATACAAAACTTAATAAAGGCGTGACTAACACTTCCAGAGATTTCTATAAAACTATCGTACGTTGCATTGAGCCTAGGAGCTATGTCTCTGTCCGTTATGAAGTGATCTAGTTCAGATGTAAATGTATCCAAATTTTGGAAATGCATATCTATGTTTTTAGCACTAAAAGCACCATGTCCAATGTCTATCTTCACTGCTATAGAAGTAGTTGTGTACGAGCCATCTTTTACTGGCTCGACTTCAAACCAAGATTTTTTATCGATTGCATATATCTTCATAATAAGTAAGCCTCCAGGTTAATGGACTATACTGTTCATAATTGCAAACAATGGGAAATGTTTGAGAAAAGAAGGATTTGATTACTAGTTTTGTATAAAAAGAAACATTTAAAGCTGGTTCAGATTATGTGAAATCGTATAACTCTTCTTCTGTTAATTTATTTGCCTGACCTTCACGGTTTATTTTAAATCCATCCGCATACATATTGCCAATACCAAGAATCCAATGACAGTATATTTGAATGACTATACGTAATTCCTTGTCACTTATCCTATCCCTCCTAATAGCTATTGTTCCTGAATTTCTTCCCCGGATAATTTTTTCCTCATGATATTTTTCTAATTTAGAGAGCTCATCAAATGTTTTTCTTTTCAGGCTAGAAAGGTATTCTTCAGATAATATGTTTATTTCTTTCATAATTTATATTCAAATCAACTAGATTTTGTGTTTTTAGTATTAATCTTTGTTAAAAACTATTGTGTCTATATTTATATAACGGAATATTGCGTATTAGGTTTACCTAAAATTTGGTATCGAGGAATTATGCTTGTTTCTAATCGTCCGCTACGTATCAAGAATGAATACTTGTTACATAGCAACTTTAGATATTCTCGACAGAATAATTAGTTGCTGAAGAAACAAGAAAACACTTTTTGGACAGCAGTCTATGGGTCTCTTAAGAAGAATTTTTGATGGGACTATTTGGGTGCCTCTCTCCAGAAGTATGCTCGGAGATTAGAAGTATATTTTCTTCTGGAGAGGTTCACCGGTTAACAACACCAGACTTCAAATCTGTCGGCCTCTTTGATTCAGGGAGGAAAACAAAGGCAGGCCTTTAGATCCTATAAAGGACATCAAGGTCTTATTATAAGATTTAATGTTTGTCGCTGTCAACATAGAAGTATTATTGGATAGTCGCAAAGAAGGAAGAATTAATAAGGCCATCCTGATCTTTATAGTGCGCCTAACCACCAATTAGTTAGATATCAGAAATGTTAAATATTCACTATTAATCTACCACTAGCGAATATCCGTTTTTGTCACAAAGCAGACATTCGTGGACATCAGTTTTTACTCTATCTTTCAAGGAAATATTCTATATATATCCAATAGTGTGTGCTTTCTCACAGACAATTCTGTTGAAAGTGATTAACCTCCATATACGTACTCTTGATATCGGAGGTAATTATGAATGCAGTCAAGTTATTCAGCATAATAATACTTCTTATATTTTTCCTTTTGATCTTTGGAATAATAATCAAAGTGAGCTTCAGTATGCTAGCTGAAGTGTTAAAAACCTGGTTTATTCACCTGTATGAAAAATATTCCAAATTAGTTAAAGTTAACCAACTTATGTTTGGAGCTTCAAATGAATCTAACTAATATTGCTGAACATAGAATTAAGTTGCTATTCAAGAAATCAGAAAGCATGGCTACTGAAAGTGATTTAAAGCATATAGACCGGTTAGAGAGCTTGATGCAAAAAACAAAAACAGATTCGTTAACATCGGAAGTGGATAAGAGCTTCATGGAGTATGCTACACGGATGATTGCTGTGTTGGAGAGTAAATCCGTCCAGTTGGCAAACTAACGTCTACTTTTGACACAAAGTAAACATTCAGCACCCTCAATCTCCTCAGCATCTTCTCTAAGTAATCCGTTAGATAAACAATTGATTATCTATATTAAGAATGAAACATATCCGCTTTTTACTGGTAATACTTGTCGGCGTGCTTACTTGTAGTGCTTATGCACATGCAGAATGGGAGTTCGTTATCGGAAATAATAAATTTAACTATTACTATGACTCTGCAACTACTTATAAAGTTAATAATATAGTTAAAGTATGGACTCTATACGATCATTTTCAATTGTTTACTTCACCTTATGTCAAACCACACATGTCCATGATGGTATTAGGTGAGTTTGACTGCAAGAAAAAAATACATAGAACACTTTATTCATCCACGCACTCAGAAATGAAGGGGGAAGGAGAAATGATTGAAAAAGATGTAAGCGATGCGTTTACTAAGAAGTGGCATTTTGTTCCTCAGACAAGTCTTTTTTATAAATTAATGAGTGTTGTATGTAAATAGAATAATATGGATAAGGCATTAATCTCAGTCTAGGACTTGGTTTCTATATATAAATGTCCACTTTTGGCACAAAGCAGACATCTATCTCCTCAATAATACTTCTATTAGTCCGTTATATAGGTTTTAACGGATTGAAATAGATTCTCACCATAAAAATGACATCAGTACTAATGAAAACACCCATCATTGTTGACGGACATGGCAATGTCTCAATATTTGAGTCAGTAGAGTATGCTGAACAATATTTAGAGCCTATAGATGTAAAAAATGAAAAGTATGTTGTCTACAATGGTGTAGGACATCTCCTTCAATTGGAAATATCTCAAAAAGAGCTCCTGCCTATATTTGGTAGAACAGAGCTTATTGAGACTGTAAAAATTAGCACATCTGAAAGCACCACTGATCATTCAGGAGAATTACGGGAACTGTTAATTAATTTTTTCCTAGAAACTAAAACTGCCCTCCAAAAGAATGATCTATTGTCTTTACGTGAACTAGTTGACGAAGCAGTGAGCGTATATGGATATTCTCGATAGCGCCTGCTTTTGGTAAAAACAGACATTCAAAAATTGTCTTTCCTCAGCATTCCATCTTCATAATCTGTTATATATTTTCTTCTTCGCAATCGATCTTCCAGGTAGTTGAATGGGACCATGCGCCCTCTTTTATTTGTTCTATAACTAATCCCGGTTTGCTCCATTCACCAGATTTCTTGAAATTAGATGTTTTATAAGTCATAAGCATATTTTGTGCATTAGTTAATTTACCATGTACATTGCATGATCTACCGTTTGAACTGCGAAACTGAAAGGCTACGCCGGCCTTAAGCCATTTATCATTACCATCATCCCGATACTCAGTAACAATTTTGCGACATTGTACGCCAGCCATACCACTATCACAGGTTTCAGTATTAGTTGAAATACGTGCCTGTGATGTTATTGGAGCAATCATCAACGGTATTAAAAAAATAATAAACAAAGATGGCTTCATTTTTGATTTCCTTGAAAACTAACTAAATAATAATATCAGGTATTTTTATCAATTAACGCACTATAAACAAAATTACGTGATAAAGTATTTAGCAGCCTCTTCTGTTACTTTAAAGTTTGCTAACGCAAATGAGATATATAGAAGCTACATATAACTACACTTTTGTTTCGGTATCTATTGTTGTAGCTATTCTTTCATCTTATGTGGCATTAGAACTGGCTGATGTAGCATGGAAGTCACAAAAAAAATACCGCCTAAATATCTGGTTGGGACTAAGTTCTGTAGCCCTGGGGTTAGGTATATGGACGATGCATTTTACTGGCATGTTTGCATACACGCTACCTATTCCCGTTCGTTATGAAGCAGGACTTACGTTCATATCGCTATTACTAGCTACTGCTGCAAGTTTCTTAGGTTTTAGTATTACACACATTGGTCATAATCTCCGGTATGCCCTCCTTGGCGGAACCATTATGGGACTAGGTATTGCCGGCATGCATTATACCGGGATGAGTAGTATGCACTTAGCGGCTGACATGCACTATAATTTTTTACTAGTGACTCTGTCAGTCATTCTCGCTATAGCCATATCGAGTTTAGCATTATGGCTACTTGTTTCGCTAAAAGCAGAAAAAATTAGTCACTCATTTTTTATAAAAGCCATGGCCGCTTGCATGATGGGTATTGCTATTTCGAGTATGCATTACACAGGTATAGCGGCGTTGAATTTAACATTTAATGAAGGGGCATTTACAGACAAGCGTAGTTTTATGATCGAAGGTGAGCTCATGGCCGCTGCATTATCCTTCGCAGCTATCTTACTCATACTATTACCCTTATTCACCGCCAGATATGAGAGTCGCTTTTCACAACGACTTACGTCTGAACTTAAATCGCTGCGCATCAATGAGTCGCGTTTGCGCACATTGATTGAAAATGCACCCGATGAATTCTATGCTTATGACATTAAAGGCAAAATTACGGACTTTAATGATGCCGTTTGTAATGATCTTGGTTATTCACGCAGTGAGCTTGAAAATACAAGTATATTTGATTTTGAGGTGTCTCCCACAGCAAAAAAACTAATTAGTAACGTATGGCCTACACTAGAAACAGGCGCATCTTATACCGTTAACGCTGTTCATATCTGCAAAAATAAAAGCAAATACCCCGTCGAAGTCAGCATGACCTGTATTGTCGATGATGGTGAAAAATATGTTTTCGCATTAGCGCGTGATATGACTGAAAATGAAAACCTGAAAACACATCTATCAAAGCTTGCGATGACGGATGAGTTAACAGATTTATTTAATCGCAGAGCATTCATGTCATATTTTGATAAAGAATTATCCAGGGCAAAAAGAAACAACGAAGACATATCAATTCTTATGATTGATATTGACTTATTTAAAAAGATAAATGATAAATATGGTCATCATGTTGGCGATATAAGCCTTCAACATTTTTCTAAAGTAGCAAAAGATACGATTAGAAATGAGGACACCATTGGACGCATAGGAGGGGAAGAATTTTCGATTTTATTGCCTAATACATCAATTAATACGGCTGGTATTATTGCTGAAAGATTAAGGAAAAAGTTAGAAAATACATTTGTGGAGCATGATAACCAGAAAATAAGTTTTACGGTAAGCATAGGTATAGCAACGCTTGATGACAAAGATACAACTGCGGAAACACTAATGAATAATGCTGACCATGCGCTCTATAATGCCAAAGATAATGGTAGAAACTGTGTCATGCTATACAGCGCCTAACATAACATCCCACCAAATTAAGGAAACAGGGCTAGTATATGAAGCGAAGCATCCCGGCAGGGTGCTATGACTCCATATACATTGTTGGAAGTAGTTTACTTTTTATTCAAAGTTATTAATGTTTTGAAAGATTTGGTACGGGAGGATTTGGTTCATTCTTTAAGCTCGACTTGTATTTCATAATTTATTTTACAAATCATTTGTTTTTAATGGCGCCCTGGGTAAGAATCGAACTTACGACCTACCCCTTAGGAGATGGCTTTCCTGACGGAATGCCCATCGGTAACCACATGAATATACACCATTCATGTGTTGGTGTCGCTCTATCTATTTACTAAAAAATACACTCAACTGTACCGAAATTGTACCGGAGAATACCTGTTATTAGAGAGAGGGTGGCAGGGGGGTTATACCCCCTTTATACTCTATTGCAATGGAGAAAAATAAAATCTGATAGAAATTTGGATATCTCTATACTAATAATTATTTACTATAACTACCTATAAATCAGGACTGCTTAATAAATAAAGGAGAGTGTTATGGCAGAACTAGTCGTAGACTTTAATATAGATTGGTATTTAGGCGATGTAGAAACCGATTCTAATAATAATAAAACAATAGGCAGCAAAGGGGAAAAAGGAAGAATACAAATAAAGACAAACGGGAGTAACGGGTTCATAGCAGTTCCAATAAGCTCACTTAAGGAATTAATAGTAATCACGACTTTATTAAATGGTAAAAAACCAATTTATTTTGACTCTGTTAAAAGATATATTGGTACTGCTGATAGAAATTAAGCTTATTGCAATTATTAGAGAGGGAGTAGCAGGGGGGTTATGCCCCTTTATACTATATTGCAATTGAAGAAAATAAAATCTAGGATAAATTCCTAATATACGATTTTTCTATCTACTAACTCTCTATAAACAAGATTATAGGATAGAAGGCTTCAAAAACCCTTGTGTATTACTCTAAGGCTTACCAGTGCTATAGTCACTCTGTACCCACCATAATACCAATTCTTTCTATAATATTGGGCCAGATTCCCACTATATAGGTCTATTTTATACTCTGAGTCAGATCCTGGTCCCACTTCTTAGTATATTTCCTTTACTAACAAAATATAAAGATTGTAAATACTAAATAAACAGTACTCTGACAGCAGATACGTGTTATGTTGATTGGTTGCCATTTTTTTTATGGCATTACCTATACGCAAGGATCGCAATGAAAGTCCCCCAAGCACCAATCAAAAAAATCATCTTAGTCACTGACTTTACTGATGCCAGCAGAGATGCTAGTTACCATGCATTATTGCTGGCCAAAACCTATAGCGCTGAGCTTAAGGCGCTTTATATATTTAACCCAAAAACACTGGGAATTTCTGATGAGAACTATCAGCCTTTAGAGCAATTTATATCAAAAGAGGATCCTAAAAAAACTCATCAGCGAGGAAAAGACACCCTCAAAGAATTGGCAGACTCTTTCAACATGAAAGTTAAGACTATCTTTTCTGAAGGCTTCCCTGGCCAGGAGACTATTCGTATTACATGCGAACTAGATTCAGACCTGATTGTTTTGGGAACACAATGCTATTCGGGATGGAATAGATTAGTAGGGACTCCTGGAAATGTTGCTGAATACATCGTTAGATATGCCCCATGCGCTGTTTTCGCTATCAGACAAGAAGATATCAATAAAAACAATTTTTTCCCCGAAACAAAATCTCGTTCTAAGAAGAAAGCAAATACCGGAACTCTTAGAAAAGCAACTGCCGAAACTCTGCACTAAACCTTTAAATCAGGATGATGTAAGTGCATCTATATATTTATTCGCCGGTCAAGGTCTGTCCCTTCATGGCCATAGGTGCAGAAAGTTGTAGTGCTTCACATCCTATCCACCGTGAT
>Ga0265309_10001594_pt1 | contig 10041 bp, 4 predicted proteins | sample Helome_FD_192492 | JGI IMG/M metagenome (GOLD analysis project Ga0265309, IMG submission 192492) | Marine sediment microbial communities from subtidal zone of North Sea - Hel_20160524 (Illumina Assembly) | ecosystem: Environmental > Aquatic > Marine > Subtidal zone > Sediment ...
ATCAATTACCGAACAATATAAAGAACAAACAATTTACAGGCTTTCAGAATTAATGAATGATTTTTATGTGTTTCCTGAAGTAGCTAAATTAACTGAAGAACACTTGCTGAGTCAATTAAAAAAAGGCCATTTTGAGCAGTTTGGAAATGATGTGACATTTGCTGTTGCTTTAACAGAATCAGTTCAAGCTATTAACAAGGATAAACATATGCGTATCAGGACCAATAGACCTTATGTTGCTCCTGCAAATTCTCCAGATAGAATGATTGAAGTCCGCATTGATCAAATTAACAGGTCGAGAAGATCAAATGCTGGATTTAGTTCTGTTAAGATTATGGAAGGAAATATTGGATATTTGGACTTAAGAGGGTTTGCAGGATTAGAAAATGGGAAAACGGTAGCCGATGCTTATATGAAATTAATGTCTAGAACCGATGCTATTATTATTGATTTAAGCAAAAATGGTGGTGGAAGCCCTAACATGGTTCAGTATTTATGCAGTTTTTTCTTTGATAAGAAATTGCATTTGAATAGTCTGTATTGGAGAGAAAGTAATGAAACACGCGAATTTTGGACACTGGATGAGGTTGGAGGAATTAAAATGCCTGATGTGCCCTTATTTATTATTACAAGTAGTAGAACTTTTTCTGGGGCAGAAGAATTTTCATACAATATGCAAACTCAAAAAAGAGCAATATTAATAGGACAAACTTCGGGAGGTGGTGCAAATCCGGGAGGCACCATGAGAATTAATGATAATTTGAATGTTTTTATTCCAACTGGTAAAGCAATTAATCCAATAACGAATACAAATTGGGAAGGAGTCGGAGTTATCCCTGAAGTAGAAACAGCAATTGAAGAAACTTTAGATAAAGCACATGAATTGGCAAAGAAGGCTGCTGAAGCATACAGAAGCAAGACAAAAGAAAGATATAGTAAGTTGTTATTGAATTTGAATAGCAAATTTAACAATTATACTTCTGGAAAATCCGAAGAAGAAATTCTTAAGGAGTTAACAGAATGCCATGATATAAAACTATTAGGTGAAGGAGATATTAATAGTCTTGGCTATGAATATTTAATGGAGCATAAAAAGCCCAAAATTGCTGAATCAATATTTAGGGCAAACACTATTCTCAATCCAAATTCTGCTAATGTATTTGACAGCTACGCTGAATCTTTAATGGTGAACGGAAACTTAGAATCTTCTCTTAAAAACTATCAGAGAGCGGTTAAAATTGCTGTTGACAATAAGGATGGTGATATCGATTTATTTAAAAAGAATTTAGAAAACATTAAAAGCAAAATCAAAGCTGATAAATAACATCAGGTTTTTCTAAAAAGGATTCAACAAATATGTGAGTTCAGAATATTTGACTATAGTTTTTAAGTAACATTTTCATTTCAAACACATTAGCTTCCTTTTTATGTCGGTGTACTAATACGTGTTTACTTGCACCTCTCCTATTTTTATTATAGTAGCTCATTAACTGCAACCGTTTTCATTTTAACAAAATTCTAGACAAACGCTCAATTAATATCATTCATCTTGAGTTGGTCCTGCTCCGAAAATAAATCAGTATTTTTGGTTAACATAAGGAACCTCATTCATTGTAAAATGGAAACCATATTAGACAGATATTGTCTCGATTTACCTAGCCGCCCTTTAAAGAATCATAAGGTTTTGGTCACTGGTGCGACGGGATATATAGGTGGAGAACTAATACCGGAACTTGTGGCCAGAGGATATGATGTTAAAATCATGGTTCGATCGATGCGGCCAGAGTTCAAAGAAAGATGGCCTTCTGTTGAGATTTGTGTCGCAGATGTCCTGGACTATAAACAACTAGCACAAGCATTTGTTGGTATTCAATCAGCGTACTATTTAATCCATTCATTTCACAGTATAGATTTCTTTGAGGAAAATGATTTGAAGGCGGCTCGTAATTTTCAGAAGGCGGCCGATGCTTATAATTTGGAAAGAATAATTTATTTAGGGGGTCTGGGAGAAAAAAAGAGAGATCTTTCCGACCATCTCAGAAGTAGGCTTATGGTTGGAGAATCACTAAGTACCGGCAAGACACCCGTAACCTTTTTGAGAGCAGCCGTTATCATCGGCTCGGGTAGTTCTTCTTACCAAATAATCAAATATCTCGTATCGAATTGTCCACTTTTTATTTTCCCACCCTGGGCAAAATCGAGATGTCAACCCATAGCGATCAGAGACACCATTAACTACCTCGTGGGTTGTTTAGAAACAAAAGAAACGGTAGGGAATACTTATGACATTGGTGGGCCGGATATTCTCACTTACTCAGAAATGGTTAAATTACAAGCACAAATTGTCGAAAAAAAAAGACTAGTTATAAATTCCTCAGTTTCCTCCGTAGGTCTTTATGCAAAAACCGCTTCTATATTCACTCCGATATCCAGCGCATTAATAAGAGTATTATTTGAGAGCTGTAAGAACGACGTGATTTGTAGCAATTCATCCATTAAAGATCTAATTCCAATTCAATTGATAGGTTATAATGAAGCGTTAGAACGAGCCATTTCACGTGAGTCTCAGCAAAGTATTTTTAACAGGACTAGAGATTCTTCTCCAAAGGTAGATAAGGAGGGCTTTAAACACAAAGAGTTGAAACCACCTTCGAGAAGTACAGGATTCTTTAGCGATATCAAACATTTTATACTTAATAAACCCAAAATACCAACATTAATAAGTTTCAAGTCTAATATTGAAAGAGAGAACTATGCTTTTCGCATTCTACAAAGACTTGATACCGAGGTCTCTCGGTATAGAGTATTAAATGTTCATAAAATTGGTGTCAATGCACCAGCTAAATACATTTTCGAAGAGCTACTTAAATGGAATGGAGACTCTACCTGTTGGCCCAATCACCTCGCAAAGGTTGTAAAGAATAAAGATCGACTCGAAAATCTTTATATCTACCTATTTGGATGGATCAATTTCCCTAATTGGTTCAAAAATAGCCTTTTAGGCCGATCCTTTTTACCCTTATTCAAATTGGATGCCATACGCTTTCAGAAAACTCCTAATTCGTCCGATTTGGATAATGCCCGGTACTTATTGTACAAAAGCAGCGGAGGTTATCCTATCGGAATATTCACTTTATACGTACGGTCTTCGATTGCACACCAACAAGAAACTGAGCAATCTCAGCTTTTTTTAATTGTGGGTTTTAACTTCTACGGTAAGGAGTCATGGTCAGAAAGAAGTTTAATTAACAGAGTTTGGGAGTCCATCCATGACCGTGTCACATCCAATATATTGTACCGATTAAAGCAATTGAGCGAATGGCATTTTGCAAAGATAAAAACAGGAGAATAACTACTAATAAGTATTAGATCAAATACGAATCTCATATTCGAGACTGTCAAAAAGTAATTTCATTATAGACCTACTTTTGTCATAATTATAGATAAAGTGCTTTAGTAATATATCGGTATAATTATGATAAAAACGTTAAAAAAATTAGTACTGCCATTACAAATATGATTAACGCAAAAAAAAAGATTTTCAAATTCACGTAATAATGTATATTTATCGGAGTTATTAAAGGAAATAATTTAGATATGCGAATTGGTATTATAATAGGAAGAATTGGAGGTGTAGATGGGGTGGCTCTTGAATCAGAGAAATGGATAGAAGTCTTAAAACGTCTAGGACATGAAGTTTTTATTATTTCTGGTGAATTTGAATTTTGGAAAATTGACCGTCAATATCATACTCGTTTCCCCGGACTTTCATTTTTCTCCCCTGCAGTAAAATGGGAACAACGGAAGGCTTTTTATCAATCGGATAATGAAGTCGATCCCATACTTGATCATATTGAGAAGATCTCTAATATGATAGAAAAAAAATTAAGTCGTTGGGTACGTTCCAATAAAATTGAAGTCCTGCTTTCAGAAAATGCTTCCGCACTACCCAGTCACGTTTCTATGGGGGTAGCCATTAAAAAACTAGTTAAAAACACTGGTTTACCAATTGTTACACATGACCATGATTTTCATTGGGAAAGAGGTAAGCGTTATATTTCTGAACATTCAGAGGTTAATACCTTGATCAATGACACTTTCCCTTTACTACTACCCGATGTACGACATGCTGTAATTAACACCTTTGGAGTGGAGACCTTTAAAAATAAATTCAATCTGGATGCCACACTGGTTCCTAATGTAATGGATTTTGATCGTGAATATGGAATCCCGAACAAAGACAACCACTATTTTTTAAAAGATATTGGTGTTGGCCGCGATGAGATCGCTTTATTACAAGTTACACGGATCGTACGAAGAAAAGGAATAGAAACAGCCGTTTCATTAATAGAAAAATTAAACGACAAAAAACTTAAGCTAGTCATAACAGGAAATAATAATGACGATCAGAACCGCGTATATTATAACGAAATTGTAGATCAAATTCACGATTTAAATCTGGCTAACCAGGTAATTTTTGCATCACATATGGTACGTGACCATAAAGATCTATCTGATGTTTATGCACATGGAAGGGCCTGTACTTATTTCAGTACTTATGAAGGTTTTGGTAATGCTTTTGTAGAAGCAGTTCTTGCCAAAAAACCTATCTTTGTAAATAACTACAAACCGGTATTTATGCAGGATATTGGCAGTAAGGGTTTTGAAACGGTTATGTTGGAAGACAATAATTTAACAAATGATAAGGTCAAAAAAATGGCAGATATCATTTATGATCCTGAACGCTGCCGGGAAATAGGAGAATTTAACTATAACCTGGGTAAAAAGTATTTCTCATTTGATGTGCTCGAAGAGAAATTAATTGGTCTTTTTAGTTTTTAACTCTTTAAAAATATGGCTAAAAAACAGCAATCTGCTAAAATCGACAATGTATTAGAAGAATTAAGAAAACAAGAGATCAATACATGGTTTGACCTCGGATTGTTTATTGACCGATTTAAAGAAAAACACTCGAAAGCTGCTTTTAAAGAAGATCTTGACGCCTTTGGAGGCCATCTTGAAACCGGCGGAATTGCTTTCATGACGTTTTACTTTACCATCGACGGTATCACGGTTGAAACCGAAAAGTATGCCAAAACCTTTAAAAAAATCTACCCGAACATTCCAATTCATTATATCGCTGGAGAGATCAGACCTGAGGCGGATGAACTGATTCATAAAGATGCCTTTAAGAAAGAGATCAAAGAAATGGATGGTTTTGATAACTGGCCGTTGTATGATGACTTCTTTAGAATTAAAATGGAAAGGGGTAGCACCGAGTATAATGCACTTATATTAAAGTTCTGGGATGAGGTATTGGTACTAGTAGAAAAATTGGGAAGGTATATTGAAGAACACAACATTTCTTTGCTGTATCCCATCAATGTTTGCTCAAATCCAGGAAACGTTTCTTTGGCACTCGCCACTGTTTTAATTTCTGAATATTTAGGCATTCCGGTATTCAATAATAATCATGATTTTTATTGGGAAGGTGGTAACAGGCAAGAGGTGAGAAAAAAGAAAGGCATAAAAAAAGGTCCCAGAGATTTCTTTTTTCATAATGCTCATGTGGGTGAATTCTTTTCAGTGATTGATATGATCTACCCATGGGAAAGTCGCTCCTGGTTAAATGTGAATATCAATAAGTTACAACATACGCATCTGGTGAATATAAAGGGCCACAATCCTGCAAATTCGGCCATGATAGGCACTGCTGTGGATACTAAACCCCACAAAATTAGCCGAAGAGAAATCATCAAAGCATTTATGCAGATGGCCTCTATTTTTGCCAATAAAAAAAAGACCATAACAGTTCATACGGTTGCACACCATATTAAAAGTCAACGTTCATTAAAGCCCATATTACTTGGATACAAGACTATTAAGAAATTTGATTTTGTCAATAACAACATCGTCTTTTTACAACCCACCAGGGTCATAAGCAGAAAGTCGATTGAACTTAATTTCCTATTGGTAAAACAGTTATTTGCCAATGCGGAATTTGCTAAGAAATTTCAAACCAATCCTCAACTCACTCTTTCTCTTTTGGTCTCAGGTCCTATCCCTTATGGTCAACAAAACTATTACCAAAGTTTGTTAGAAGATTTTAATAATTTTCTTGAAGAAATTGACAGCGAATTTAGGTCTAAAGTACTATTAGGGTTCTTTTTTAGTGAATTTGATAAGCACGAGTTCAAAAAGAAATACAAGAAACCTCTAGATATTGAACTATTGTACGAAGTTGCTTCGCTAATTTTGTTGCCAAGTCAGACAGAAGGCAGAGGACTTCCAATCATCGAAGCTGCAGCGTGTGGAACGCCAATATTTTGCAAACAATATGAACCAAGAGCTGTTTATGAACAGGTGATTGGATATCATCTGGATGAGTCACAAAGATTGAAGGTCCTGGAATTTAAAGGTCAAAAAATTCCAAAAAAGCTGATCGTAGCCATAAGCAACCATGTATTTTATCCTCAAAATAGTATGGAGGATCTGGTCCATAATCTAAATGTAATTCAGCAGCGCTACAGTCTGGATGCCTTGCAAAGAAATATGGAATACCTTCTTAGAAGGTTACATTCGCAATTGAAGGCTATTTCTAGTGAAGAGAATAGTCGCGTGGTTGGTCTTCTTAAAAAGTATAAAAAAGTCGTCAACTTTGAAAATGAAGATCTAAATGCGATTATGAACAAAAAAAATCGACATTTTTTACCAGGTTATGGCCGTTTATCCTTTATGATCTATCTAAAATCTCTAATTGATCCGAGTTTCTTTAGAGTAGAAGAACAATTGATAAAGGGAAGGGTCATGAAATATGCTCGCATGTTGGAAAACGATATGCCTGATCTGGTCAATACTGATCTGTCTGAGGTTCATGACTATTATAATGCGATCGATGATATTTTTAAGTGTGTTGAAGGCGAAAGCCCTATAAGACATGATCATTCCTTGGCATACAGGCATCGAAATAAGAAGTTATATAGCTATCAAGAATATACACTTCAGGAACTCACCGGTTTGGTGAATATGATATACAACGATATTTTTAAACCTAAAAAGCGAACAGATCAAACATTGGCTCCCCAGTTTTTTTCGGATTGGGAACTGGCCTTATTTCAACTCACCAATAGCAAATTCTTAGGAATCGACAATCGTAAAATACTTACTGAGAAACTAAAAGCTAAGGTTCCTAAAGGATATTTTCCGGGACGGTATATTAAGCACGAAATGGAATATTTTGTACTGCAACCCATCAGGTCTCAATTGAAACTTTCTTTAGAAGAAGAGCTTACACTTGAAATATTGAAGGTAAGAGGTCAGAAACTGCAGAAAGTATACATCTTTATACATGAACCAAGAATCACAAAATGGTTTTCAGGTGCTAATATCAAGGAATATCTTGAGCAAGAAACTGAACCAGAACTAGGCTTACTTTATAAGATGGGCGTAATTGAAATCATAGAAACCGAACAATGGTCGGAAGGGGTACATTTTCCGCAAATGGGTGCCAAAGCCATTAAAATACTGAGGAAGATCAAAGAATCTGACGGGTTTTTAATTACCAATGGAGAAAATGCTTCTATGATGACAGATATCGTTGAGATCGATCATTTTCACATCGGAAAGGCTAGACATAAAATGACCGCTAAAATTATGGGAATTCCCAAAGACAGCGGTTTTATTCAATTCGTTCCTGCCGGTGTTAGAACAACCTTGGCCTACCCTACTCCAATTCAGACTTCAAAAGACTTTGACATTGCCCTGAAAAGTGAGCTGTACAGTGACCTTAAAGACAAACTTGGAGAGAAAAAATTACTAGATATCATCTCAAAAGATGCCGTAGATAATGGAACTCCAATCAATACGCTCCTCTTAAAATTGAAGCAGGACATGGCGGGCAACAAAGTGGATGTAAGTGTAAAATCTTCCTTTGCGGGTGGCGTTTACGAAGATGGGCTGCCGTGGAGTGGTGTTTTAGCAGAAATTGACACTAAAAAGCATGCTTGGAAATTTGCAGCTCATTTAGCAAATAAAAAACCAAAGAATGTTCCCGGACTTATTAAAGAGTATAAAAAGAAAAGTAAGAACACAAACAAGATAGAGTTGGCCTGGAATGGTGGTTATATCCTGAACAATGAATTGGTAGGAAAACTAGGATTACCTGAAACCTATATTGGCTCACCACTTGGTTTGCTAATTATGGATAACAAGGTGTTTTGTCCGCCCCTTTTCAATAAACCCGCATTCATAATTTATAAAGATGGAAAAATAGATATAAGGAAAGTTAACGCCAGCGCAGGATTTAGGATAAAAGGGAAGAATGAAGATATTATCTTTAGTCCCGACAGCTATAATAAACATAATGCTGCCGTAGCCTGTTTTTATGATCTGTCGTACACTCCTGAAGAAATAAAAGGGGATGGTAATTATATCATTAGAATAGCTGGAAATACTGTAAAGCAAATAATACAAACAAAATCAAAGGAGAACGTCTCTATGATTCCTGTGGGAATTACGCTATCCATTCCGTCTAAATTATTTTCGCACACCCTATTCCAGGAAGGAAAAGCCTTGAAAATTGAGCTTCTAGAGCCTGAAAAAGAACCATATGGCTGGAAGGATATCTCTTATGCTATTGAAGCCGGACCCATGTTAATCGACAATGATACACTTGCGGTGAACATGGAAGCTGAAGGTTGGACGACTGCTAACTCTATTAAAACTCAGGCCGCAAGATTAGATTTTACTGATATGCGAGGGCCTAAGATAGCTGTGGGTATTACTAAAAAGGGAAAACTCATGGTGCTCATGGTGAATGGTAGAATTAGAGAATCAGTGGGAGCAACCCATTTTGACATGGCCGACATATTATTAAAGTACGGTATGTATAAAGCTATGGGCTTCGATCCAGGTGGTAGCAGTACGCTTGTTGTAGATGGTAAAATAATGAATATTTCACCCTATAATAAGAATTACGAAAAAGATATCTATTCTCTACCTCCCGAACCGCGCTTTGTTGCCAATGCTGTTATGGGATGGATTGAAAATGGGAAATCAGAATAGAGAAAATAGGTCTTGAAGGCCCTAAAGGTTTTATTGTGGAAGGAAAAAGATGTAGACTATAGTACATTCATTTTCCTTCTTTATTCCTTGTAAATGGCACAAACGCAACTGGAATGCGTTTTTTGGTTCGTATTTTTCCGTTTTTCTTAGTGACAAGTATTAGGTTACGACTATATATGAATGGCCCAACAGGAATGATCATTCGTCCACCTTCAGCTAATTGATCGAGTAATGCTGGAGGAATAACCTTTACGGCAGCTGTTACAATAATTGCATCAAAAGGAGCTCTGTCAGGCCAACCGTGATAACCATCTCCTATCTTCGTGACAATGTTCTTATAACCCAATTGCTTTAATCGTTTATCAGCAATAAGACCCAATGGTTCAACAATTTCTATTGTATAAACAGAATCTACTATTGCAGCTAACACGGCTGCCTGATAACCAGAACCAGTACCAATTTCAAGAACACGATGCTCGGGCTTCAATTTAAGTTCCTGAGTCATATAGGCAACAATATAAGGCTGAGAAATGGTTTGGTTCTGTCCTATAGGTAAAGGACCATCTGAATATGCATAATCCTTCATAGATTGTGGTACAAATTGATGCCTTTCCACTTCCCTCATGGCTCTAAGTGTAACAGGATCAACAATATCCCTTGCTTGTAGTTGGCTTTTAACCATGAACTCTCTTTTGGCTGCATAGTCATTCTGACCGTTTGAAGTTTTCGCATAAAAAGCAACTAATAATATAATGGCAATTTTGTACATGACTCAAAAAATAGGTTACTAATAAATGAATTAAGTTATTTCACCGTAATGGAATATACAATGATATTGATCAGTTACTAAAAACGTTCTTTTAATACGATTTATTAAAAAGAAAACAACCAATGTTAACTAATTGACAAATCATCAAGACAAGATAATATTATTATTTATCTATTCTCTATCCCTCCTTTCTCAACACTTCTAAAGGT
>Ga0265309_10001595_pt1 | contig 10039 bp, 9 predicted proteins | sample Helome_FD_192492 | JGI IMG/M metagenome (GOLD analysis project Ga0265309, IMG submission 192492) | Marine sediment microbial communities from subtidal zone of North Sea - Hel_20160524 (Illumina Assembly) | ecosystem: Environmental > Aquatic > Marine > Subtidal zone > Sediment ...
GCGACTTCACGCCACCCCCGTAGAGGGCAAACAGGCACAGCAGTGGTAGCCCGAACCAGCTGCGCAGCGCAACAATCTGGGCTACCGAATAATCGGCAGTCAGCCATTTGATGGTTGCGTCCATCACCGCAAAACCGGCGATACCCGCAAGCATCAGGGCGATACCCAGCGCGGGTCGATCGGCGCTATCGACGGTGATTGTCACAGAAGAGTCCTCAACTTAACGGGAGTTACAGTGGTCTACGGAATTATCCGCATGCATCTATACCACGAAACAAAAAATTGCGTGCACATATATTCAGATATCGAACAGGCAGTTGATCCCATTGACATTCAGCAGACCGGTCGCCGTGGACATTTCGCTTTTGGTGGTAAGCTGAAGCTACTTCTTTGAGTAATCGAAGGGAATATTTATGCTAGAAGAACCTGATTTGTGGAGCAAGATGGTAATGACGGCTGAGACAAGAATTGAAATTCCCGATTGCACTTTGGACAGGATTTTCATTTAATTCGTCAGAACAAAGGATGACCAAACTGAAGCTTTCACCCTGTTTTCTGTACAGATTCGCATGGCTTGCCGGCGTATTGCTGTTGCTTGCCGCCTGCACCCAGTCCACCAACGAAGCACAAAAACCGACGCGAAGCCTGCAACAGATCCAGGAATCGGGCAAGCTGATCGTGCTAACCCGCAACGCCCCGACCAGTATATACATCGATCGCGACGGCCAGCAGAGCGGCCCGGAGTACGATCTGATCGAATCCTTTGCCGCATCGTTGAATCTCGAAGTGGAATACATAACCAGGAACTCTATCAAGGAGATCATCGATGGCATCGAAAATGCGCAAGGCGACCTGGCGGCAGCCGGGCTGACAATTACCAGTCAGCGACAGGAGCTGTTTCTGTTCGGACCCGCCTACCAGGACGTCACGCAACAAATCGTCTGTCGGCGCGACAACGTGCAACCGGAAACTATCGAGGATCTGGTCGGCCTGAACATCGTCGTGATCGCCGGCAGCAGCTACGTCGAGCAGCTGGAATCGCTGCAACAGAAACATTCTGACCTGACATGGAAAGAGACCACCACCGAAGACACCGAGCAATTGCTTTACTCGGTATGGCAGCGAAAGGTCGACTGTACGGTCGCGGATTCCAACATAGTAGATATCAACCGTCGCTATTTCCCGGAACTGATTGCGCCTCTCAACATTCACCAGGCAGAATCCCTGGGCTGGATGATGTCGAACGAACGCAGCGACCTGAAAGCAGCCATCGATGCCTGGTTCGAGCCTTTCCAGCAAGCCGGGGATCTCGCATCTTTGCTGGAAAAATACTATGGCTTCTTCGAAACATTTGACTATGTGGATACGCGCAGATTCATCAAGCAAATCAAAAAGCGTTTCCCAAAATATCAAGCGCTCTTCAAGGAGGCGGCTGCTAAATACGACCTACCCTACTTGCTCCTGTCTGCCCAGGCCTACCAGGAATCGCACTGGCGGGCTAATGCCCGCAGTCCGACCGGTGTTCGAGGAATGATGATGCTGACCCTGGAGACCGCCAAAGCGATGGGCGTAAAAAGCAGGCTGGACCCGAAACAGAGTATCTTCGGAGGAGCGAAATACATGTCCAGCCTGATCAAAAAGCGATTTTCGGATGAAGTCCAGGAACCTGACCGTACCTGGCTGGCATTGGCCGCCTACAATGTCGGTCGAGGCCATTTGCACGATGCGCAAACCCTGGCGCGCGAGCAGGGTCTCAATCCCTTTCTCTGGGGTGACGTCAAGCAGGTTCTGCCGCTGCTGTCCGACAAGAAATATTACCGTAATTTAAAGTATGGTTACGCCCGCGGAAACGAACCGGTACGTTACGTGCAAAGAATTCGCGAGTACCAGCATATTCTCGAAAACGAGCTGAATAAATTGTCAAACCAGGACAAGCCCTGATCATCACTTCATCCAGTTCGTATCCTGATGCGAAGCACTATCATGGACAATGATGTGCAAATCTCCAGCAGGGAATTTTATCTGCTATCTACTGTCTCAGGAACTACATACTTTCAGGAGACTTTCTTATGGACAGACGACTATTCATCGCCGCTGCGGTCACTTCTGCTTGCGCAATTGCTGCCAACAGGGGTGTTACTGCGGCTTCGGATTCTTCCGCTATGAAGGGGGATTTCCCGCCCGTCAACAAGACCAGGGAAGATTGGCAAAAGCTGTTGAACGCAGAGCAATACAAGGTTTTGTTCGAAGAGGCGACAGAACGCCCCTGGACCAGCCCTCTGAATGATGAAAAGCGAGAAGGCACCTATATCTGTGCCGCTTGCTACCTGCCGTTGTTTCTCTCGAATACCAAGTTTGACAGTGGTACGGGTTGGCCCAGCTTCTACCAGGCAATTGAAGGCAACGTCGGCACCAAACGGGACTGGAAATTGCTGTTTCCTCGCACTGAATACCATTGCGCCCGCTGCAGTGGTCATCAGGGACATGTATTCGATGATGGCCCTGAACCTACCGGGCAACGTTGGTGTAATAACGGTGTCGGCCTGCGTTTTGTTCCTGCTGCAGAAACTTTGCCGGCGTTACGGGTCTAAAATTGCCGCGCAAGATGTTGATGGTGGGGGGGAACAGGTTATCACACAGGCCCGGCCGAAAACCGATACCCGGTTTGAAAATCAGATCGATCGACACTGACCCCTTTGACTAGAGCGATCCGAGGTGGGCTTCGATCGACTTGATCTTGTCCCTCGACTTCTTCAGGAATTCGATAATCTGTTCGATTGCGAGGTTACCCATGCCAAGCTTGGCAAAAGCGGGAAGTGCCGCGATCGGCGGCAGGCTTCTCTGCTGCGGGGTGCCGATCATCGCGTGGTACTGCGCAATCAGTACCAGGTCGCACAGGTCGGGCTGATCGGTCGGGTTACGGAACCATTCCTCGCATCCTTCGCCGACGCTGACGAACTCGGGGCCAAACTTCCACTGCTCCAGCATCATGCCGGTGATCTGCGGGCGCATCGATTTCACGGTCTCGAGTAATTTTTCCGGGTTGTCACGCAGCTCCTCGTACTGCTGTGCATACTGCAGGATAGCGACTTCGCCGATATCGTGAACCAGTCCGGCCAGTTGCGCCTGTTCGACATCGAATCCATCGAGCTCACCAGCCAGCAAACGGCACAGGCTCGCCACGTGCTGGCTGTGTTTCCAAACCGCATGCATATGCGACTTCATCTCCGAAGTTTCGCCCTTGAACAGTTCGCTGACCGCGTAGGCCATTACCAGCTTGCGCGTGTTTTCGAGGCCGAGCCTAACAACGGCTTGTTGCAGGGTTTCGATTGGTGCGCGACCACCATACAGCGCGGAGTTCGCGACCATAATCATTTTTGCAGTAATCACGGGATCGGACTGGATGATCACACCGACCGTTTCGGCTGTGACCAGGTTGTCCTCAAACGCCTGCTGGATACGTAGCGCCACGTCGGGGAGACTGGGCAGCTTGAGGTCGCCGGCAAGAAGATCCTTGAACAGCTGGATCTGAAACATGGATTGCTCGGTGTCCTGATCGATTTCGATCAGCTCGATGTCGGCCTCGGGCTCGCCTTCGATCTGGTGTCGCGCGAAATCGGCAAGCTGCTCCGAATACAACCGGAAAAAGCGCACCGGTTCATCAGCGACAACACGGTACATGCTCGGACGAATCTGCGCGATCGGAGACAGCTCGCTGTCGTCGGCGTATGCGAAGCGTGTTTCCTGTTGATTTTGCGTGATCGCGCGCAGTACACCTTCGACCAGGTAGAGGCTGAATTTCTCGCAGCTGCCGAGATCAATCAGGCACTGTCCGGGGTCTGCCGTCTCGATTTGCAGGCTCGTGGCAAGATTCTCCAGTTGCTTGTCGTTGAACTGGCTCAGGCTGCGGATGCGGCGCAGAATGGCAATATCTGGATGGGTTGTGTCTACCATTGGTTGTCTATATGCAAGTTACCGTAGCCCTAAGTCTAGTCAATCTGTGGCAATCATGGTGACAGTTAACTCATCTTTTTTGCGTCCTCCCGCCCGGGAATATGCTTTTCACGCCAATAGATGATCCTGATGCGCCAACCGGAAATCAGCCCCATATATACCCGGCCCCCTCCCTTACACTCATTATCAATTTCAAATATGGGCAGAGCAGAATCCGGCTCTATTTTTAAAATTGCTAAAGGGAGAATCGAAAATGGGCTTTTTGGCCGGGATCTCGAAAACAAAGCGCATCGAGTCTTTAGTTAAAAAATCAATTGAGGATAGTGCTTTAGCAGGTGGATTTCATTCCGAAGCTGATCATTCAATCATCAACTTCGTCAGGGGTTTTACTGAAAAATGGCCCAGGAAATATTTCGATATAGCTGATGACAGGAAAGTTGCAGGCCTGGTACTGGCTTATATGATGGAAATTGCAAAGCTAGGCGTTCATCATGTGAATGATCATGGCTATGCACTGCTAAAACTCACTGCCGAAGTCGATTTGGAGGGATTTAAAGCGAATACTCCAAGAACCTATGAATTTCTCAGGCGTATAAATATGGTCGGATCCCGGGCCCAGGCTGGATATGGTGACAGTTAGCCTGATCAGGAAAGCCCAGCTGTCTCCAGTGACCCACATCAGTTGAACGAGGCCGATCAGGCTATTGGTCTGAATCCCTGTTAGGCCATATAATCAGTCGCTATGAATCAACGCCCACTCGCCTGTCACACCCAAGCAAACTTTGCTTGCTGCTCATGTTAGCCCGGGTCGCAACGCTACTTGTACTGATCCTGTCGATCGTCGGCTGCGCCACCAATCCTGTCACCGGCCGCTCGCAGTTCATGATTATCTCGGAAAGCAAGGCGATCAGCGCATCCAGCGAGGCCTACGTCAAGATGCTTGAACCGCTTGACGAAAAAGGCAAAATCGACAGCGATCCAGAGATGACGGCGCGGGTTAACGATATTACCGCCCGGCTCATTGCCCAGGCGGTTGTATTCCGCCCGGAAACAAAAAACTGGGACTGGCGCGTAAGTGTCATCGACGAACCGGAAACCGTGAACGCCTTCTGTATGGCCGGCGGCAAGATGGCGATTTATTCGGGGCTCATCCTCAAGTTGAAACCCACGGACGATGAGCTCGCGCAGGTCATGGGGCACGAGATCGCCCATGCCCTGTCCGCGCACACCGCTGAAAAGATGTCTGTGGCACTGGCCACGGACCTGGCCGTTACCGGCTTTGCCATCTCCCGTGACGAGCCGGGGGTGGCACTGGCTGGCGCTTCGCTCGCCGCGGCGCTTGCGATCAAGCTGCCCAACAGCCGTATCGCGGAAACGGAATCCGACGTTATCGGTATCGAACTCGCCGCCCGTGCCGGCTACGATCCGCATGCCGCTGTTAGCCTGTGGCAAAAGATGGCGAAGGAATCCGGTGACGGCAGCCAATTCGATTTTTTCAGTACCCACCCGGCTCCTGAAAAACGCATACAGAAACTGCGTGAACTCGTCCCGAAGATGATGCCCTACTACCAGCAAGAGGGTGTACGTCCTGTTTACCCGTTAAAATCCGGCCCGGAATAAGCCGGCATCTGAGGCAAATCCGTTGAGGACCACCGGGACAGATCTATAAAGCTGAGAGAGGGATTCTTAAGTAATCGCTGCGTCGATTGTTTATCTTTAAGGCTGTTCCAGGATTACAGGGAAAGGTAATTCATCCAGGCCGACATGCGCAACAGAGTCTTGCGTACCACCACCAGGTGGTGAAACTGCTCGCTGTAAATGGCCGCCTGTGCCCGGGAACGGACTGGAAGCTGCGCGGCGTAGGTTGTATAGCGGGGATCGGTAATGTTGATCAGCACCGGAATTCGAGACTGGCCTGACTGAGCGGGCGGATCGAAGACATTATCCCGGGTCCGGGCCTGCTCCTCACCCGGCGTCGGCATCACCTTTTGCACCCTGCCCGAGAAAACCTTGCCTGGAATGCTATCGAAAGTGACTTCAGCAGCACTACCGTGGTTGAGGCGTAACAGGCTGTTCTGGTGAAACCAGGCAACCAGGTTATGCTCCTCGCCCGTCATCGGCTCTGCTGTAAACTGCCCGGGCACACTGGCTGTGATCGGCGTAGTGACCAGATATGGCCGACTCATACCCGAGTAAGGATGGTAGTAATTCAACAACTGGATCAGTGCAAAGGTCAGCACGACCCCGCCGAACGAAGCCGTGGGCACGGTCCACCTGTTGAGGGGAACTCTCAATACTGTGAAAACCGCAATACAGATCGCGGTGTAGCCAGAGATTAATAATAATTCCATAGGTCTGCCTCGCCCTCCGCGGCTAAGCCGCCTGGGTCGCCTCCATGATTGCCTTTTCGATGCGTTCAATCCTGTCATCGAGCACTTCGAACTTGTGCCGCAGCAATGCAACCGAGTCGGTAATGTCTTCGTCCGCCAGTCCGACATCTGCATTGGCATCGTTCGCCGCTTCATCCACCTCGTCATTGATTGCGCTATCTTCGTCAATCTGGCTGACTCTCGACCCGGATTCTTCACGGTAAACTGCAGACCAGATCCACAACAGCGGCCAGATTGCGTGCAGCGTGAACAGGCTAACCCATCCGGCATAGTAGATTGCATCCTGGTGGGGGTGATTACGCTCTATGGCGATTTTGTGAGGAATGTCGAGAATCGCGATGGCGCCAAACAGCAGGCTAATCGCGGTGAAAATCAGAATTCCGAGGGCAAGGTAATCGAGCATATCGTTCTGCTAATTCATCATCGTCGTTGGAGTGTAGTCCAAAAACAGGGCTACTCTTTTGCGACCTAGTTCTCACTTTGACGGTGATTACCCGGGGTTGACAGGCTAACTTCGGGCAAATTTCTTCGCGGGAGTAGGCAAATAACCCGATATAGTTCATCGGTCAATATAGTAAAATCACCGTCATCCCATACATGGCCATTAGCGGAACGAATCTGATAATACCGGATCAGCCCCTTAGTCCCGCAGAAGGAATGCTAGATGAACCTGATAATCCGACCGATTATTTTAAGCGCTACCTGCCTACTTGCATCCTGTGCAACGCCTTATTTGAGCAACCCATGGGAAACACCAAATAGATATATCCGCATATCGGTTAGCGAACAAGCACAGTTCAATGCTTCCCTGCAGCCCTGTATCGATCACGCAAGAAAAACTTTTGCTGAAGCTGAACATCGGTTTCAGGATGGGTTGCCTGACGGGGGAATTTTTTATGCGATTGCTTTTAATGATCAGGAAGGAACCAGTTACATCGAGGTAGATTCCTCCGCTAGCGGCTTGATTCGTGGTTACGTTAACCTTGGCAATAGCATAAAGGGAGAAGTTTATGCTGCCGGGGATTCTATTGTTCTGCAGCAATCGGACCTCGTCGATTGGTCCATCACTTATGCTGACCGCCCTGCAGATGGCAACTTGCTTGGTAAATATATGCTCCTCAAACAGGATGGCCTGGCGACGGGAGATTGTGACCCCACGGATATCGAGCTCCAGCGTTATCGTTATTTCTCTGTTAATTATTCTTTCGTCCCCCCCGGCACCGACGGCTGGGTACTGGTTGAGCCCGGAGAAGGCGACGACGTAATTATGCAGGCAAAGAATGAAGATCTTGACCAGGTAAATACGATAAGCAGCGCTCGATACAGAATTCGCTCAAACAACTCGGATCAGCAGCTGATCGAGCAGGTCAGGACATTCGGGAGCTATGGTGACGAAGAGGGCGTTCGCTACAATGTAGTCAACCTCGAGGCAGATATTTACAGCAAAAAGGAAACCCGCTGCGCGCGAGCACAGCATACTGTCGAGGACAAGGAAGCCCTGCTGGCAAAATCCGGCCAGCGAGGATTCATGATTAAAGATGTTCAAACCCTGTTATGCGTGCATCCCGCCAGCAAACAGCTTGCCGTGGTGCTGAATTATTCGCATCTTCATCATCCAGGCAAGTGGGATTCCGAATTCATCGACAGGGCTGACAAGGTATTTGAAAGCCTCGCTTTTACGATGCAATACTATTAGTCCGGCGTGACCGCTAAGCGCGCTTGAACTCTCGTTGCAACGCGTCAATTTGTTCGCTTAGATCACGGTTTGATTGATCTGCATCAGGTTTCGCAATACGTCTTGCGACATGATCGGACAACAGTAGCGCCCGGCGGGATTTATCATCTGGTGCCAAACTCTGCTTTTTATTCAGGCGATAAGGGTGAATCCAGCATATCCCTGCTTCCCAGGGACGCATAGATTGATATACTTCGAGCTATCAAAAGCAGGAGAAGCATGGTGAAGCATTCTATACTACGGAGCGGCCTTATCGGGCTGGGTCTGCTCCTCGCCACATCGAGCTGGGCGGCGACCGAAGAATACGGCTATCCGATCAAAGACAAGTACGTCGCAACCGTCGTCGGAACACCGAGCGAGTATTTTGCAGATCTGCCGAAAAAGATACCGTTCAAATCCCGACGCGTCTCCATTTTTCCTGACCGGGAAGTACCGGATGCGTTCTTCTACGATAGCGAGTTGCTCTATTCCGTGGCTTTGCAGAAAAAGGCGGCACCGTTAATCTTCCTGATCGCGGGTACCGGGTCCTCCCACAATGGTGGTACCAACTACCAGATGGCGCGAGCTTTTTACCAGGCCGGCTTTCACGTCGTGTCGCTCTCTTCTCCAACTTTCAGCAATTTCGTTATCTCCGCATCCCGCACCGGCGTGCCGGGTCATGCCGAACACGATGCCGAGGATCTTTACCGGGCGATGGAGAAAATTCACACAATCCTGCTGGATAAAGACAATATTGAGATTACAGGTTTCAACCTCACCGGCTATAGCCTGGGTGGTTTTAACTCGGCCTACGTGGCAAAACTGGATGAACAGCGTAAGTCCTTCAATTTTGACCGCGTGCTGCTGATTAACCCACCGGTATCGTTGTACAACAGTATTTCTCTACTCGACCGGATGGCAAACAATATTCCGGGCGGCGTAGACAACTTTAATTTGTTCTTCGAGGACCTGGTGCGCGGTTTTGGTGAAATTTACAAGCGATCTAGCGGTGATCTGGGAGACAACTTTCTGTATGACGCCTACAGGGCTCTGGACCTCAAAGATGAAGAGCTGGCTGCATTGATTGGCGTCGCCTTCAGGCTTTCTTCCGCCTCGATGGTGTTTGCCTCCGATGTAATGACCAACTATGGATACGTTAAGCCCAAGGAGATGAGGCTGACTCGTCACACTGATTTGCAGCCCTTAAGCCGGGTTGTTTACCGACTGGGTTTTACCGATTACTACCATGAGTATTTCTATCCTTATTACCGCGACAATGAAAATGCCGCAGGCCGGGATGCGTTCGTGCAATCCGAGAGTTTGACGCATATTCAGGATTACCTGCGCAACAGTCCAAAAATAACCGTAATGCACAATGAAAACGACGTTATCCTCGAACCGGGCGAGATCGACTTCTTTCGTGAGGTATTCGGCGATAGAGCGAAAATTTACCCTTACGGGGGGCACTGCGGCAATATGAGTTACCGCGATAACGTGGCCCACATGATCAACACGTTCACGCGTTGAGGATAGCCTGATGATGACAAACTTCTTGCGTGGCGCCCTGTTGATCACCGTGTTTTCAATGGCGGCCTGTAGCACTGGCCCGACGATGCAAATGGAGAACTACTCGGAACCCGTTTTTTCTGCCGACCGTATTCTATCCGAGGATGCCGGGGAACGCAGTGCATCAGCTGTCTACGATCCCTGGCAAGGCATGAACCGTCGTATTTACAACTTTAACTACCACTTTGATAGATATGTTTTCCTCCCGGCTACACGCGGTTATCAAAATGTCACCCCGGACCTTGCCGAGGAGGGTGTGAGTAATTTCTTCGATAACCTGAAGGATGTGAACACCTTTTTGAATTCGGTCCTGCAGCTTTCACCAACCAAGTCGGCACAATCACTGGGACGTGTAGCGGTCAACAGTACGATAGGCTTGCTCGGCCTGATCGACGTGGCCACCATGTTTGGTATC
>Ga0265309_10001601_pt1 | contig 10026 bp, 5 predicted proteins | sample Helome_FD_192492 | JGI IMG/M metagenome (GOLD analysis project Ga0265309, IMG submission 192492) | Marine sediment microbial communities from subtidal zone of North Sea - Hel_20160524 (Illumina Assembly) | ecosystem: Environmental > Aquatic > Marine > Subtidal zone > Sediment ...
CCGGTCCTCGGCGCGGGTCATGGCGACATAGAGCAGGCGCCGGTATTCCTCGGCCTGGGCCTCGGCCGCGGCGGCGCGGGCCGCGGCGGCGGCCGGGCCGTCCCAGGTCTTGCGGATCGGCCAGAGCGCGAGGCCGCCGTGATCGGCCAGCCAGAAGAGGCCGCGCGGCGCCTGCGGTACTTGCAGCGTGTCAGGCATGAAGACGACCGGCGCCTGCAGGCCCTTGGCGCCGTGCACCGTCATGATGCGCACCGCGTCGCCGCCGTGTTCCATGTCGCGCTTGATGGTTTGGGCCCCGGCCTCCAGCCAATGGAGGAAGCTTTCCAGCGAGGGCACCTGCTCGCGCTCGAACGCCAACGCCAGGGACAGGAATTCCTCGATCGGGTCACCCGCCTCCGGGCCGAGGCGGCCGAGCAGCTTGCTCCGCCCGCCGCCCGCGCCCAAAAACTCGCCGTAGAGCTCGTAGGGGCGGACGTAGTCGGCCCGCGCCTGCAGCGCCGCCAGGGTATCGTGCGCCGCCCGGAAGGCCGGGTCCTCGCCGCGCCGCCGCCGCAGTTCCTGCCACAGGCTGCCGTCGCGGCCATGGGCCAGGATGAAGAGCTGTTCTTCCTCGAGGCCGATCAAGGGGCCCTTCAGCACGGTCGCCAGCGTCAGGTCGTCCTCCGGCAGCAGCAGGCTGCGGCCCAACGCGACCAGGTCCATGACCGCGAGCTGGTCGGTCAGCACCATGCGGTCGACGCCGGCGACCGGCACCTCGAGCTGCTTCAGCTCGCGCACCAGTTCCTCGACGAAGGCGTTGCGCCGGCGCACCAGCACCAGGAAGTCGCCGGGGCGCAGGCGGCGACCCTTGGACTCGAGCCGGGATTGCGGGTCGCCCGCGCCATCCGGGGCCTTGGTCCAATGCCAGATCCTGCGGGCGATCAGCTTGGCCAGGAGCGCGCGCGGCGGCAACGAGCCGCTGCGTGCCGCGGGCGGCGCCCAGGCATCCGGCTCGTCGGCTATGACCGGATCGGCGGGCGGCCAGAGCTCGACCAGGCCGGCCTGCCCGACCCGCACCGGGTCGTGGCTGACCCGGCTCTCGCCGAACAGCACGCCGGCCTGGGCGTCGCTCTCAGCGAAGACCCGGTCGACCGCGTCCAGCACCGCGGCGGTCGAGCGGAAGGAAACCTTGAGCTCAACCGGGTCCCAGCCTTGCCGGGCGGCTCGCGCCTGCTCCGCGAAGTGCTGGCGCATGTCGGCGAAGGCAGCCGGATCGGCGCGCTGGAAGCCGAAGATCGACTGCTTGGCGTCACCGACCGCGAAGACCGTGCGCGCCCGGTCGCGCGCGCCCTCGCCGGCGAAGAACTCGGCCGACAAGGCCTCGATCACCTGCCACTGCTCCGGGTTGGTGTCCTGGGCCTCGTCGATCAGGATGTGGTCCAGGCCGCCGTCCAGCTTGTAGAGCACCCAGGCGGCCACGCCCGGCCGGGCCAGCAGGTCGCGGGTCGCCAGGATCAGGTCGTCGTAGTCGAGCGTGGCGCGGGCCAGCTTGTGCCGGCGGTAAGCCTCCAGAATGGCGTCGCCCAGGTGCAGCAGGGCGCCGCTCGCCGCCGCCACTTGCAGGGCGCGCAGCTTGGCCCGCGCCGCCGCCAGGCGTTCGGCCTCGGCGGCCAGGGCCTCATCGGCGCCCGGCGCGGCGGCCAGCGCCTCCTTGTGGATCAGGGTCTTGAAGACCTCGCCTTCGCCGCGGTCCGTGAAGAAGGCCGCAAGATAGTCTTGGAAATCGGCGGCGCGGCGCTCGGGCGCCGCCGCCAGCCATTCGGCGATGGCGCCGCCGTGGGCCTGGTCGGTCTTGGAACTCGCGATCGTCATGGCGGCGGCCGCCCGTTGCAGCGCCACTGAATCGAAGGCCCGCGCCGCCGAGGCCTCGGCCAAGAGGTTTGGCGCGCTCTCCCCCTCGGAGATCCCCAAGGCCCGGCGCAAGGCGCCGATCACCCCTTCGACGTCGCCATGGTCCGCGACCAGGCGGATCAGCCGTGCCCGTTCCTTGATCAGTTCCGCCATGAGCTCGGCGAAGCTTTGCTCCTGGGCGTGGGCGGTCATGGTCGCGATTGCCTCGGCGAGCGCCTCCCGGCCCGGCAGATGGGCCGAGCTCAGCACTTCTTCCTGGGCCGCGGCCAGCAGCTCGGCGGCCGAGCGTTCGTCGAGCACCTGGAAGTGCGGCGGCACGCCGGCTTCGAGCGGGAAGCGCCCCAGCACCGACTGGCAGAAGGCATGAGTGGTCTGAATCTTGATGCCGCCGGGCGCGTCCAGCACCCGGGCGAAGAGCCGCCGTGCGGTCAGCCGGACCTCGTCGTCGGGCGGGCGATCCAGCAGCGCCGCCAGTTCGCCGTCAAGTTCGGCGTCGGAACGGGCGGTCCAGCCGGCCAGGCGTTCGGCCAGGCGGTTGGCCATCTCGGCCGCCGCCGCCTTGGTGAAGGTAAGGCAGAGGATGCGCGCCGGCGGCGTGCCGTGCAGCATTAGGCTCAAGACCCGGTCGGTCAGCACCTTGGTCTTGCCGGTGCCGGCCGAGGCGGCGACCCAGACCGAGCTTTCCGGCGCGGCCGCCCGGCGCTGCACCAGGCTCGCCCGGCCGGCCTTCTCTTGTCGTGCCGTGGCCGGGTTCATGATCCCTCCTCGCCGGAGCTGCCGGCCGACCACTCCTTGAGCCTGGCGAGGTGCGCGTAGTCGTTGAAGCGCGGCGCCCAGTCGGGCCGCGGCACGGGATGGTAGGCGGTCGCCGGATCGTCGAACAGCGCCACCAAGGCGCGCAAGCCCTCCAGCGCCTGCGCGGCCAAATCCGCCGGCGCGCCGGCGACCGGCTTGATCTCTCCGGGCGGCTCGCCGCCGGTCAGGCGCCAGTATTCCAGCCGGACCGGTTGGCCGCCCGCGGATTCGAAACCGCCGGCGGCGGCGATCGCCGCCTCCAGCGGCAACTGCGGCGCGAAGCCCAGCTTGATGTCCTTGGCCGCCGGCAGGCCGCCGGTCTTGTAGTCCAGGATCGCCAGGCCGCCGCCGGCCAGGCGGTCGATCCGGTCGGCGGTGGCGTGCAGCACGAAAGATCCGCCGGGCCCGGCGAGCTCTAGGCAGCCCTTCAACTCGGCCCAGGCTTGGGTCGTGCCGCGGCGGCGCGCCCGCTCGGCCTCGGCGAACCAGGCGGCGACGCGCCGGAAGCGCGGCCACCAGAAGGCCCAGACGCCCGGCTTGGCCCGGACCGCCTCGAAGACCCGCTCGCCCTCGGCCAGCAGGGCCGCCAGGGGGTCGGCCGGCAGGGTCTCGGGATAGGTTCCGACGAAGCGTTCCAGGACCTCGTGAATAAGGGTGCCGCGCTCGGCCGCGCCGGGGTCCGCGTCGATCGGATCGAGCCGCCTGAGTCCCAGGACGTGGCGCGCGTAGAGCGCATAGGGATCGCGCATCCAGGTCTCGACCTGGGTGACCGAAAGCCGGCGTGGCCGGGCCGCCAGTGGCGGGCGCGGGGCCGGCGGCCGGACCGGGGGCGCCTCCACTGGCTTATCCAGCAGGGCGCCCCAGTCGAGCCACTGGGCGCCCTCCTCGCGCAGAACGCCTTTGAGTTTCAGCACCTCCAGCAGGGCGTCGATCCGCAGCAGCCAGCGCGACGGCACCGAGGGCGTGCCCTCGACCCGCGTCGCGCGGGTCAGAAAGACCTCCGGCGCCGAAAAGCACTGGACGAAGTCGTGCGCCGCGAGCCCGACCCGGCGCTCCGGCGCGGGCAAGCCGAAGTCGCCGCGCATGGGCCGGCTGAGCCAGGGTCCGGGGTCTACCTCCGCCGGCCAGGTCGCCTCGTTGAGCCCACCCAAAACATACCGATCGGCAGACTGCAAACGCGCTTCCAAGGGCCCCAGAATCGCCAGGCGCGGGTGGCTGCCGACCCGCGGCCGCACCACCTGGCCGGCCATCAAGCCGCTCAAAACCGCCGGATAGCGCTCGCCCCGCAAGGCCGGCGCGCCCGCCGCCGCCTCGGCCAGATCCGCCACGAAACGGGCCGCCGCCTCGCCCGCCTCGCGGGCCCACAAGCGCTCCGGCCCCGCCGCCTCGTCGCTGGCCGCCAAGGCCTCGGCAAAGGCGACGTGGCCGGCGACGATCTCCGCCAGGCCGGTGGTCGGACTCTCCAAGGCGCCGGCGAAGGCCGCCGCGCTTTCGCCGAGCGCCGTAATCCATTCGATCAGGTCCCGGCCATCCTCCTCGGCTTCCAGCGCGGCGACCAAGCCGGTGAAGCCCGGCGCCGGGCGCGGCCCGCGCAGAACGGTGCACTCCAGTTTCCGGACCTTAGCGCGGAAGGCGCCCTCCGACAGCCCACCCGCGGCCAAGGGATGTTTTAAAGCCGCCAGCAGCGGCAAGGGCGCAAGCCGGGCGGCGATCATCTCCGCGGTTAGCCTAAGAAAGGTTCCCGGCGGCGTATCGCCGAGCGGCGTGCCGGCGGAGTCATCGACCTGGATATCCCAGCGGCGCAGCTCGGCGGCGACCCGGCGCGCCAGCCCCCGATCGGGTGTCACCAGGGCGGCCCGCTGCGCCGGCACCTCGAGCGCCTGGCGCAGCAGCAGGGCGACCACCGCCGCCTCTTCCCCAGGGCCTGGACAGTCGATGCGCTTGACGCCCTCAAGGGCCGGCCCGAAATCGCCGCGCGGCGGGCCATCGGCCAGTGCCCGCCACCCGGCGGTTCGCTCCGCGGGTCGCAGCGCCCAGTTGGCGAAGTCGGCACGGGCCACCGGGGTCGACGGCAGGCCGGTTTCCGGCCAGTCCTCGACCGCGGCGCGCGAGACCGCGAGCTGTGCCAGCAAGCGGGCGAGCCCGTGCTGAGGATGGCAAGGGTCAACGCGCACCATCTCCCAGGTATCGTCGTCGGCCGTGCGGTCGAGGCCCGAGAGAACCACTTGGCCCTGGGGCAACTGGGCGACCACGGCGATCAGGGCGGCCGCCGCCGGGATGCTGCCGGTCGATCCGGCCACGATCACCGGGTCCAGCGGCGGGTCGCGGCGCCAGGCCTCGGCCTGGCCTTCCAGCAAAAGGCGCCGCCGTTCGGCCGGCCCGATGCAACCGGCCTCGGCCTGCACCGCCGGCCATTGGTCGGTCAGGATACCAAGAAACCGCAAGGTGGTTTGCCAGTGAGCCGCGTAGTCGTCGGGCACTAGGGTGGCCAGAGGTTCGAACCCGAGCCCCTCCGTCTCAACCTGGTCGAGCAGGCGGGCCAGTTCGGCGGCAAGCCGAACCGCCTGGTCCTCGCTTGGCGTGGGCCCCTTGCCGCTGCCCGCTTCGAGCCTGGCCCAGGCCAGGATCAAGCGGCTCAACAGAAGTTGGCGCCTGAGCGCCGGCATGGCCGGCGGCAAATCGGCGTCGAATGAACCGGCACCGGCCGCCTCGTCGGCGGTCAGCAGCAGTTCCTCGGCGTCCAGATCGCCAAGCGGCAGCAAGCGGGGCAGCAGCAGGGGCCGGCCGTTGGAGGCGCGCAGGAAAGCTTCCTGCAGGGCGCGGCAGGCGCGCCGCGTCGGCAACAGCACCATGGCCTTGGAAAGCTGCAGCGGGTCATCGCCCCAGCGCGCCAGCAAACCCCTGGCCAGGGCGTCGACGAAGGAAACGCCGGCGGGAATGTTGGCGACGTTGGGGCCGGCTTCGCTCACCTTTGACCCGCGCCGAAGCTCATGTGGTGCAAGGCGTCCTCGACCTCGCCGAGCGCCTCCGGCGTACCCACGTGAAACCATTCGCCGTCGTGGCGCAGCCCCCAGAGTCTTTCGCTTTCGATCGCCCGGTCATAGAGCAGATTGAGTGAAAAGGACCCCTCGGGCAGGTCATGGAAGAGGCGCGGGTGCAAAATCTGGATCCCGGCGAAGAGGTAGGGCGCGACCTCGCGCTCGCGGCGCCGGCGCAAGCGGCCGTCGGGTGTCATGAAGAAGTCGCCGGTCCCTTCGTAGCCGTGGGCCGATGACGTCGGTTGGAGCAGCAAAAGCCCGTCCATCACCGATTCGTCCCAGGCTGCCGCCAAGCGCTCCAGGGCCGGCGTGCCGCCGTCCAGCCAGACCATGTCACCGTTCAGCACGAAAAAGGGGGGCCTGCCCAGTAGCGGCAGGGCCTTGGCCACGCCGCCGCCGGTCTCGAGCAGGTCAGCCTCCGTCGAGAACTTGATCCTCGGCCGGTCGCGTCCGGCCAGATGCGTTTGAATCATGTTGCCCAGGTGGTGCAGGTTGACCACTGCCTCGGCAACTCCGGCCGCTTCCAGGCGGTCGAGCGCGCGGTCGATCATCGTACGGCCGCGCACCTCGATCAGCGGCTTGGGCGTCTCGTCGGTCAGCGGGCGCATGCGCTCGCCCCGGCCGGCGGCCAACACCATGGCGCGTTTGGGTACTTTGCTGTCCGCGCTCATGGATGCTCCTTGGCGGTTGGCGTGACGCGGGTGTCGGGCGGCACCTCGCGATCGAACCAGGCCTTGACCGGCGCCAAGGCCGGATGGGCCAAATCGCTTTCCAGGAGGCGCCAGGTCCGCGCAATGTGTTTGAGATAATCGGCCTTGCCGTCGCGCCGGCAAAGCCGGGTGAAGATGCCGACGATCTTGGCGTTCCGCTGGGCGCCGAGGATCGCATAGGAAGCCTCGAAGGCAGCCCGTTCGAGCGTCGGCGCCGCGGCCAGATAGCGCCCGCGCAGTTCGACCGCCAAAGCCGGCGAAACATCGCGCCGCACATCTTCGAGCAGCGACACCAGATCGTAGGTCACAGGCCCCAAAACCGCGTCCTGGAAATCCAGCAGGCCGCAGGCCGCGATCCCCTGCCGCCCCTCGACGACCATCAGGTTGTCGACGTGGAAGTCGCGCAGGACAAGGGTATCGGGCACCTTCCGGGCTTCGGGCAGAACGGCCCGCCAAGCGTCCTCATAGGCGCCGCGCTGCGCCGCTGTCGGCGGTCGGCCCAGTGCCGGTAAGTACCAATCGACCAGCAAGGCCGCTTCCTCGAGCAGACGCGTGTCGTCGTAGGGCGGCAGATCGCTGCCCGCCGGCAATTCAGGTGTGAAGCGTTGGTGCAGCGCGATCAGCAGGTCGACCGCGAGCCGGTAGAGCGCACGCTCGTCGGCGCCTTCCGCCAGGGCACGGGTGAAAGTCCGGTCGCCCAGGTCTTCCAGAAGCATCAGACCGGCTGCCTGGTCGAAACCAAGCGCGCGCGGCGCACTGAAACCCAGGCCGCACAAGAGGCTCTGCACCCGGTGAAAGGCGCCAACATCCTCCTGCGGCGGCGGCGCGTCCATCAGCACGGCGGTCTCGCCGTCGCGGAACAGCCGGTAGTAGCGCCGGAATGAAGCATCGGCCGCCAGGGGCTTCGGCTCGACACCGGGCCAGCCGGCCGCGGCAAGGAAGTCGGCGATCACCTTCGCGCGTTCAGCCACGATTGCGCTCCAAAGCGGCCGGCCGCTCTGGCTCTTTCAGCCGCTCCAGACGAGATGTCCAGTCGCCGCTGCCGGTCATCGCAGCGCACCGCGCCTCCTCAACCGAGGTGAAGGAGAAGGTGAGATCGAGTCGTTGCGGCGGCAGCAAGTTACCTAGCCGCTCGGGCCATTCGATCACCACGATAGCGCTGCCGAAAGCCTCTTCGATCCCAAGCTCGTAGGCTTCTTCGGGCCGCTCAAGGCGATAAAGGTCGAGGTGCCAGACATCCGCCGGCAAGCGCCGGTAGCTCTGTACCAGCGTGAAAGTCGGGCTTGGCACCTCTTCCGCCATGGGCGCACCGTCCGGACCCGGCAAGGCGTTGATGAAAGCCCTGGCAAAGCTGGTTTTGCCGACGCCGAGATCACCCCTAAGGGCGATCACGTCGCCGCCGCGAGCGAGCGCCGCGAGGCGACGCGCCAAGCCCGCTGTCGCCGCCGGGCCGGGCAGGTCGAAACGCAAAGGTCCCGATCGGGAATCAGGCTCAGCCATCATGGCTTCTTTTACCGGGCGGGCCTTCGCCCGGCAACCAAACAAGGTCGCTGACGGACTTGCCAAGGGCCCGGGCCACGATCATCTTTAGCCGCTTACTCATAAACACCCGGAATCGCCATGCCCAACGCCTTGCACAAGACCGACGTCGCCATCGTGGGTGCCGGCCCGGTCGGGCTTTTCGCGGTCTTCGAGCTTGGCATGCTGAAAATCCGCTGCCACGTGGTCGACAGCCTGGAAGCGCTGGGCGGCCAGTGCGCGGCGCTCTACCCGGAAAAGCCGATCTACGACATTCCCGGCCACCCGGAAATCATGGCCGGACATCTGATCGAACAGCTCGAGCGCCAGGCGGCACCTTTCGAGCCGGTCTACCACCTGGGGCAGCGGGTCGAAAAAATCGCCCGGCGGAACGACGGCTGGCGGCTCGAGACCTCGGCCGGTGCCAAGATCGACTGCCGGGCTATCGTCATCGCCGCGGGCAGCGGCGCCTTCGGGCCGAACCGGCCGCCACTGCCGGGCATCGAGGCCTACGAGGGCCAAAGCGTCCACTACATGGTGGCCCGTCGCGAAGCTTTTCGCGACCGGCGCATCGTGATTGCCGGCGGCGGCGATTCGGCGCTCGACTGGACCCTGGCGCTGGCCGACTTGGCGGAGAAGATCTATGTCGTGCACCGCCGGCCCAAGTTCCGCGGCGCGCCGGAAAGCGTGGCTCAGATGCATCGCCTTGCCGAACAGGGCGACAAGGTGGAGCTCGTGGTGCCTTTTCAACTGCACGCCCTGGAGGGCGAGAACGGACGGCTGGCGGCCGTCGTCGTGCGCACGCTTGACGGCAAGGAGCGGCGCCTTCCGGCGGACCACCTTTTGGCGTTCTTCGGACTCTCCATGAACCTGGGGCCGATCGCGGACTGGGGCCTCGATCTTGACCACAACTTGATCATCGTCGACCCGGCGACCTGTCAAACCAACGTGCCAGGCATCTATGCCATCGGCGACATCAACAGCTATCCCGGCAAGCTGAAGCTGATCCTGGCCGGCTTCAGCGAGGCCGCCACGGCGGCCCATGCGATCTATCCCTCAGTTCATCCGGGCGAAGAGTTGCACTGGGAGTATTCGACGACGAAGGGCCTGCCCAGCGGTCAATAAGGCGCAGAAACGGCGGCGATCAAGCGGCCGACGCGCCGTTGCCGCCGGCACTCAGGGCCACCGCGCCGGAATCCGCTTCGAAGGCTATTTCATCGGGCTGCTTGATCGGCAGGTGGCAGGTGACCCGCGTGCCGCTGTCCGGCGCGGAGTCGAGCTCGACCCAACCGTTGTGCAATTCGATCAGGCTCTTGACCAACGACAGGCCAAGCCCGGCGCCGGCCTGCCGGCCCTGCCCGATACCGCGTTCGAACTTGTCGAACACCTGTGTCTGTTGCTCGAGCGGGATGCCGATACCGGTATCCGTAACGGACAACAGCATCTCGTTTCCCTCGGGGCGCACCGAGATCACCACCTTGCCGCCCTCCGGCGTGAACTTCAGGGAATTGGACAGCAGGTTGTAGAGCGCCTGTTTAAGGCGGCGCTCGTCGGCCATGAGGGTGCCTACATTGGCCGGGCAATCGAGATTGAGTTCGATGCCACGGCTGCGCGCACGCTCGTGGCCCAGAGTGTGGATTGCCTGCAGCAGCGCATCCAGGTCGACCGGCGCCAGATCGAGCCGCAGATAGCCCGCCTCGATAGTCGCGAGGTCGAGAATATCGTTGATCAGCGCAAGCAGCCGCTGGGAAGACTCAACAATCGCCCGGCTGTACTCGAGTTGACGCTCATTCAACTCGCCGAAGAACTTGTTCTCGAGAATTTCGGCAAATCCGACGATGGCATTGAGCGGCGTGCGCAGTTCGTAGGAAATGTTGGCCAAAAATTCGGACTTCAGGCGATCGGTGGTTTCCAGCGCTTCGTTGCGTTCACGCAACGCCCGTTCGACTCGGATCGAATCCGTGACGTCCAGGAAGGTGAAGAGCGAGGCGCCGTCGGGCAAGGGAACCTGGGCCCAGTCGACGACCGAGCCGTCTGCGCGTTCCTGCCGGCCATCGCGCGCGCCGGTCTCGGTG
>Ga0265309_10001602_pt1 | contig 10025 bp, 7 predicted proteins | sample Helome_FD_192492 | JGI IMG/M metagenome (GOLD analysis project Ga0265309, IMG submission 192492) | Marine sediment microbial communities from subtidal zone of North Sea - Hel_20160524 (Illumina Assembly) | ecosystem: Environmental > Aquatic > Marine > Subtidal zone > Sediment ...
TACCCCCAGAATTGGGTGGATAACCATTTTCGACCTGGAAATCCGGATTAATGTTCGCCAATGTCATCTTGTACAGTTCGAGTTGCTGTTGGCGTTCATGGTTCCAGCTGGGAATGCCCTCGGTACCGGCGATAAAGTTGTAAGGTAGCGCCTCGTCGCCATGCACATCGAGGCCGAAGTCGAGGCCGGTTTGCTTTATTTTTCCCAGCACGCAGAGTACTTCGGGACTTTTTTCTACGCTCGGATTATGCCACTCGCGATTCAGGTTCGATCCCGCCGCGTTGGTGCGCAAATGCCCGCGCCGGCTGCCGTCGGGATTCATATTCGGCACCAGGTAAATTACCGCTTTATCGAGAATCGCGTTGACAACCGGGTCGCTATGATCGACCAGGCGATTGACCAGGCCCTCCATCCACCATTCGGCCATGGTTTCACCCGGGTGCTGGCGTGCGACCATCCAGACAACCTTGCGCCCGGACTCGCTCTCACCGAAACGCAGACAATCCATGGTCTGACCGTCCAGCGTCAGCCCCAGGGTTTCAGCCTGACAGCGTTCACTGGTTTGGGCAAACGCGAGCAGGTCAGCGTGGCGCTCCATCGAGTAAGGTGCAAAATAGGCGAAGTACACCTGGTCTTCACTACTGTTATGTTCAATCACCAGGTTCTCGCCGTCGTAGCTAGTTTCGACACGGAACCAGAATTCACGGTCGTAGCTGGCCACCGCCTGGTAACTTTCCCACCCCCTGGAGTAAGCTGCGCCAGCCGCATTGGTTATCAGGTACCTGCAATCGAGATCCTTAACGTTCGCCGCACGGAAATAAAACCATTGATAAAAATCCGACTGATTATCAGCACGTATAGTGAGCAAGATGTTGGCAGGATCGCTAGAATCGAGGCACTCGATATTGCCACCGTCGAACTGGCTGGAGATGAACATGATTTTTCCCGGTTAAAGACTGTGTGAGAGAATACTGTATGCGCTGGATAATTTCGATTTGTTTACTGTTGATGCTTTGCGGCTGCGCCGATCTCGGTTACTACTGGCATAGCGCCAACGGGCACCTTGCAGTCATGAACCAGCGCGTCGATATCGACGATTTACTGGCAGACGACTCACTCGAATCCGATTTACGCGAACGACTTGCGCTGGTGCAGGAAATCCGCCGCTTTTCGATCGAGCGCCTGCAACTGCCAGCGAACGACAGTTATGACAGCTACGTCGAGCTGGATCGACCCTATGTTATCCAGAATCTTTTTGCTGCAGCCGAGTTCTCGACACGGCTTTATGAGTGGTGTTACCCGATCATCGGTTGCGCCAGTTACCGCGGTTACTACGATGAAAACCGTATGCTCGCTTATGCCGATGATTTGAAGTCCCGTGGCCTGGAGGTGCATATCGGCCAGGTCTCGGCCTATTCAACGCTAGGCTGGTTCGATGACCCGGTATTAAGCAGCTTTATCAACTGGCCCGACTATCGCCTCGCTGGATTGCTGTTCCACGAACTCACACACCAACAGGTTTACATCGACGATGACACTACATTCAACGAATCACTCGCCTCTGCCGTGCAACAGGTTGGCACCGAACTCTGGTTGAAATCGCAAAACCGGGTCGAGGATATTGATAGATTATCGCGCTGGTTGGCGTATCGCGAACAGGCGATCAAGCTGATTGAATCCACCCGTGAAAGGCTCGCGGAACTCTATGCAAGCGATATCAGCGTCGCGGAGAAACGCGAGCGCAAGAACCGGATATTTGACGACGCGCGTAACCGACATGATGCGATAGCGAAAACACACCAGGTAAAAGGGGGATTTACGCGCTGGTTTGCCGATGATCTTAACAACGCCAAGATCGGGTCCGTGGCGGCCTATAATTCCCAGGTACCCTCATTTATCAACATGATTCACGCGCATCAAACTGATTTCAAAGCTTTTTTCAATTATGCGCATGCAGTCGGCGCACTCGAAAAACCAGTCCGTGACAGCTGTCTCGCGACCTGGAAACAAACAACGAGGTTAACCGGCGGGGATTGCCCCGACATCGAGTTAGCGAGCGCTACTGCTTCCTGATGAAGTTCGAATACTTGGTATAATTCAGCTTGTAGTCTTCGAGGTTCTCGTCGAGCATTTGCTCATACTGGGCATGGAAAAACTCGCGCGCTCCGGGCATGTCGCGCTCGTAGTCCTCGAGGGTTTCGGCGTGATGCGAAACGACATGGGCATTATAACGCGAGGCCGCGTACAGCAACGCCATGCCGACATTTTCCGGGCTGTTGGTCTCGGCCAATTCATTGGCGCGGTCGATAAACAAGTCAACCATACGACGATAGATTTCGTCGAGTTCTTCATCGGTTATGGTTTCATCCGCCATGACATTGTCTCGTCAAATTCAAGATGCCGACGATCATACCACAGCCTCAAGCTACGACCTGATTTAGAAATTGTTAGAAAAGGCGTCGCACAGAGACGCAGTTATCGCGAAGGGCGCAAAGGTTTAGAGAGGTTAATGTGAAGACTGTCATCCCGCGACTTGTTCGCGGGATCCAGTGGCCAAGTTTATTTCAACGGGATTCTGGATACCGCGGTCAAGCCGCGGTATGACATAAATAATGCGAAAGTTTACAACCGTTTTATTGGGATCTTTTATCGACCAGGTGCCCGGCGATAATTTCGGTCAGCCCCAGCAGCTCGACTTCCATTTCGTTAACTTCGACGCCTTCCTCCATAACCATGCGGCAATTGGAGCAAGCGGTCACGACCGCGTCGACATTGAGCGCATCGATTTGCGATTTCTTCTTGTTAAAGGCAGTGAGTTTCAATTCCTCGGCGCGCTCGTTGCTGCTGACGCCGCCACCGCCACCGCAGCACCAGTTCATCGCACCATGGTCGGTCATTTCGACGAAATTCTCAGCCAGCGGTTGCAACAGGTTGCGCGGTTGAGCCTCGACGCCGCCACGGCGCACGATCGAGCAGGGGTCGTGAAAAGTCAGGCGTTCGTGTTCCATGCCGGTAGTCTCGAGCCGGCCCTCGGCGCGAAGTTCGTCGAGCAATTCGAGTATATGCACGACGCGGAACGGGTAAGCCTTGCCGATAAAATTTGGCCCCTCCCAGCGCAACGCGGTATAGGCGTGGCCACACTCCGGGCTGATTACATTCTTGACCTTGAGCTTTTCGGCGCCGTCGACGACTCGCTGCACCAATTGCCCGGCGATTGTCTTGTTACCGATCTGCAATCCCGAATTGGTGGCTTCATAGGCCTCGGACGACAAGGTCCAGCTGACACCGGCGTGATCGAAAATCCTGGTAATCGACTCGATATACTCGGGATAGAGCGCTATTTCATTGGACGACAGCAGCGCGAGATAATCGGCACCTTCGACGTCCAACGGCACCTTGAGGCCAGTATTCGCTTCGACGTGTTTGATCGTCGCCTCGACCGCTTTCATGGTAATACCCATCGGGCTGCCGATATCGACCGCACGCTGGGTCGCACCGACCAGGCCCTCGGGTGAGAAGCCGGCCTTGGCCAGGCCATGCTTGACCTTGAAGATGATCATCGAAATATCAACACCGACCGGGCACACCATGCTGCAACGTCCGCACATCGAGCAGCCATCGTAAACCAGCTCTTCCCAGTCGGCGAGATCGGCCTCGGTCATGGGTTTGCTGATACCGAGTGCGCTGCTGAGCTTGCCCCAGAAGCTGTATTCCTTTTGCCACAGTTTGCGTAGTGGCTCGGTTTTGTAAATCGGTGTATAGCGTGGGTCGTTCGTCTCAGTGTAAAACAGGCAGGCCTCGGCACAAATGCCGCAGTGGACGCAGCTCGAAAAAAAGGATTTAACCTTGCCGTCGATTTCGCCGCGCAGGGTTTCGAGACCGCGTTCGAGTCTTTCGCTCATTGGATTAACTTCCTAGGCATCGATGCCGCGCCTTCCGAACCAGGCGCCGGTAAATGCGCGGCTCGGCACGAAGGTGAAAGTATGCATAAGTGCGCTGAACGGAAAATAAATCAGCCAGATCTCGACCGTGAAGCGGTGCAGCAATCGCAGCGCAGTCGATCCCTCGAGCAGTGCGAAACAGCCGGTGAGCATGACGACGAAGGTCAGGATTGCGGCGACGTGATCGTCGAGAGTCGATATCAGCCGGCTGACCGGATTCACCACCCGCCGCAGCCACAACATGATCAGACCGAGAAAAGCGAACTGGGCGGAGACGATAAAGGCCCAGTGTGGCATCGGTGTCCAGCCGAAGCCGAGTAAGTTTTCTTCGAGAAACAAAACATGGGGCGCAGCAAAAAACAGTAGCGCGAACAGGCCCAGATGAAACAAGTACCCCGCAACAACCTGTATGCGGATTTGCGGTGCAATTTCATGGTGTGGTACGAAACGACTAAAGACATTGCGCCAGGCCCCGCCAGTAGCAGAGCCGCGTGCAACCGAGAGGTCGGTTTTGCTGCGGGCAAAAACGATTCTGGCTAATTGCCACAGCACCCCGATACAAAACACTGCGAGCGAAAAATACCACAACGGCCCGTCGATCAGGTATTCAATCATGCTCCCTTCTCCATCGCCTTGTCTGGTTGTCTACCCTGCAGGCGCGCATATTCTTCAGCTGAGACCACCTGTTCATTCTCATTGCACTCCTTCGCCCAGCGGTCGTGATGTGCTTCAACCCAGTTGATATCGACATACCCCGACTTCATTCCCTCGAGCGAGCCCTCGGAACCGATTGAGCCCATGTACATGTGACCAATCGACACGGCGGTTAATATAATCGCGCCGAATACATGCACCACGTGTGATATTTCCATCACCACCCTGCCCTGGCCGAAGTTAGGCGATACCAGGATCAATCCGCTGATCGAGATAGCGAGACCGATTAATATCACCATCCAGTACCAGGTCTTTTCACCCATGTTAAAGAATCCGCCGGATACATGGCCGTCGCCAATAAAGCCGCCGCCCTTTAACAACCAGGTCAGATCGCCCTTTTCATAAATATTTCGTTTCATAAAACTGAATAGCATCATCAGCAGCGAAACCAGGAAAATAGGTCCAAACAGGTTGTGGCCTTCCTTGCTGGCGGAGGCTAACAGTGAAAAGAATTCCTTGCCAAATAGCGGGATCAGTAACGGACGGCCCAATAGTAATATCAGCCCGGTAATTGCCAGGAACAGGAATACGATAGCCAGGGTCCAGTGCACGATACGTTCGTAATCGGTGAAGCGTTTAACCATGCGCCCCGACATTCCGCCCTCGATGCCAACCTTGCCGCGCATTACAAAAAACAGAAGGAGCACGAGAAAAACCGCGCCTAGTACCATCGGGGCGTATTTAACGGGATTCTCAATTCGAAACCGGGCCCACTGGTCACCCCGGGGATTGATCAGCACGCCGGTTTCAACACCCTTGACCTGGCTAACGCCGGTGACGGGTAAGTCGCGCTGTCGCACCTCGCGCCACAGTTCACTACCCGGGTTTACTGCCGAGACACCCTGCGGGAAGTCTTCATGTTTCTGAGGTACTGCTGCATTGGACAATTGCGGTAGGAGCAGGCTTAGTGACAACAGGATTATCGACGCCGGTCTGGTGAGGTAGCTGAAAAAGTATTTTTGGAGGAGATAAGCCAAACTGTATCCCGCGGTGCCCTGATTAACCTCGCAGGATAAAACAGTATTTTATTTAGACAACAAAAAGTAGAGCAGTTATTGACTCAGGACAAGAAAAACCATCGAAGATATTGACGCTAGCTGGCGGGTTCCGTCGATTCACGTTGCTCCGGAGCCACACTGGCCTGGGCCTGGTCCTGCGACACCGACTCACCCGAATCTTTGACCTTTTCATACCACAGGTCGTGGTGTTCCTTGGCCCAGTTAGCATCGCAATAGCCCGTCTTCATGACTTCGAAAGTCGCCTCCAGCGCCGCGGTACCCATATAAATATGGCCAAACGACACCACGATCAGGATGATCGCAGATACGCTGTGCACCCAGTGATAAAACTCCATCGTGGCGCGGGTTTGCTCGAAAATCGGGAAATCGAGCACCATACCGCTGATAATCACCGCGAGGCCAACAATCGATGCCAGCCAGAACCAGACTTTCTCACCCGCGTTATAGCGATCGCTACTGGCGTGTTTGCCGAACAGTCCACCGCCTTTCAACAACCACTGCAAATCAAGTTTCGGTGATGGTAAATTGTCGCGCACAAACAATATAAACAGCCAGGTCAGCGCCAGCATGAAGGCGGGCCCGAGATAATCATGTAGAAATTTGGCAACAACGGCGATACTGCTGAAACCCTCGGCACCGAAAACAGGAATAAGAAATTTGCGACCCAGCAGCAGGGTTAAACCAGTTAGGCCAAGCGTCACGAATAGAATCGCCGTGGTCCAGTGCGCGGCTCGTTGACTCGTTGTAAAACGCAATATCTTGACGCCCGAACGTCCGTCTTCGAGCATGATGCGACCACGCAACAAACGGAAAATCGCGATGATAATCAGCACGATTAAAATTGCGGTACCCGCTTTTGGCACCAGTTCCTGCATGCGGTACTCACGCCAGGACTGGCCCGACACATTAACCAGTATATTCGCACCCGGTGATTTGACCTGGCTGATACCCTCGATTTCACCCTCTCGCTGGCGCACTTCGCGCCACAGATCAGTGCCTGGATTTATCGATAACAGACTTTCTGGCGGGGGAGGAGTGTCGGCGGCCCGTACCTGGAAAGCGGACAATAACAGGCAAACCACCATTAACAATGTATGGACTCTCACGACTCTCACCCTTTTCTATATTTTAGTTAGGCTCCGCTGGCTAAATCTCGAAACGTCCCTGTATCGAGTCTATCCAAAGCACTGCGGATTTAACCTTTGAGCTGGTTCACACCCCACTCAAAAGCGCTCGCACCACGGTTGATGACACGCTTGCGGTAGATATCCGAAAGGACGTCTGCATCACCGGCCAGCAGGGCCTTGGTAGCGCACATTTCTGCGCACAGCGGCAACTTGCCTTCCGAGACGCGATTGCGGCCGTACTTCTTGTACTCCTCGGAGCTGTGATCATCTTCCGGACCACCGGCACAGAAAGTACATTTGTCCATCTTGCCGCGCGACGAGAAGGCCGACGATTCTGGAAACTGCGGCGCCCCAAACGGACAGGCGTAGAAGCAGTAACCGCAGCCGATACAGATGTCCTTGTCGTGCAACACGATACCGTCACCAGTGGTGTAGAAGCAGTCTACGGGACAAACCGCGGCACAGGGTGCGTCGGCACAGTGCATACAGGCGACCGATAGTGAACGTTCACCCTGCTCGCCATCCTTGATCGTAACCACGCGTCGACGGTTGACCCCCCAGGGGATGTCGTGTTCGTTTTTACAGGCGGTTACGCAGGCATTACATTCGATACAACGTTCCGCATCACAGTAGAATTTCATACTAGCCATTTCTCAATCCCCCTTAAGCTTTCGTAATGCGACAAAGGCTGCATTTCGATTCCTGCATCTGCGTCACCGAATCGTAGCCGTAAGTAAATGCCGTATTGGCGGCCTCACCCAGGATGTAGGGATCAGCACCTTCCGGATACTTGTCCCTCAAATCCTCGCCCTGGAAGTGTCCGGCAAAGTGGAACGGCATGAACGCAACCCCGGAACCAACCCGGCGCGTTACCATCGCCTTCACCTTGACCTTGGCCTTTTCGGCACCTTCAACCCAGACGTCGTCTCCATCCTTGATGCCGGCGTTGTTGGCGTCGCGTGGATGAATTTCAACGAACATGTCCTGCTGTAGCTCAGCCAGCCATGCATTGGATCGGGTTTCGTCGCCACCTCCTTCATATTCGACCAGTCGTCCCGAGGTGAGAATAATCGGGTAGTCCTTGGAGAAATCGGTCGCCTGAATTGACTTGTAACGCGTCGGCAGGCGCCAGAATGACTTGCGATCCTCGTAGGTCGGGTACTTCTCGACCAGGTCGCGCCGCGACGTGTACAGCGGCTCGCGATGAATGGGCACCGGATCCGGGAAAGTCCAGACCATCGCTCGCGCCTTGGCATTACCAAACGGCGAACAACCGTGCTTGATCGCAACCCGCTGAATTCCGCCGGACAAATCGGTCTTCCAGTTCTTGCCCTCGGCCGCCTTCTTTTCCTCGGCGGTCAGGTCATCCCACCAGCCCAGCTTCTTCAATACATCGGCACTGAATTCCGGGTAACCGTCTTTAATATCGGATCCTCTGCCGAACGAACCTTCCGCCAACAGATTAGTACCGTTACGTTCGACTCCGAAGCGTGCCCTGAAGGTCAGACCACCGTCGGCCACGTTCTTGGAGGTATCGTACAGGTTCGGTGTACCCGGGTGATTCATCTCCGGCGTTCCCCAGGAGGGCCATGGCAACCCGTAAAAATCGCCATCGGCGGGACCGCCTTCGGCTTTGAGCGTATCGTAATCGAAAGTACCCCAGTTCTCCTGGTGCTTTTTCAAGCGCTCCGGGCTTTGGCCGGTATAACCGATGGTCCACATGCCGCGGTTGATTTCGCGCAGCACATCTTCGACCAGCGGCTCTTCACCATTAACCTTAATGTTCTTGAACATCTGATCCGCGAGACCCAGCTTCTTCGCCAACTTGTACATGATGGTCTGATCGGGTAGCGATTCGAACAACGGCTCGATGACCCTGGAGCGCCACTGGAACGAGCGGTTGGAAGCCGTCACTGAACCATAAGTCTCCATCTGCGTCGATGCAGGTAACAGGTAAATCCCGTCTTTACGATCCGGCATAACCGCTGATGCGGTCGGATAAGGATCAACGATGACCATCATCTCGAGCTTTTCCATCGCCTTTTTCTGCTCGACGCCGCGAGTCTGACTATTGGGTGCATGACCCCAGAAAAACATTGCCCTGAAGTTATCTTTCTGCGCGATGTTTTCCTTGTCCTCGAGTACACCGTCGATCCAGCGCGATACCGGGATGCCCTTGGTATTCATTACATGAACATCCTTGCCTTTGCTCTGCTCGTAGCTGCCGCTATCGAACTGGCCCTTGACCCATTCATAGTCGAGGTCCCAGACCCGCGACCAGTGCTTCCACGAACCCGCGGAAAGACCGTAGTACCCAGGTAGCGTGTTGGAAAGTACGCCGAGGTCCGTAGCGCCCTGCACATTGTCGTGGCCGCGGAATATATTCGCGCCGCCACCGGAGACACCCATGTTGCCGAGCGCCAGCTGGAACGCACAGTAGGCACGGGTATTGTTGTTGCCAATGGTGTGCTGAGTTCCGCCCATGCACCAGATGAAGGTACCGGGACGGTTATCCGCCATCGCCTTGGTGGCAGCATAAACCTGGTCTTCCGGCACGCCGGTTACGCGTTCGACTTCTTTCGGATTCCATTTTTTGACTTCCTTCATGACGTCGTCCATGCCGTAAACCCGCTGACGGATGAACTCCTTGTCTTCCCAGCCGTTTTCGAAGATATGCCACATCATGCCCCAGATAATCGCGACGTCGGTGCCGGGACGAATCTTGAGGTAATGATTGGCATGCGCCGCGGTACGTGTATAACGCGGATCAATAACGATCACCGGCGCATTGTTTTCTTCCTTGGCCTTGAAAATATGCTGTAACGCGACCGGATGCGCTTCGGTCGGGTTGGATCCAATCAGCAAAATCGCCTTGGAGAAGTGGATATCGTTGTAGGAGTTGGTCATCGCACCGTAGCCCCAGGTATTTGCTACCCCGGCAACCGTGGTCGAGTGACAGATGCGTGCCTGGTGGTCGACATTATTGGTGCCCCACATGGCTGCGAACTTGCGGAACAGGTAAGCCTGCTCGTTGCTGTGCTTGGCTGAACCTAGCCAGAACACTGAATCAGGACCAGATGTCTTACGGATATCGAGCAACTTATCGCCGATTTCATTGATCGCCTGGTCCCAGGAAATCTTTTTCCACTTGCCGTCGACCAGCTTGGTCGGATACTTGAGGCGACGCTCGCCATGCCCGTGTTCTCGGATCGAGGCACCCTTGG
>Ga0265309_10001603_pt1 | contig 10023 bp, 9 predicted proteins | sample Helome_FD_192492 | JGI IMG/M metagenome (GOLD analysis project Ga0265309, IMG submission 192492) | Marine sediment microbial communities from subtidal zone of North Sea - Hel_20160524 (Illumina Assembly) | ecosystem: Environmental > Aquatic > Marine > Subtidal zone > Sediment ...
TACGACGACAGTTTCCGCCCGGAGTCCACCCTGCTGGCACTGCGGACGAGCGACGGCACCACCTGGGAACGGATCGATCTTCCGATCGGCGGTGGCGAGGAGGTGGACTTGAGCGGGCTTGGGTACGGCTCAGACCGCTTTCTGCTCACCGTCGGCCGATACGGCCCTGAGTCGTCTGGACAGGAGACTTGGAGTTCCACCAGCGGTCGATCATGGGAGATGGTTTCCTCGTCAACCGAGCCGCGTGGGGGCTCCACTGTCGGTTGGAACGATGACCTCTACAGCCTGAGTTACGGAAACCGGGGCCAAGCCACCATCTCGCAGTCAGCGGATGGCAACCTCTGGGTCCCCGTGTTCGAGTCTGACAGCTCCGGCTATTACCTCAGCACGCTGGCAGCCGGCGAGTTGGGCCTGGTGGCCTTCGGCCAAATATCGGACTTCGGGATCTCGGTTGAGCCCATCTTGATCAGCAAGGATGGACGAACCCTCTTGTTCGATACTGCGGCGGGTGGCATAACTGTCACCGAAGACGCGACCGGCGAAGTCCTGTTGGAGTTCGAGTTCGATGTGTTCTCCACTGAACCTCCGCCACAGTTTCAGCTGGACGATGAAACCGGAACTGTGACCATCGTCGACGACAACGGGACGGTGCTGATGGTGATCACCGAAGCGGAAGGGGAGGCGGCGGCGAGCTCGTCCGAGGTCGATTCTCGGGACTTCGATGTGCCGAGGCCGGTGGTGCTGGTTTCGAAGGACGGCCTCGAGTGGGTACGTGCCACCACCGGCGGCCTTGACATCGGCTGGGGGCAGAACCTGGCGGTTGGCGCCGACACCATCGTCATTGTCGGAGAGTCGGCCGAGGCTTACGCCGAGTCGTTCGATACGTCCACCGCGCCCCTCACCTCCGAGTCGTCTGACTCGGTCACGATCGGGCCGGCAACCACGATCGTCGGGGCACCCCCGATCCCGCTGGCCCCTTCCACCTATATCTGGGTTGGCCAGCAAAAGTAAGAGGTAGCCTGCACCGACGAAATGAGGAGTCGGATGCAGGTGGTAGGACGCGACGAGTTGCAGGCGATGGTCGGCACCGATCTCGGGACCTCGGACTGGTTCACGATCGACCAGGACCGCATAAACGCCTTTGCCGATACGACGGTGGACCATCAGTTCATCCATGTCGACGAGGAGCAAGCGGCCAAGACCCCCCTGGGCGGAACCATCGCCCACGGCTACCTCACACTCTCCTTGCTGCCCTTCTTGACCGCCGACATGACCGTCATGCCCGAGAACCTGGTGATGATGTTCAACTACGGGCTCGACCGGCTGCGCTTCATCACCCCGGTCCGGGCCGGGAGCCGGGTGCGAGCCCGCGGCAAGTTGGCTGATGTCACCGAGAAGGGACCCGGCCAGACCTTGATGAAGGTCGAAGTCACGGTCGAGATTGAAGGCGAAGACAAGCCGGCTCTTGTCGCCGAGACCCTGACCATGGCCATCACTTCCGCCTGATGCGAGCCGTCGTCTGCTCGGAGCTTGGGCCGATCGACAAGCTGACCATGCGTGAGCTGCCAGACCCGGTGCCGGGCCCCGGCGAAGTGGTGATCGACGTCCAGGTGGCCGCCCTCAACTTCCCCGACACGCTCATTGTCGAGGGCAAGTACCAGTTCAAGCCCGAGCCACCGTTCTCCCCGGGAGGCGAAGGAGCCGGAGTGATCTCTGCCGTGGGCGACGGTGTGAAATGGGAGGTGGGGACACCGGTGGTTGCCGTCCATGCTCAAGGGGCGTTCGCCGAAAAGTGGCTGGTCCCGGCTGCGCTGGTGCTTCCGATGCCGGCCGGACTTTCGTTTGAGCAGTCGGCCGGCTTCACCATGATCTACGGGACCTCCTACTACGCCCTCAAACAACGAGCCGCCCTCCAGCCCGGAGAGATCCTCCTCGTGCTCGGAGCTGCCGGAGGCGTGGGTTCGGCCGCCATCCAACTTGGCAAGGTGATGGGAGCCACGGTGATCGCCGCCGCTTCAACGGCCGAGAAGCTGGTCTTTTGTGAGTCGCTGGGTGCCGACCACGCCATCAACTACGCCGAGAACGATATGCGGGAGGCGATCAAGGAGATCACGGGGGGCAAGGGCGTGGATGTCGTCTATGACCCGGTCGGCGGCGAGTTAGCCGAGCAGGCCTTTCGCAGCATCGCCTGGAAGGGTCGTCACCTGGTGGTCGGGTTCGCCGCCGGCGACATCCCGGCTCTCCCGCTCAACCTCCCGCTTCTGAAAGGAGCCTCGATCGTCGGCGTCTTCTGGGGTAGCTGGATGCAACGCGGCTCGGCCGACATTGCCGAGAACATCCGTGAGCTATACAAAATGGCGGCCAGCGGAACGATCGAGCCCCGCATCAGCGCCGTCCACGATTTCGAAAACTACGCCGAAGCCCTCGCGGATCTCACCGGCCGCTCAGCCATGGGCAAGGTGTTGCTGCGGGTCGGTAGCTGAGGACGCGAGTCTCGTTGAGAGAAGGTCCCCGGGGGTCGGTTCGACCCTCAGCAGGGACCTCCTCTCTAGTGGGGCTACGGGGAGGGACGTAGGCACTCCATCAGGTCAACGCCGTGTTCGCAGCTCGGACTCCTGGTCTGTCGGATTGCCGACAGCTGGATGGGGGTGAGTGCCAACACGCCGAGGAAGGGCTTGCACCCCCCACCTCGACCCTCGCTCGTGGGCGTGGGTTCTAGCGGTCGAATCCGGCCATGTGCGTTGCGAACTCGCCGCCGAGCTGCATCTGCTCGGTTGCCTGCTTCATCTCTTCGGGCACGTCACCGAGAAAGAAGAACGGTCCTGGAGTAGCGATGGCGAGCAGAGCCGGGAAGTGGCCGGCGGCGGTGGTACTGAGATGGAAGCCCATTGCGGCGGCGTCCTCAAACTCGTCGCGGACGTACAGGGCATTCTCCTGCTCGGACACGTAGATGTGGACCGCCGCGGCCCCCGGTTCGTTTTTCTCCATCGCCTCGGTCACTTCTCCGTAGATCGACGTGAGCTCGTCCAGCTTCTCGGGCTGTGCGGTCCACTTGTAGATGACGGTGACGTGGTTGCTGTTCATGTCTCGACTCCTCTTATCAGCGAAAGTAACTGATGTGTTACTCTGTACTCTCAGGAGAGTAACCAATCGGTTACAATCAATCAAGTCGAGTCGGAGAATCGAATGGGCCGAGCGAAACAGTACGACCGAACAGAGCTTCTCGACCGAGCGGTGGAGTTGTTCCGCTCGCAGGGCTTCAACGGCACGAGCACCGCAGAGTTGGCGGCCGAGCTGGGCGTGAACCGCAAAAGCATGTACGCCGAGTTCGGGTCAAAGCAAGGACTATTCGAGGCTGCCCTAGAGCGCTACAGCCGCAAGCACCTCTCAGTTGTGCTGGCCCCGATCGAGGCGCCCGATGCGAGCATCGACGCGATCCGGAAGGCATTCACCGGCTACGCCTCCGCCAGCGAGGGGTGGTTTCAAGGGCGCGGGTGCCTCATGTGCAACACCGCAGTTGAGAGAGGTCCGCTCGACCCCGCCAGCGGGCGCTACGTGGCGGCCTACCTGGAGCGACTCACTCAGGCGTTCCGGCAGGCCCTCGGGAATGGACAACGTTCTGGTGAGATCGACGGGACGGCCGACCTAGACGAGTTGGCTGCTTTCTTCACCACGGCATTGATAGGAGTGGCGGCGTGTATCCGAGCCGAGGCACCTCCAGAACAGGTGCGAGCCGCGTGCAAGGTGGCTACCAGCATGCTCGACGCGCACCGACCTACCGCCCGCCGATGAGTCCGTCGACGGCCACCCATGGCCAGGGAGCAACTGGCCGCAGTAGCGGCCCATCCAGCGCCGAGAAGATCTAGAGCCAGCGCTCCAACCAGGGCAACTAGCCCTCCAGTCCGGTCCGCAGCTTGCGCATGCCACCCAGCCAGCGGTCGTAGTCGGCGGCCTTGTTCTGGAAGTACTCGGCGACCTCGGGGTGGGGAAGGATGAGGAATCGCTCATCGGCCAGGCCGGCCACCACCGACTCGGCCACCGCCTCCGGATCGATCATGATGGTCTTGACCCAGGCCGCCGCTCCCTCGGATGACTCCCCGGCCAGCCGACCCATGGGGGTGTCGACGAACTGTGGAGCCAAACACGAGACGCCGATTCCCTGGTCGCCGTAGGTGATGGCCAGCCACTCGGCCAGAGCCACCGAGGCGTGTTTGGTGACCGCATAGGGAGCAGAGTCGAAACTGGTGGTGAGCCCGGCGGCCGAAGCGGTTAAGACCAGGTAACCCTCCCCTCGGGCAACCATGCCGGGAATGACTGCTCGGGCGGCATACACCTGCGACATGACGTTGACGTCCCAGGTGCGTTGCCATTCCTCCGAGAAGACGTCTCCGCCCGTGGCAATCCCGGCGTTGGCACAGAAAAGATCGATGGGGCCGTGCGCGGCAGACACGGTCTCAACCAGATTGGCAACTGCCTGCTCATCCGCCGCATCAAGGCTGTGGCTGCTACCGCCCACATCACCCGCCACTGCGGTGGCTGCCTCGGCATCGAGATCGGCGATGGCAATGTGGCGAGCTCCGTCGCTGTGGAAGCGGTGAGCCAGAGCGGCGCCGATGCCTCCTCCGCCGCCGGTGATGACAATCACGCTGTCCTTGAGGTCCATTGTTTGTCTCCGTTGTCGGAAGCATCGTACGCATCCGTCCGGTTGTCGCCACCCGAGCGACCGATAGAGCAGAATGGGGCCCATGGCAACGCGTGTGTTGATCCTGGGTGCGGCTGGACGGGACTTTCACAACTTCAACGTGCTCTACCGGGGCAACCCCGACTTCGAGGTCGTCGGCTTCACCGCCACCCAGATACCCAATATCGACGATCGCCGGTATCCCCCGGCCCTGGCCGGCGATGGGTATCCCGAAGGCATCGGCATCTTCCCCGAGGACGACCTCGAGAATCTGGTGCGGGAGCTCAAGGTGGACCTGGTGGTGTTCTCCTACTCCGATGTCACCCACGGGCACGTCATGCACCTGGCCGCCCGGGCGGTAGCGGCCGGCGCCGCCTACTCGCTGCCGGGCGGCGAAACCATGCTCAAGTCCTCCAGGCCGGTGATCGCCGTCACCGCCACCCGCACCGGGGCCGGGAAGAGCCCGGCCAGCCGCAAGATCCATCGCCTGCTCACCGAAGCCGGCAAGCAAGTGGTGGCCGTGCGGCACCCCATGCCCTACGGCGACCTCGTCAAGCAGCAGGTTCAGCGCTTTGCCACCTTTGAGGATCTGACTGAGGCCGATGTCACCATCGAGGAACGTGAGGAGTACGAGCGTTATGTGGCCACCGGCACCGTCATCTATGCCGGTGTGGACTACGGAGCCATCCTGACCGCGGCCGAATCGGAGGCCGAGATCATCTTGTGGGACGGCGGCAACAACGATCTCCCCTTCTACCTCCCCGACGTTCACATCTGCATCGCCGACGCTCACCGGGCCGGGCACGGGTTGAGCTACTGGCCGGGCGAGGCCAACCTGCGGCGGGCCGATGTTGTGCTCATCAACAAGGTCGACACCGCCACTCCCGACCAGCTGGCCGCCGTCGAGGCAGCTGTCGCCGAGACCAACCCCGACGCCACCGTGATTCGAGCGGCCGGGCCGATCACCGTCGACGACGAGAGTCTGGTCAGAGGCAAGCGGGTGCTGGTCCTCGATGACGGTCCCACTATCACCCACGGTGGCATGCCGTACGGGGCGGGCCTGCTCGCCGCCCAGGACCTCGGCGCAGCCGAGATCATCGACCCTCGCCCGTTTGCAGTCGGCACAATCCAGACGGTCTACGAGAACTATCCCCACATCGGAGCGGTGCTACCCGCCATGGGATACGGCACCGATCAGCAGCGAGAGCTGAAGGAGACCATCGACCGGGCGGCCCCCGACACCGTGGTGGTGGGAACCCCCATCGATCTGGCTGCCTTGCTCGAGTTGGAGATTCCCCACACCCGGGTGCACTACACAGTCGAGGAGCAAGGGTCGCCGACACTGGCCGACGTGCTGGCCGACTACCTCTAGGCGGGCGGGAGCAGCACGCCCGGGTTGAGGATGCCGGCTGGATCCAGCCGGTCCTTGAGGGCACGGAGCTGGTCGAGGTCGGAGCGGGCTCCGGCCACCCGGTGACGCTTGGCGGTCCCCACGCCGTGCTCGGCGGCTACCGATCCGCCGAGACCTTCTACAGCATCAAACACCGCCTCGTCATCGACTTCGCCGAGGATGTTGATGTGCAGGTTGGCGACCGGCTCGCCATGCCGGTTGGAGTAGGCGTGCCCCCACAGGTAGACGGCTCCGCCCGGAACGACCCCCTCCACCCGGCTCCGTACGTCCGAGAGCGCGGCATGGGGCATGCGTACATCGAACTTGTGCGGGACACCCCGCCGGGACACCGCTTCGGTTAGCGCCTCGCGGAACAGCCACAGCTCATCTCCCGCAGTCGGATTGGGAGCAACCACCGCCGGGAGGTCGCCGACCACCGCAGCCAGCTCCGCCGATGGATCCGACTCCGACCGGCACTCAACCAGCAACAGCCACTCGGCACGCAACGGAGCCGACCGGCCAATTCCCGCAGCGGCCAGCGCAACCTCGCGAGCGCCGAACAGCTCCATGGCGTACACCGACGACAAGTCCTGAACGTCGGAGGCCAGCGACACGAGACGATCCGGCGGGACCTCGATCAAGGCCACTGCGGTCGTGGGAGGATCTATGTCGATCTGAAGGGTGGCGTGGGCCACTACGGCCAAGATCCCTTCGCTCCCCGCCAAGAGGGGGAGCAAGGCGTGAGTCGGATCCCCGGGGTCGACCTCCTGCAGCGAAGGAAGGTACCGGCCGTCGGCCAGCACCACCCCGGCATCGAGAAGCTGATCGCCCATGGGCCCAAAGCGGACGACGTTCATGCCGCCGGCGTTGGTGGCGATCATCCCCCCGATGGTTGCCGAGTCGCGAGCGGCGGTGTCGACGCCGAAGCTGGCGCCGATCGAGGAGGCCGCCTCCTGCACCCGGGCCAGAGTTGCGCCGGCGCCCGCCCGCGCCGCTGAGTCGGACAAGACCTGCACGTTGCCAAGGCGGGCGATGCTCACCACCACCTCGCCGGCCAGAGGCACGCTTCCACCGACCATGCCGGTGTTGCCACCCTGGACCACCACCGGCTGCCCAGCCCCGTGACAAAGGGCCATCACGCCAGACAGTTCCTCGATGGAGCCGGGCCGAACCACCGCCGGGGTCTGGCCCCGGTAGCGGCCGGTCCAATCCACCTCGTAGCCGGCTCGCAAGTCCGGGTCGGTGAGGCAATGGTCGAGGCCCACCACGCCCACCAGGTCGTTGATCAGCATTCCGGCACCCTACCGACGGCTGGTACCGTCAGAGCATGAAATCTCCCCTTGCTCCCCCAACTCGTCTGCTACTTGGCCCCGGCCCCTCCCCGGTTGATCCCTCTGTTCTGGAGGCGCTGGGCAAGCCGGTGCTCGGCCATCTCGACCCTGCGTTCATCGCCATCATGGATCAGACCAGCGACCGTCTCCGGCAGGTGTTCCGCACCCGCAACCCGCTCACGTTCCCAGTCTCCGGCACGGGCAGCGCCGGCATGGAGACTGCCCTTGTCAACATCCTTGAGCCCGGCGACCGGATCGTCATCGGAGTCAACGGTGTCTTCGGTGCCCGCATGGCGGATGCGGCCGGACGAGCCGGCGCCAAGGTCACCGTGGTCGAGGCCCCGTGGGGTCAACCGATCGAGCCCGATGCCCTGGCCAGCGCCGTGCGCACCGACAAGCCCAAGGCAGTCGCCCTCGTCCATGCCGAAACCTCCACCGGCGTCCGGAGCTCCGTCGATCTCGTCCGACGTGAGATAGGCCCCGCTCCCCTCCTCATCGTCGATTCGGTCACCGGCCTCGGAGGAATCCCCCTGGAGGTCGACAAGTGGGGCATCGATGTGTGCTTTTCGGGAACCCAGAAGTGCCTGAGCGTCCCTCCCGGGTTGGCCCCCATCACCTTCTCACCCCGGGCGGCCCAGACGGTCGCCGACCGGAAGACCCCCGTGCAGTCCTGGTACCTGGACGTCTCAATGCTCCGCAAATACTGGGAGGAGGGCGAGGGCGCCCGCGCCTATCACCACACTGCTCCCATCTCCATGATCTACGGGCTGTGGGAGGGCCTTCGGCTGGTGCTGGAGGAAGGGCTGGAGGACCGATGGATCCGCCACCAAGAAGTCGGCGAGTTCCTCCAGGCCGAGCTCAAAGAGATGGGCTTCAAGCTGTTCGCCGCCACCGACCACCGGCTCCCTCAGCTGACCTCCGTTACCCTGCCCAAGGGAGTCAACGACGACCTGCGGGGACGACTGCTCAACGACTTCGACATCGAGATCGGTGGCGGGCTTGGCGAGTTGGCCGGGAGGATGTGGCGAGTCGGCCTCATGGGCTTCGGCGCCAAGAAGGAGAACGTCATCCGGCTCGTTCAGTCGATCCGGGCGCTCACCTAGGGAGTGCCCGTGGGTACCCGGCGGCGGCCCCAGCTGCGGATGCGGGGCTCGCGGTGGTCGGGGGCCGACCGGTCAGATGACCACGGCGCATAGGGCGCCATCGTCAGATCGGCCAGCTGTAACAGCACCGTGTCGTAGTTGACCCGCCACCCGGCCCAGTCGGTCCAAGCCTGATCCTGGTCGGCCAGCATCGGTACGCCCGCCTCACGGAGCCGTTCGTACATGTCGTCGAACTCCTGTCGGCTGATGCTGATGGGGTCGGTCTGCTGGGGATCGGGGTCGTAATCGATCTGGAAGAAGTCAGCGATGCGACGCAAGGCGATGAAACCGGCTCGCACACACAGCTGGGGCTCGGGTTGTGACGGCTGATCGACACTCGACACCACCAGGGCGGCCGCGTCCAAGACGGTTCCGGCGGCCGTCACCCAATGGTGTTCGGGCATAGGCGACCGAAAGAAGTTGAGGGCCGGGTAGGAGGTGTGTGACTCCTGGATCTCGATGAACCACTTCTCCCACTCGAGCCAGCTTTCCTGCATCTGTCCCAACCGGCCGATCGTGTACAGCCGGGTGATGAATACCTCGGCGGACGGTGGAGTTCCCGCCCGCACCTCGAGCTCACCGACCTTGGCCTCTCGCCGCTGGAAGTTGGAGTACAACGCCGGGAGAAAGGCGATGAGGAGTGCCATCAGACCGAGCCCGATGGTCGCCTCCGAGAACGCCATCACCCGCTCGGCGAAGGAGTTGGCAGGGGCAAACCCCAGCGTCAATAGCGACGATCCGCTAACAAAGAAGGCCTCGGACCAGCCGGCGTCCTGGACGGCCCAGAACATCGCCATGAACCCAACCAGGACCAAGGCCAACCACACCACCACCAGAGTGAGCAACCCGATCGGACTGAACAACGCCCACACCCGATCCCGCCATGCGAACGAGCGGCTATCGCCGGCAAACAGGTCAAACACCCGGCTCAATCCGGCGAACACGGCGCGACCGAGAACACTCTGGGCGCTGCGGGGCAACACCACCGTTCGAACCGCAGACAACAGAGTCCAGCCGACAACCATGAGACCGGCGACGAAGATGAGGATCCGTACAAGCACCATTGGCAAGCAGGCTACGCAGCCGACGGCCCATCAGCCGCCGATGTAGCTCATCTCCACCTTGGGGAGCCCGGCTGTCTCCGACGATCGGATCTCCGAATAGCGGTCGGTCCGTCCCTTCCATACGCCGTCGAGGAAGGCACCCAGGTCCTCATCCGAACCACCCTCGCGCATGAGCTGCCGCAGATCGTGTCCCTCGTTGGCGAACAGGCACGTGTACAGCGAACCCTCAGCCGACAACCGCAGACGAGTGCACGAGCCACAAAACGGCTGGGTGACTGAGGCGATGACTCCGAACTCACCGCTCCCGTCGAGATAGCGATACCGACGCGCCACCTCGCCCGGATAGTTGGCGTCGATGGCCTCGCAGGGAATCTCGGCGGCAATGGCGGCCACGATATCACCGGCCGGCACAACG
>Ga0265309_10001605_pt1 | contig 10013 bp, 13 predicted proteins | sample Helome_FD_192492 | JGI IMG/M metagenome (GOLD analysis project Ga0265309, IMG submission 192492) | Marine sediment microbial communities from subtidal zone of North Sea - Hel_20160524 (Illumina Assembly) | ecosystem: Environmental > Aquatic > Marine > Subtidal zone > Sediment ...
CGCCGCTGATCCAGCGTGCTGCCTGAGGGCTCCGTTTGGGGAGTTCCTCGAGCGTCGTGTGCCGCGACGTGACGCAGGGATGCCAAAACGAGCGGAACCCGATGCGAGCGAGGCAGGACGCCGAGCGAGCTTAAGCGAGAGGAACTCCCCAAGCGGAGACCGTGAAGTATGGGTGGCGAGCGGTGGGTGGTGAATTACATACTCGTCGGGCCGGTGACGTAGATGACGCCATCCCGTATCGACAGATCGACGCGCCGCAAGAATCCTCCCGACCCCGGCCCGGCAAAGCACTGGCCCGTCTCAATCTCGTAGGTCGCACCGTGTGAGGCGCAGATGATCGCGGACTTATCCCTGGTCAGGAACTTGTTGGGCGACCAGTTCAGCGGATGCCCGACGTGGGCGCAGAAATTCTGATACGCGAACACCTGGTCGCCCTTCCGGACGACGAAGCCGCGAAAGGGCCAGTCACCCTCGCCGATCTCGAATTCGCGACAGCCGGGATCTTCGAGGTCCTCGAGGCGCCCAACCTCGATTTCCTGTTCCCCCTTACTCATTGTCTGCCGCGACCGAGGTTTGCTGCAACCAGATCATCGTGCCGCAGCGCAACCACCAACGAAAGGACGATGGCCGGAATGCCGAGCGCGGCCGCATACAGGAAGAACCCGAACCAGCCGACCGCCTCCTGCACATAGCCCGAGAAACCCGCTGTGAATTTTCCGAGAAGGCTCATCAATGAACTCATCAACGCATACTGTGTCGCGGTGAACGACGCGTTCACGAGGCTCGACAAGTACGCAATGAACACGGTCCCGCCGAAGCCCATCGCGAAATTGTCCGCGCTGATGGTCACCGTCAGCATCCAGACCTTGGCGCCCACAAATACCATCAATGCAAAGAACAGGTTCGTACTGGCGATGAGCACCGTCGCGACGATCAGGCAACGCGCTACGCCGTACTTTACGACGGCCCAACCCGCCGCTCCCGCGCCAACCAGCGAGACGATAACCCCATATATTTTCGCAACGCTGGCAATTTCTGCCTTGCTGAACCCTATATCGAGATAAAACGGGTTCGCGAGTATGCCCAGTACGTAGTCGCTCAGGCGAAAGAACAGGATGAAGACGACAACCACGAGCGCAAAGCGACCGAATCGCTCAAAGAAATCTATGAACGGATCGGCTACGGCGTGTTTGAACCAGAGCGCGATCCTCGTCGCTACGGCCCCCTGGTAAACAACGGGAGCCGTATCAACAACCGGTTCCTTGCACCACAAGGTCGTGGCAATGCCGACCAGCATACATGCGGACATCGCGGTATAGGCAAGGGTCCATGAACCGTATTGCGCGATGTAAAGAGCGCCCGCCCCGGCGACCAGCATTGCAACGCGATATCCGTACTGGTACGCGGCAGCCAATACACCCTGCATTTTTACCTCGGCGCTCTCTATGCGATACGCGTCTATGACGATATCCTGCGTCGCCGAGGAAAATGCGACCACGAGCGCGACCATGGCAAAGACACCGATCGCATGCACAGGATCGGTATTGGCCATCACGAACAATGCAGCGCCGATCGCCACTTGTGCCAACAGCAGCCAGCTTCGCCGTCGTCCAAGCAGCCGGGTCAACAGGGGCAGCGGCAGTGAGTCTATGAACGGTGCCCAGACGAACTTGAGGCTGTACGCGAAGCCGAGCCACGCGAAGGTACTGATCGTGCTCATCTGAAGCCCGGAATCCTTCAGCCATGCAGACAGCGTCGAGTACACGAGCAGGAAAGGCAGCCCGGCCGAGAATCCCAGGAAGAAGATGACCAGGACCTTTTCCTGCAGATAATATCGCCAGCCCGGCGACTCCGGCAGGGTGTCAGTTCCCATGAGCCCAGTCGTAATCCATGATCAGCGGCGCGTGATCGGAAAATCGCTGTTCCTTATAGATGTCGGTCGCCAGGACTTTATCCCTTAGCCCGGGCGTGACGACCTGGTAGTCGATGCGCCATCCGACATTCTTGTCCCACGCGCGACCGCGGTTCGACCACCACGTGTACTGATCGGGTTCCTGCTGAATCGTGCGAAATGCGTCGACGTAGCGATACTCACCGAAGACCTTGTCCATCCAGGCGCGCTCCTCGGGCAGAAACCCGGAGTTCTTTCGGTTGGCGCGCCAGTTCTTGAGGTCGATTTCCTTATGCGCGATGTTCCAGTCGCCGCATATAACGGTCTCGGAGCGCCGCCGTTGCACTTTTCTCAGATGCTCGGTGAACGTGTCCATGCACCGGTACTTCGCCTCCTGCCGTTCGTCACTCGAGGACCCCGAGGGCAGGTACAGCGAGACGACGTTGATGCCTTGAAGCTGTACTTCCAGGTAGCGGCCCTCGGAATCGAACTCCGGATCGCCATAACCACGCAAGACCTTCTTCGGCTCATGTCGCGTATAGACCGCCGTCCCGCTGTAGCCCTTCTTTAACGCGTCTTCGTAATAGCAGTGATACCCCTCGGGCGAAAAGATGTCGTCGGTCAATTGATGAACCTGCGCCTTGGTCTCCTGTATGCAGATCACGTCAGCATCCTGTGCTGCCATCCAGTCGAAAAATCCCTTGCGGGCGGCTGCGCGAATGCCGTTGGCATTCAGGCTGATAACGCGAAACACTACGATCTCCTGTGTCATACTTCCCGGCGTCGCGGCCATGATACAGAAGACGAATCGCATGCGTGGGTACAAGCGGGAATTCATCGAACTGGCACTGGAGCTCGGTGTATTGCGTTTCGGCGAATTCACGCTGAAGTCCGGCCGCGTCAGCCCCTACTTTTTCAACGCGGGTCTGTTCAATACAGGCTACGCGGCCGCGAAACTCGGCCGCTTCTACGCATCGGCGATTGCGGAATCGAAGGTCCGTTTCGACATGCTGTTCGGACCGGCCTACAAGGGCATTCCATTGGCAGCACTTGCAGCCGCGTCGCTCGCGGAACATCACGATATCGATGTGCCTTACTCGTTTAACCGTAAAGAGATCAAGGCGCACGGCGAGGGTGGCAGCGTCGTCGGCGCTCCGTTGTCGGGTGACGTGCTGATTGTGGACGACGTCATAACCGCTGGCACCGCGGTGCGGGAGGCCTACCAGATTATTGCGTCGGCGGGCGCCCGGATCGCCGGGCTGGTCATCTCGCTCGACCGCCAGGAGCGCGGCCAGGGCCCGTATTCGGCGGTGCAGGAGTTAAAACAGTCTCTCGGAATCCCGGTCATCAGCATCGTCCAGCTCGACGATTTGATCGGTATTCTGGAGGAATCAAGCGAATATGAGCAGTATCTGACCGCTGTTCTAAGCTATCGCGAGCAATACGGCGTAATGTCGTAATTACCTGGTAGTTCCCCTGAACCACCGGTTTACAAGTCAGAACGGGCATATTAAGGTTTAATAACGAGAACCAGTCCCGGTCTTGCGTTTGAATTTACTGGCATATTTGCATAATGCGGAAGTTGAATCTCTTTCTTGTACTCTTGCTGCTCGCGCCGCTGGCGAGCATGGCGCAGGGCACCAAAGTCTTCAAATGGGTGGACAAAGACGGTGTGACCCACTATGGCGACAGTATCCCCGCCGAGTATGCCGAGCTGCCCAAAGAGGTCCTGAATGATCATGGCGTGACCGTCGAAAACCTCGAGGGCAAGAAAACACCCGAACAGCTCGAGGCGGAACGCATTGAGAAAGAACGCGTTGCCGCGATCGAGTTACAGCGCCGCAAAGATCAGGCCTTACTCGCCACCTACCTTTCGGTCGATGAGATTCTCATGCACCGCGATCGCCGCGTAGAACTCTTCAAGGCACAATCGCGCGTCACCGAGCTTTATCTCAGGAACCTCGAACGTCGAATGGCGACGCTGAGAAACGAGGCAGCAAATTTCCAGCCATACAGCGACGACCCGGACGCACCGATGATCGAAGGGGATCTCGCGGAAGATCTTCGCTCAACCAAAGCGACGATCGTTCGTCACGAACGCAACCTGCAGAAGTTTCAGGCGGACGAGCAACAGATCGTTGCCCGCTTCGACGGCGATATAACGCGCTTCAAAACACTCAAGGGCATTGAATAGCCGAAGGCTTTTTCAGCCGGTGCCAGAGTGACCGAAACCGCCGGCGCCCCTGTTGCTCTGGTCAAACTCATCCACGACCCTGAACTCGACCTGCTCGACGGGTACGAACACCATTTGCGCGATGCGCTCTGCGGGCTGCACATCGTAGCTGTCTGAGCCTCGATTCCAGCACGAGATATACACCTGTCCCTGGTAGTCGGAATCAATCAGGCCGGTCAGGTTGCCCAACACGAGTCCGTGCTTATGCCCGAGACCTGAGCGCGGCAAAAGGACGGCCGCGAGGCCCGGGTCAGAAACGTGTATTGCCATACCCGTCGGCACGAGCACGGTTTCGCCGGGCGCCACGGTAATCGGTTCGTCGATACATGCGCGCATGTCGAGCCCGGCGGAACCACTGGTCGCATAGTGTGGCAAGGGGATCGAATCCCCGACACGCGGATCGAGGATCTTCAGTTCGATGGATCGCAAGTCGTCTTGTCCTTCAATCTTTACCGGATATGACCGTGAGTCGCGGTTCGGTCTCTGAGCCGCGGGCCGCGTAAAAACGCTCTGCGATCAATCCAATGAGATCGCGAGCAAGCTCGGCTTTGGCGGCTTTCGGAAACTCCTTTGTGCCATTCTGCCATAACACGCTGACTGCATTATCATCGTGATCGAAACCGCGATCATGACCGACCCGGTTCGCAACGATCATGTCCAGTTTCTTTTTCTCCAGCTTGGAGTGCGCGTGATCCTCGACCTTTTCCGTCTCCGCCGCAAACCCAACCGTGAACGGTGGTGTCTGCAGCGCCGCAACTGACGCCAGGATATCGGGACAACGAACCAGGTCGATACTGCCGGTTTCCTTATCCTTCTTGATTTTCTGCTTTTCCGCTTTGGCTGGCCGATAGTCCGCGACGGCGGCCGCCGCTATAAAGATGTCGGCGCTCGCGATGTGCTCATGCGTCGCGTCAAACATCTCCTGCGCCGTGTTGACGTAGTAAGTGTCCATACCCGGTGGCGCCGCCAGGTTGACCGGACCGCTGATCAATATGACGCTCGCGCCCTGTGCCGCCGCAGCGCGCGCGATGGCATAACCCATTTTTCCGGAACTGCGATTCGTTATGTACCGGACAGGGTCGATCGGCTCGCGAGTCGGCCCTGCCGTCACGATAACCGCCTTGCCCTCGAGCAGGCCTTGACCTTTACCGACACTCAGGCCGCAGACGGTCGCGGCGATCGTCTCCGGTTCCAGCATGCGCCCGGCGCCGGTTTCGCCACACGCCTGTGAACCCGTGCCCGGACCGAGAATGTGAATGCCGCGCTGCTCGAGCACTTCACGATTCGATTGTGTCGCCGGGTTGCTCCACATCACCCGATTCATCGCCGGCGCGAGGGCGATCGGCGCTTCCGTCGCCAGGCATATCGTGGTCAACAGGTCCGGCGCAGCACCGCTGACGATACGGGCCATGACCTCTGCCGTAGCCGGTGCAATAAGCACAACATCGGCCCAACGCGCGAGCTCAATATGGCTCATGGCGGCCTCGGCCTCCTTGTCCCACAGATTGGATCGAATGGGCCGGCCGGATACCGCCTGCAAGGCAGTCGCCGTCACGAACTCCCCGGCCGACGCCGTCATGACGATCTGCACCTCGGCGCCACGCTCACGAAGACGACGGACCAGGTCGGGTGCCTTGTACGCCGCAATGCCGCCGGTAATACCAAGAACAATGTTCACGGGCAGAACTCTGTAATACGAGAGATGTCGAGCTTAGCGTGTAGCCGTCGGCCATTTCTACCGAAACCGGCGATCCCGGCCAGATTGATGTCTTGTTCGTGAGCTCCGGGAGCCACGACTATGAAATCATGGAGAGGGGCACCGGCAGACAACAGACCGACGACCAGCTGCTCACTGCCCTGATCAGTGCCGGCGGCAGCACTGCCGCGGCCGCCAGCGCAGCCAGTCAGCTATTGCACCGTTTCGGTAGCTTGCGGGCGGTACTTCACGCCGACGCGGCTGCCATACTGGCGTGCAACGGCATCGGTCGGGCTCGGCTGGGTGTCCTGCGCGCGCTGCCGGAACTCGCGCGCCGCTACTACGCGGAATCTCTGCCCAGCGGCGAGGCTATTCGCAGCCCTTCCGACACGGAGGCCTTCCTGCAGGCCCGCATGCGACATCTCGACCACGAGCTGTTCTGCTGCCTGTTTCTGGACAACCGACATCGCGTGCTTGGCTTCGAGGAGCTGTTCCGCGGCACGATAGACGGCACCTCGGTTTATCCACGAGAGGTCGTCAAAGAAGCACTGGCCGTCAACGCCGCGGCGGTCATTCTGGCCCACAATCACCCATCGGGTGTCGCCGAACCCAGCCAGGCCGATGAGCGCATCACAAAACGGCTCAAATCCGCCCTTGATCTGGTCGACATCAGGCTCCTCGACCATCTGATTATCGGCGACGGCAGGGCAACCTCCCTGGCCCGGCGAGGGCTGATCTGAGGCTTATTTCCGGCCGCCGCCAGGCGCTTGTATTGCACCTGGTACTCCGTCAAGGCGATGTTGGTGGCCTCAGCGAGCTGTGAAGCGGTTGATCGCTAGGCGCGTGTCGCCGGCAATGGCGCGTCCTTGCCAAGAGGCGCAACACCGCGGACGACCGCTTCACGGCTCGCCCGAAGGGAGCCACCCGGTTGATTCAATACGGCGTTGCAGTCCTGGAAAAGGACTAGCCATTTCCTGCAGACTGCGCCTTGTCTTGAATCAACCGGGTGACTCTGAACCCATCAACATCGCCTTGACGGAGTACTACTACACTGGTATAAAGTCTCGCTCTCTGCCCGCCCTTCGCGGGCAACTTTTAGTAAAATCAGAGACTTAACGCAATGTCTAAGGTTTGCCAAGTGACTGGGAAGCGACCGCAGAGCGGCAATAACGTATCCCACGCAAAAAACAGAACCCGTCGTCGTTTTCTGCCGAATCTGCAGAACAAGCGCTTTTGGATCGAATCCGAGAAACGCTACGTGCGTCTGCGTGTTTCGCACAAAGGTGTTCGGATTATTGACAAGCACGGCATCGAGAAGGTCCTGAGTGACCTGCGTGCCAGCGGACAACGCGTTTAAGCACCGGAGCATTCGACCATGCGTGACAAAATCAAACTCGTTTCAAGCGCCGGTACCGGACACTACTACACGGCGACCAAGAACAAGCGCCTCCATCCTGAGAAGATCCAGACCAAGAAGTACGATCCGACCATCAGGAAGCACGTCATTTACAAAGAAGCCAAGATTAAATAACAGCGAGTTTGCTGTTGTTTAGAAAGCCCGCCATGTAGCGGGCTTTTTAATGCGTCACAATAGCGTATGCCTGAACTGCCCGAAGTCGAAACCAGTCGTCGCGGTATCGAGCCGCATATCATCGACACCACGATCTCGCGTGTCGTGATTCGCGAGCGCCGCCTGCGCTGGCCGGTAGCCAAAACCGTAGATCGCAAGCTGCCGGGCCAGACCATTACATCGGTCGGTCGCCGCGCCAAATACCTGCTGATCAATACAGACCAGGGTTCCGCAATTCTCCATCTCGGCATGTCGGGTAGCGTATGCGTCGTTGACCACGACACACCGGCCAGCGTCCATGATCACGTCGATATCGAATTTGATTCAGGCCTGATGCTGCGGTTTCGTGACCCCCGGCGATTCGGTTCCCTGCACTGGAGCAAGAATCCACTTTCGCACCGCCTGTTAAGAAATCTCGGGCCGGAACCGCTAGGTGACGAGTTCGACGGTGACTACCTGTGGCAGAAATCGCGTGGTCGCACCGTCAGCATCAAGCAATTCATCATGAATGCGGACATCGTCGTAGGCGTTGGCAACATATACGCAAGTGAGTCACTGTTCATGGCCGGCATCAATCCGAGACGGGCAGCCGGACGAGTCGCCCTGCATCGTTACAACGCCCTGGCCAACGCGATCAAAGACGTGTTGAGCAAGGCCATCAAGGCCGGCGGTACGACCTTGCGTGACTTCTATGGTGGCGATGGCGAGGCAGGCTACTTTCAGCAGCAGCTGGAAGCCTACGGTCGTGAAGACGAGCCGTGCCGACGCTGCGATACGCCAATCACCGCCATCGTGCAGGGACAACGATCGACCTACTACTGCAAGAACTGCCAGACCTAGGCGTCAGTCCCTGCCGCAACGCGCCAGCAGCGCCTGCTGGACCTTCGGCGATACGAATGCCGACACATCCCCACCCAGAGACGCGACTTCCCGCACGAGACTCGATGAAATGAATGTGTATTTTTCCGTCGGCGTCAGGAATACCGTCTCCACTTCCTCGGTCAGGTGACGGTTCATGTTGGCAAGCTGAAACTCGTACTCGAAATCCGAGACGGCCCGCAGGCCGCGGATTATGACGGCAAGGTCATTATCACGCGCGAAATCGACGGTAAGGCCTTCGTAGCCGGCCACTTCTATATTCTTGATGTCGGATAACGCCGTTTCGGCGAGTTCGACGCGCTCGCCAAACGTGAACATTGGCGCTTTGGACCCTGTATTGGCCGCAATGGCGACGACTACCTTGTCATACAGGCGGGCCGCCCTGCGCACGAGGTCCTCGTGCCCGAGGGTTATAGGATCGAACGTTCCGGGGTACATAGCGGAAACTATCATCAGCTGCGTCCTGTCAGGCTTCTTGCTGTACCAGCATATAACGCACATTGCCGGCCGTCTTGTTCTTTAATACTCGCCAGCCGTCCGGCAGGGCTGGCTCCGGCCTGGATCTGTCCTGTTCGAGGTACACGCAAGCATCGTTCGTGAGCAACTTATGCTCGTCCAACAGTCTACACAACTCGTCAACCATATCTGCCGCGAACGGCGGATCGAGAAACACCAGGTCGAATCTCTGAGAGTGCTCGCCGCGCAGGTAGTCGAGTGCGTCCATTGCATGAACAACGGCTCCTTCTGCCCCCAGTGTCTTGACGTTGGCGCGCAGTGTTTCAACGGCCTCTGCGGACTTTTCCACGAAAACGACGCTGCTCGCACCACGCGACAATGCCTCCAGTCCGAGCGCGCCGGTGCCGGCAAAGAGGTCGAGGCAGCGAGCACCATTGATCCGCGGCACGAGCCAGTTAAACAGGGTCTCGCGAATCCGTTCGGAGGTCGGCCGCAGGCCCGGGACGTCCGCAATATCCAGCAGGCGACTGCGCCAGTTTCCCGCTACAATACGCAGCCGTCCCGACCGTGCTTTGTCCGTTTTGTGTCGTTTGGCCATGTTCTTCCTGCTACAGGAACCTGCATCACCTTGACGGTGAGTTAACGTATATCCATGTTTGGCAAAAAAGAAAAGCCCGAGAAGCGTGAGGGCTTCATCAAGCGCCTCCGCGCGCGCATCAATCGCGGCGACAGCTGGCTCACCTACGATCTCGCGAATCTTGCCCCGGGCGGGAAGATCGACGAAGACGTCCTCGAGGAACTTGAGTCCTTATTGGTCATGGCTGACGTTGGCGTCGAAACGACTGAGCGGATTATTACGGACCTGCAAAAGAGCCTTGCCCGCAAGGAGCTCAAGGATGTAGCGGCACTGCAAAGCGGTTTACGGAAATCCTTGCACGACATTCTCGCCCCTGTCGAGGCGCCCCTGTCTGTGCGGCAGATGGATGTCCCTTTCGTGATATTGATGGTCGGTGTAAACGGCGCAGGAAAGACCACGACGATTGGCAAGCTTGCACGGCGACTCGTGGATGACGGCTACTCGGTGATGCTCGCGGCCGGTGACACATTTCGCGCCGCAGCGGTGGAACAACTGCAGGCCTGGGGCGAACGTAACAATGTTCCGGTCATTGCGCAGCATTCCGGGGCCGATCCGGCGGCCGTTATTTTTGACGCATGGGACGCCGCGCGTGCACGTGGCGTCGATGTGCTTCTGGCTGACACCGCCGGACGTCTGCAAAGCCAGCCAGGA
>Ga0265309_10001606_pt1 | contig 10002 bp, 7 predicted proteins | sample Helome_FD_192492 | JGI IMG/M metagenome (GOLD analysis project Ga0265309, IMG submission 192492) | Marine sediment microbial communities from subtidal zone of North Sea - Hel_20160524 (Illumina Assembly) | ecosystem: Environmental > Aquatic > Marine > Subtidal zone > Sediment ...
TAAGTGCTGCGGCCGTAACCTGCGCCATCATGAAACCGCTGTTGAGTCCGCCCTCCTCGACGAGAAACGCCGGCAGACCGCTTAAATGACTATCGATAAGCAGCGCGACTCGACGTTCTGACAACGCACCGATTTCCGCAATTGCGAGCGCCAGATAGTCGGCCGCCATAGCAATGGGTTCCGCGTGGAAGTTGCCGCCGGACAACACAGCCTGCGATTCGGCAAACACCAGCGGATTGTCGGTAACGGCATTTGCTTCGGTCTGCAGAACCGAACAAACGTGGCGCAGCACGTCGAGACACGCGCCAACAACCTGCGGCTGGCAACGAATTGAGTACGGATCCTGCACGCGATCGCACTCGAGGTGTGATGCGCGAATATCACTACCGTGCATCAGCTCGCGCAACACACCGGCAACGGCGATCTGTCCGCCGTGCCCGCGCACGTTCTGAATACGCTTGTCGAAAGGTGTGTCGCTGCCTTTGATCGCATCGGATGACATCGCTCCTGCGACCAGCGCGGCGGCCAGAATATTTTCGGTTCGGAAAACCGCAGCCAACGCCAGAGCCGTGGACACTTGTGTGCCGTTGAGCAATGCGAGACCTTCTTTCGGCGCGAGCTTGATCGGTTCGATACCTGCTTCCTTAAGCGCGATAGGGGCCGGCACGAGATTACCGTTCACGCGCACCTCACCGATGCCGATGAGGGCGCCGGCCATGTGTGCGAGTGGCGCCAGGTCACCGGACGCGCCTACCGACCCGCGTGACGGGATTCGTGGATAGATGTTGTTGTTAATGAGTTCACACAATGTTTCGACGAGCTCGACGCGAACACCCGAGAAACCAGCGGACAACGCGATAACCTTCATAAGCATGATCAGGCGCACGATCTCATCGTCGAGGTCTTCGCCCACGCCAACGGCATGCGAACGTACGAGGTTTTCCTGCAGGTGCGCGAGCTCGTCATCACTGATGCGCACCTGTGCCATCTGGCCAAAACCCGTATTCACGCCGTAGACTTGTTCGCCATGCGCGACGACATCACCGATAAATTCATTCGCCTCGGCGATGCGGCGATGCGCCTCCGGGCCGATTGACACCGATACACGTTCTTGCCATGCCGAACGCAGGTCGGCCAACCTCACCAGCTGGTTGTCGATCGTTAGTTTCATGACGCTCTCCCGGTATCCACCATTGGAAGATTGAGGCCGTATTCACGAGCACAATCGATAGCCATCTCGTAGCCGGCGTCGGCATGGCGCATGACACCGCTCGCCGGGTCATTCCACAATACGCGCTCGATACGTCGATCCGCGTCGTCACTGCCGTCGCAAACTATCACCAGGCCCGCATGCTGCGAATAACCCATACCGACGCCGCCACCGTGGTGCAACGATACCCAGGTTGCGCCGCTCGCAGTGCTCAACAATGCATTGAGCAATGCCCAATCCGACACGGCGTCACTACCGTCTCGCATCGATTCGGTCTCTCGGTTTGGACTCGCGACGGAACCGCTATCGAGATGATCGCGGCCGATGACGACCGGCGCCGTCAGTTCACCATTGCGAACCATTTCGTTGAAAGCCAGACCCAGCCGATGACGCTGACCCAAACCAACCCAGCAAATACGGGCAGGTAAGCCCTGAAAATGGATGCGTTCCCGCGCCGCATCGAGCCAGTTGTGAAGATGGGCATCGTCAGGAATCAGTTCTTTGACCTTAGCATCGGTTTTGTAAATATCTTCCGGGTCGCCCGATAGTGCGGCCCAGCGAAACGGACCGACGCCACGGCAAAATAACGGCCTGACGTAGGCGGGAACGAAGCCCGGGAAATCGAAGGCTCTTTTGACGCCTTCATCAAACGCGACTTGCCGAATATTATTCCCGTAATCGAATGTCGGAATGCCCTTCGCCTGAAAATCGAGCATGGCTTGAACATGTACGGCCATCGACTTCACGGCCGCCGCGACTACCGCATCCGGGTCGCTTTCTCGTTGCTCGAGCCACTGACTGACGCTCCAGCCAATCGGTAAATAGCCGTTTGCCGGATCGTGCGCCGAGGTCTGATCCGTAACAGCATCAGGATTAATTCCGCGTGCGACCATCTCTGGCAGTATCTCGGCCGCGTTGCCGAGCAGGCCGACCGACACCGCTTGTTTGTCGCGCACCGACTTTTCGATAATGGTCATCGCCTGCTCGAGCGATTCCGCTCGGGTATCGAGGTAACCGGTTTCCAGGCGCATGTCGATACGATCAGATTGACACTCGATTGCCAGCATCGAAGCGCCGGCCATGGTTGCAGCCAGCGGTTGCGCGCCACCCATGCCACCGAGACCGGCCGTGAGTATCCAGCGTCCCGCGAGCTTGCCATCGTAGTGTTGCCGGCCCATCTCGACGAAAGTTTCGTACGTGCCTTGCACGATTCCCTGGCTGCCAATGTAAATCCAGGAGCCGGCGGTCATCTGCCCGAACATCATCAGGCCTTTCCTGTCGAGTTCGCGAAAGTGCTCCCAATTCGCCCAGGCCGGAACGAGGTTCGAATTTGCAATTAGGACACGCGGCGCATCTTTATGCGTCTTGAATACGCCTACGGGCTTACCCGATTGCACGAGCAGTGTCTCATCGTCTTCGAGTGCCTTGAGTGCAGTGACAATTGCATCGAAACACTCCCAATTGCGCGCCGCCTTGCCGATGCCACCATAAACCACGAGATCCTGCGGCCGTTCGGCAACCTCCGGGTCAAGGTTGTTCATGAGCATTCGTAACGGCGCCTCGGTCAGCCAACTCTTGGCCTGCAGGGCCGTACCTGTAGGTGCTTTTATAATTCTTTTCATTGCCTGAGATTCTCCAGCTGCACGACGTCTGCCGATGTCGATCGCGGTGTTCCTGGCGGTGTGTAGTGACCTGTCAGCTCATAACGACTACCTGGGTGATGTAAGCGCGCAAACGTCACGGGGCGTCCGTCGGACCAGGTGCGACGAATAACGACGAGGCATGGCTCTTTGTCTTCAAGTTGTAGCTGCTTTTGCACAGCGCTGTTTGCCATACCCGCGCGCACGGCCTGCTCCGCCTCCTGCAATGGCGCAATAGATGTCAGATATGCGCTCGGTGTTACGAGGTCAAAGTCCTGCGTCAGGCAATCTGGTGCGAAGCTGGCAACGACGTAGCGATCTTCAAGTTGAATGGGCGCGCCGTTCTCGAAATGCACGAGCAACAAATGAAAAACCTCCGTGCCCTGCGCTAAATGCAACGCTTTTGCGACCTCACCACGTGCATGTTGCAACGATTTGCGAATAACTTTGCTGGAGTGGGCATGACCGCGAAGCGCGATCTCATCCGCGATGTTATGCACTTCGAGTAGATGCGACTGCGAACGAAAGTCGGATACGAAAGTGCCGCGACCGGCAATGCGGTCCACGTAACCTTCGTCATTTAGTTCGCGAAGCGCGCGATTGGCCGTCATACGAGACACACTCATCGATTCGACAAGCTCGTTCTCGGACGGTACGCGATCACTGGGCCGCAGTTCGCCCGACGAAATGCGGCCAATGATCAGGTCTTTAAGTTGTTGGTAGCGTGGCTTGGTCTGGTTCATCGCTTTTCTCCAAGCGATTTTATGATCGCCGCGTATTCCGCACGGGCACGCTTTCGATCGACATGCACAGCGTCGATCACACACCACTCGCCATTGACCATGACGCGTTCAACCGGCAACGGATACCCGGAGAACACGAGCGCATCAAGACGTGTCTCGTCATCATGACCGGCCAACATAGGGTCGTCGTCACTCAGAACGACAAGGTCAGCCGCTGCGTCGCTTTCCAGACCAACGGTCGCCCGACCGCTCGCCATCGCGCCACCTTCGAGGACGCGTGAAAACAACTCGCGACCAACATGGCTGTCGCGCAGCGATGCAACATTGCGCGACTGCGTTGCGAGCCGCTGCCCGTACTCAAGCCAACGCAGCTCCTCGAACGGGTTAATTGAAATGTGGCTGTCTGATCCGATTGCGATACGTCCGTCTTCCTTCAAAAAGTCATGCAAGGGAAAAAGTCCGTCACCCAGGTTCGCCTCCGTGCTGGGACACAACACGACCACAGCACCGGTCCTGGCCAGTGTTGCGGTCTCATCAAAGTCCATATGCGTTGCATGCACGAGACACCAGTTATCCGATACATCCAGATTTTCGAGCAGCCAGCGAACCGGGCGCCGTCCATAGGCAGCCATGCATTGATCAACCTCGCGTTGTTGCTCCGCAATATGCAAATGCATTGGCGCGTTTGAGTCTGCGGCGACACGCGCGATCGCCGCCAGTGACTCGGGGCTGACTGCGCGCAAGCTGTGTGCACCGATGCCGATATTGACCGTGTCGCTACCTAGCCCAGTCGCTCTCGTATGGTGCGCCAGGAATTCGTCGACAGTCATCGCGAAACTTTGTTGGTGCGGCGCAGGCTCGGGGTCGTCAAAACCGGCGCGTTCGTACAACACCGGCACGTAGGTCAGTCGTATGCCACTGTCGTCGGCCGCCTGCACTATCGCTCGCAACATTGCGTCCTGGCCGTCACCCTCTGGAACCGCGCCCCGCGGTTCGCGATGCAAGTAGTGAAACTCCGCGACAGACGTATAACCGCTCGCCAGCATCTCGCAATAAACCTGCCGCGCGATCGCGGTCAGAACCCTCGCGTCAACGCGACCGGCCAACTCGTACATGCGTTCGCGCCAGGTCCAGAAACTGTCGTGCCCGGCAGGTGACCGTTGCTCGGCGTGGCCAGCCAGCGCCCGCTGGAACGCGTGACTGTGGGCGTTACACAATCCCGGAATCACACACCCGGCAGTCAGGTCGTCCGCTGACGATTGTTCGCCGACGTCAATGCCGCGAATGAGGCCGCGATGGATGTCAAACCGAACGTTGTCGGCCCAACCCTCTTTCAATAACGCTTTGCGTGCAAATAGCGACGTCATGAGCTTCTCGTAAAGTTGTATATACAGGCTAGTACATGGTAATTTCGAATGCAATTTTCGGGAGACGTTCAATGGCCGATTGGGACCTGTTGCTGACAGATGCGCGCATAGCAACGATGCGTGCTGACGCCCCGGATTACGGGGTGATCAGCGACGGCGCCATCGCTGTGGCGGACGGCTCGATCGCCTGGATCGGCCCGCAAAACGAGCGCCCCAGCAGCGACGCAAAACGGACACGATCCCTGCATGGACAGTGGGTAACGCCCGCGCTGATCGACTGCCACACTCACCTGGTATTTGGTGGCAGTCGGGCGAAAGAATTCGAGCAGCGCCTGAAAGGCGCCAGCTACGAGGAAATCGCGAAGGCAGGAGGCGGCATCCTCTCGACCGTGCGCGCGACCCGGGACGCGTCCGTCGACGAGTTGTTCGATGTTGCGCTGCCCCGCGTCCAGTCTCTGATCGCGGAAGGTGTCGCGACGATTGAAATCAAATCAGGTTACGGCCTCGATGTCGAAAACGAAATCAAAATGCTCACGGTTGCAAGATGGCTTGGAGAGTCCTCCGGCATTAACATTCGCAGTACGCTGCTCGCGGCACATGCGGTGCCACCGGAATTCAAGGGTGCGGCCGACGACTACATCAATCTTATTTGTAACGAACTACTTCCCGAAGTCGCCGAGCGCGGTCTTGCCGATGCCGTGGATGCTTACTGCGAGTCGATCGCTTTCAGTGCACCGCAGGTAGCTCAGGTTTTTCGCACAGCAATAGACCTGGGACTCCCGGTGAAACTGCACGCCGATCAATTGAGCGATGGGGGCGGCGCTGAACTTGCCGCCCATTTCGGAGCGCTGTCTGCCGACCACCTCGAGTTTACGTCCGCCGCCGGCGTGCAGGCGATGAGGAAATCCGGTGCCGTTGCCGTACTGCTACCAGGCGCATTTCTTACTCTCGGTGAAACGCAACTGCCGCCCATCGATGAACTGCGATCGAACGACGTGCCGATAGCCATAGCCAGCGACTGCAATCCGGGTACGTCCCCAATCTGCTCCATACGCAATGCGATGATGCTCGCCAGTCGATTGTTCAAGCTCACACCCGAAGAATGTCTTGCAGGCGCTACGCGCGAGGCCGCGCGTGCGCTTGGGCTTGGTGACGATCGCGGTACCCTGGAAAACGGCAAACGTGCCGACATCGCAATTTGGGATATCACCCATCCTCGCGAGCTTGCGTACTGGATCGGAACGCCGCAACTTGTGGAACTGCTACTGGCGGATCGAACTTAGGGCGGGCACACTACACGCCCTTGAACGCCCACCTTATCCAGTCTCGCCGATTCGTTATTACGCTCGGTCTCCTGACGGCCGTCGCGGCATTGACTGTCGACTTAAGTTTGCCGGCCATACCCGCGATGGTCGACGCGCTCGGAACCGACCTGACGCGTGGCCAGCAGATCGTCGGCATCTTCATGGCGGGCATGGCGGTCGGCCAGATTCCGGCCGGGCTTTTTTCCGATCGCCTGGGGCGCTTACCCACTTTGTACGCCGGCATGGCGCTGTTTGTTGTCGCAGCATCGGTCACCGCAATCGCCGACAATATCGACCTACTACTCGCGGCACGGTTTGTTCAGGGCATTGGCGCGGCGTCCGCAGTTGTGTTGTCACGAGCTATCGTTCGCGATGTGGCGTCGGGCACCGAGGCTGCGCGGCTGATGTCGTTGATGACGATGATTTTTACAGCAGCACCTGTTATCGCACCTACAATCGGCGCATTGCTGGTCGCGCAATGGAACTGGCGTGCACCGTTCATTGTGATTGCGGTTTGCGGCGTGTTGATGATTTTCGCGATACGACGAAACCTGGTCGAAACGCATAAACCGGATGTCAATGAGCACCCTGCTCGGCAACTGGTATCAAGCTTCAAGAATTTCTTTTCCTACCGCCAAAGCGTGTTCGCATTGCTGTTGCTGATACTGCCGCCGGCGGGCTTTATGTCTATAATCGCGGTGTCCGCGGCTCTTACCGTTGAAATCTATGGTTACTCAGTCGAGGCGTACGGATTGATATTCGCGTGCGCAGGTCTGTCAATTCTTGCAGGGTCGGCCGCGAATCGCGTTCTTGTCATGCGTTTCAACCAGCTTCAGCTCATCACGATTGGTGTGGCCCTGATTTTCGCGTCGAGCGCGCAGCTCGCGCTCATTGCGTGGCTCGGGGACGTACCGTTCTGGTGGGTGTGGGAGTGCGTCTGCCTGTTCATGTTCACCATCGCTATCCTGGTTTCGAATACCATGGTCGTTGCGCTCGATCCACTCCCCAAAATTGCGGGCGTAGCATCATCGATTGTCGGGACCTTGCAAAACATCGCTGGTGCGAGTGGCGCCCTGCTCGCAGCGGTGATCTATGACGGGTCGGTACGGAACGTTGTGATTATCATGGCATCGGTCGGGCTATTAACGACGGCCGTTTTCCTGCTGCGGCCATTGATCGCGCCAGGCCCGCTCATGCACCACCCTGACGAATTAGCCCGCGATTAGGTCAACGAGTAATAGAGTACGGGCCGCGCAATCGTTAGAATACGCCCTGCGATCCCCACCCCTAAACTGACGGATACGAACCAATGGACATTTTCACTATCGACAATCTTGTCACACTCGCCATGTTGACCTTATTGCAGGCTGTGCTTGGGTTTGACAATTTGCTGTATATAACGCTTGAGTCGCAGCGGGCACCGGCGGGCAAACAGGCGTTCGTCCGTCGCTTCGGAATCGCTTTGGCGATGGTGCTGCGTATTGGGTTGTTGTTCCTGCTGGTCAGCGTCATCGACATGTTCCAGTCTCCCTGGTTTGATATTCGCTGGACTGGCGTCGTTGAGGGGGTATTCAATTTTCACGCCATCATCGTTCTATTTGGCGGCGCATTCATTATTTACATGGCGACCAAGGAAATCTGGCACATGATGCAAATTCAGCATCTCGGACACGAGGACCGCAAACCCAGATCAGTTGGTAATCTCATTTTCTGGATTGTCTTGATGAACCTCGTGTTTTCTTTCGACAGCATTCTCAGCGCGATCGCGCTGACAGATGTTTTCTGGGTAATGGCGACCGCAATTTTTATTGGCGCTGTGCTGATGATCTGGTTGTCCGACGGCGTCGCTGTTTTTCTGGAGAAGAACCGAATGTACGAGGTGCTCGGACTCTTTATCCTGCTCGTCGTTGGCATACTGCTGCTCAGTGAGGGCGGGCACCTTGCGCACCTGACCTTGTTCGGCAGTCCGATCGTGCCAATGACGAAGACGACCTTCTATTTTGTAATCGCGGTCCTCGTCCTTACGGATATCGTGCAATCAAGGTACCGGAAAAAATTGATGGCGCAACGCGCCGCAATGGAAGGCGTCCAAAGGCCGGTTGCTGGCTAAGGAAGCTCAACCACAACTGTTGCTGGCGCCTTTCGCGATTGCGACGGCGTCAGCTTCGGGTATCCGTACCAGATCAGGCCGACAACGAACGCCGCATCTCCGTCGACGCCGATAATGTCGAGGAAGCGCTCGTCACGAGTGATGTCGCCTGACGTCCATTTGGATCCGATACCTGCCTTCCACATATGCAACATGAAGTTCTGCACGGCGACACTGCAAGCCGCGTAGTCTTCTTTCTGCGTGATGTCGTCGTTTGACCGATTGCAGGTCACGACAAGCCATCCCGGTTTCGCCGACCAACTGTCGCGTTTAAAATCTGCCGCTTTCTTACCTTTCTTCGCCGCGGCGATGTCACGACACAAGTCCAGGCATTGTTCCTGGCTCTCTTTGCCGAGCAGGTAAAAACGCCACGGTTCCGTCACATGGTGATTGGGTGCCCAGGTCGCCGTCTCTATCGCTTCTCGAACCAGCTGCTCCGGTACGGGCGTTTGCAGAAACAACTCTATCGTCCGCCGGCCCCGCAGAACCTCTGCAAACTCGCGCAATTCCTGCGTTTCGTAACTTGGTGGGTGCTTTTTCATCACACGCGCTCAATGATCATTGCAATCCCCTGCCCGACACCAATACACATCGTGCAAAGTGCGTACTGTCCCTTCCTGCGCCGCAGCTCGTACGCCGCTGTCGTGACCAGTCTCGCCCCGGACATGCCGAGCGGATGCCCAAGCGCAATCGCACCGCCGTTAGGATTTACCTGTGCGGCATCGTCAGCGACGCCAAGTTGACGCAGCGTCGCGAGACCCTGCGCCGCGAACGCTTCGTTGAGTTCGATGACATCCATCTGCTCAACCGTCAGACCACATCGCTCAAGAATGGCTTCAGACGCCGGCGCAGGACCGATACCCATAATGCGAGGCTCAACACCGGCAACCGCCCAGCCCAGTACGCGCACGAGCGGCTCCAGCCCCTGTGTGCTGGCCGCTTCTTCCGACGCAATGAGCAATGCACATGCGCCGTCGTTGATCCCCGAGGCATTGCCGGCCGTGATCGAACCGTCCTGTTTCACGATGGGACGGAGCTTGGCAAGCGCTTCTATTGTCGAACCCGCACGCGGATGCTCGTCCGCCTCAACAGTCAGGGCCTTACCCCGACGCTGCGGCACGGCCACTGGAACAACTTCGTCCTCAAACACGCCCGCGTGCATCGCCGCTTCCGTGCGATGCTGACTGCGCAATGCGTACTGATCCTGATCTTCCCGTGACACTGCAAATTCTGCCGCAACGTTTTCGGCGGTCTCCGCCATCGAATCGATGCCGTACTGTTGCTCCAGCTTCTTGTTGATAAAACGCCAGCCAAGTGTCGTGTCATGCAGCTCCGCGTTTCTGCCGAATGCCGCAGTCTGTTTTGCCATGACGAACGGTGCGCGTGACATTGACTCGACACCACCGGCAATACCCAGTGCGATGCCGCCGGCACGAATGCTGTCTGCAATATTGCCAATGGCGTTCATGCCGGAACCACAAAGACGATTGACGGTAACAGCCGGCACCGTTACGGGCAGGCCAGCCAGCAATAACGACATGCGTGCGACGTTGCGATTGTCTTCGCCTGCCTGGTTCGCGCAACCGTAG
>Ga0265309_10001607_pt1 | contig 10000 bp, 9 predicted proteins | sample Helome_FD_192492 | JGI IMG/M metagenome (GOLD analysis project Ga0265309, IMG submission 192492) | Marine sediment microbial communities from subtidal zone of North Sea - Hel_20160524 (Illumina Assembly) | ecosystem: Environmental > Aquatic > Marine > Subtidal zone > Sediment ...
TCCGACACTTGTACGAAACGGATGCATATGGCCCTCAAACCATCGCCATCCAGCTAGCTTCGTTTGTAACTGGCACACCATATCGATTTCTTGAAGCGACCCGATATGCATATGAAATGATTCCAGCAATGCCTGCCGTTCTTCAGGATGCACAAAGTCAAAAAAACTTTTCCCTAACATGTCTGTTGATTCATAGCCCAGCACGGCCTGGCAGTTTGGGCTGGTGTATTTACATTCACCCTCGTTGCTGATTTCAATGATTAAATCATAAGCATTTTCTACGATCGCTCGATTACGCTGTTCACTGTCTCGTAAGGCGTCTTCGGACTTTTTTCGTTGGAGTTCGCTCGCAGCTCTGGCCGCAAATAATTGGACAATGGAACTGGCCACTTGCGTATTCACAATTGGTTCTGGGCTCAGCGCTAAAAAGAGTCCAATGATTTGCCCTGTTTGTCCGCGCAGCGCACTTCCCATGTAACTCGTAACCTGCCAAGAAGACAGAACAGAAGCTAGAGGAAAGAAGGGAGCAGAAACGGTGTTCCACGTACAGCCCTTCACTTTTAAAAGATCTTCAAATACGACATGAGGTGGTGTCCATGCGAAATTTTCCAAAAAGGTTCCATTGGCCCAAATTGCAACCGTCTGTGTGTTCGGATGGGCGGGGTTCTCCAGCTCAGCCAGGATAGCGTAAGGTACATTGATGGCATGGCATAAGTCCTTGACCAACGTGCGTAAAAAGGCAATGCTTCCTGGAGTCGGATCGCTCTGAGCTATTTTTCGTAAGGCTTCTTCAATTCGTTTGCGATCGGTAATGTCTTTCACTACGGAAATCGCGCCCCATTGCGTTCCTTGAACATCCAAGAGTGGATAGCAGGACACCAGGAAATAACCAGGTATCGCCGGAAAGGATGTCTCGACGATTGCCGAAAGCGCACCGGCTAAAACGGTTTCCCATGGTGGAGGACTTTTGGGAAGGACGGTTCCATAATAGGGAAGTCGGTAATGATGCCCTACGATTGGGCCAAGGTGAGGTTCGACCTGATCTCGTATGGCCCGATTGGCCCAAACAATGTTCCCAGAGTGATCCAGGATCATGACGTGATCGGTTAACGCGTCAAACGCTTGCTCCCATTTTTCTGTGGTATGAGGGTGGGTCAATTGAGCCATATGCGGTATTGTTTTATTCATGATTGTGATGAGTTTGTAATTTCTTCGCTTGGTATTGCATGTGACGGTCGTGGCTACCAGACGACATTGGCAAATAGGTCTGCCAGTTGCGGATCGAGACTTTTCCCAGCATCCTGCCGAATATTTTCTCGCGCTTCAGGCACGGGCATGGCCCCTTGTGTGCCATGCCCTGTCACATAATTGTCAAAGACATTGGCTAAGCCTACGATCCTGGCAGGAAAGGGGATGTGGTCCCCAACTAATCCTTCGGGATAACCCGACCCATCGAATTTTTCGTGGTGATAGCGAATAATCTGTTCAACGGAAGGATGAAAGGGAATACTATGAATGAATTGTGCTCCAATCGTGGCATGGCATTTCATGAGTTCTTCATCTTGATCGGATAAAATATGGTGACCGGAAATAAGTCGATCATGAATGCCGATCTTTCCAATGTCGTGCAAATAGGCTCCAAGCTGGATGGCTTCCCGATCCTCTTGTGTTAATTGAAGATGTTCCGTGAGCAAAGAGGAATAAAAATTTACACGGCTGGCATGTTGTACGAGTTCGGGATGTTTGGCACCTAAGAGCGTTTCAATATTTGCCATAGCGGTTTTTACATCGATTCCTGAGGTCCAAAGGTTTCCTAATGCTTGCAAAGCTCCCTGAAGCGATGAAAATCGTTTCCGCCGCTCGAGTGTCTTCTTGATGATTTCTAATAACTCTGAAACGTTAAAAGGTTTAAGAATATACGCCGCAACACCATGTCGAATGGCGTCAATGGCCGATTGCAAGGAGCCATAGCCGGTAATGATCACGACATCAACATCGTGGCCTTTTTCACGGATCTGCGAAAGAAAATCTGTGCCGGGTTGATCAGGGAGCTTTAAGTCAAGGGTGACCAAATCGATAGGATGTGTGGCCAGAATTTGCTTTGCGACTTCGGCTCGATCAACGGTATAGAGGTTGAAATAGGGGGAAAGGATGACTTTTAAGGCTTCACGCGGACCTTCCTCATCCTCAACAATTAAAATATTGGCCTGAGGTACAGAAGGTTCAACAGTCTCGTGATTCATTCACAACTCCTTTTCCAGTAATTGCGCAGCATGAAGACAGGAAAAAATAAATAATCATTCCAGAGGGGGAAATGAATGCGCGTTCTGGAGAAATTGGAAAAGACTGCGTCTATTCAGGGATAACGAGCTAGATTTTGAGTGACACCTCCAGGTTATGTGTATAAAAAAACTGAGCTTCGTCGATGGGCTATCGTGATTTTGACATATTTGTCTAAAAAACGCTATGAAGGCTATGCTTATGGATTATTCCCCTGTCGTATTTGGAAAGCCTTATTTTTCACTATGAGGTCTTGAAACAATTGTTGGTATAAATCTTTAGCCACAAGATTCATGAGTCTTTCTACATCTTCCGGTGCGAAGAAGGCAACGGAATCTGAGCCATTGGCCCCCAATACCATTCTGACTGTGCTTCCATCCAATTTGTTTTTGGCTTCAAAGCGGACCTTCATGTCGACAGTAATGTCTGTAGCACCAGGCCTACTTTTGGCATTGGCGTTCAACGATAAGACCGTTCCTTTTAACGTCACATCGCTGGAGGGATCTGCGGTCGTTTCAGAGGTACTTTTGTAGGCCCGCCATTGGCGTTCTTGCAGGTATTCGATTGCAAGATTTGCCATGCCTTCGCTGATCCGGCCATTCCACGCAGTAAAATGGGTAACTCCTCCCCATAGATGTGTCCGAGATCCAAGCCGACGTTGTTGAGGTCGGGCATCCTCGAATGGCTCAACCAAAATCGTCAGGTCATTATCATGAACGGCTGCAACTCTGGCGGGTTGGGAAGCAAGGGCACGGGGATCAAAATTAACTGTCTGTCCGCTGCCTTGGCAACCACTCAGAACTAGCGTGCCGACTAAGCACCAAAATAGGCCTAAACATGTGGATAGTGTCTTCACGAATTGGTCCTCCGTAGCTAGGGGCAATGAAAGTTTTCACATCTCGTATTGGAATATTCCCATAACGGAAGGGAGATTTCAAAAAGATCTTAGATTGCCAGTGATTCTAACGTAAAAGGAGGGAGAATTTAAACATCTATATCGATTACACCCAAAGAACGTTACCTTGTCTTGACTTTCTTCTAAATCCCTTGACACTATCACCTCGGTCACTTCCTTCATGTAAGAAGTGATACTCAATTGATAAAGGAAGTTGATGATTTATGTGGAAGCGAAATTTTTTATTTCGAGCCGAAGACGCCATTCCATTGGAGCAAACCGAAAATGAGTTATTTCATGAAACCGATCCTGCTTTGGACAGTTCAGGATTGCAGATGGATAAATACATTTCCGTCTGGCTTCAAGGTGATGGTGATGAGCAGGCTCCCTCGGTTTACACCAATATGTATGTTCGGACCGCCACGTTAGATCCAGTGAAAAAAGTTGGCTTTCTCCAGCCTCTTCAGGGTCGTACCCACCAAATAAAAACCATGTTGTCCGTGCAGCAAAAGTTGTATCTGCGTGACTGGTTGTCGAGCACTTATCCTCAGGCATGGCAAGATGCGGACGAGCATTTTCAGGTTATTTTTTCTGACTAACGACAAGCGTTAGTGGCTTAAACCCATTGTTTGGCACTGTTCGAACCAAAAAATATATTGCAGTTTCCCTTTTATTATTTTCTAGCTTCCAAGGGTTGAGATGGACGTAACAACAAATGTCCTGATTGTGGGAGCGGGTGGGGGTGGAGCCGTCCTTGGAATTGCCTTGGCCAGAAAGGGTATTCCCAATCTCGTATTGGAACAGGCTGCCGGCCCACCACAGGGGCTCCGCGGAGAGATTCTGCAACCCAATGGCCAAGCCTTGCTTCAAAATTTAGGGTTATTGGACGCGCTGCCTTCTCACGCGTCTAAACCAGTGAGATTTTTCCATTTTTGTAAAAGTGGAGGCAGGCGTCTCTGTACCATCGATTATGGGATGTTGCCTCCTCCCTTCAATCGGGCATTGGTGATGTGGCCTAATGTCGTACATCACACTATTCTTGATTGTCTGAAACAGGAAAATCCTGAAGGACTATATTTTGATACCAGGTTCAAATCGTTTCTTCGAGAAGGGAACCGGATCATTGGCGTCCAAGCAGAGAAAAGTGGAGGGTCTCTTCAAATTGGCGCTCGAGTCGTGATCGGGGCTGACGGCCCTTTTTCGCAAGTTCGCGAAGCTATGGGAATTTCCGCCTCTCTCCATCGGTATGAGGACAGTTATCTGGTTGCTGCGCTTGATTCTCCAGAAGAACTTGATGAAGCGCAATATTATATCGGGCAAAAAACTATTTTGGGACTCTTTCCGGCTCCTGGCCAGAAGGTCTATGCCTTGTATATGGTTTCTTCGGATTCTCTTACGCAGCTTAAGGAGAAGGGAGTGCCGGCCCTTAGGGAGAAATGGAAGGCCATCGCTCCTGATCTGGGCCTAGTCTTTGATTCCTTTGTGGATTGGGGGCAAACGGCATATATGGGCACAGGAAGAGTTCGGGCAAAAACTTGGGCCATTGATGGTGCGGTGGTCATGGGGGATGCTGCACATGGGATGAATCCCCACGCGTCTCAAGGGCGGATGCAAGCCATGGAAGATGCCGTCACCCTTGCCAATGTTCTTGAAAATTGTCAACGGACACAGGATTGGTCGGTCAACGCTCTTAAACCGTTTGAAGCCACGCGTCGATCTCAGGTCACCATGTTACAGCGATTGGCCGATGAAGAAGTCTTTTTTTGGAATACGGGCAATCCTCTCCTTGGGATGCTACGAGACCGTGTGTTTAGCACAATGAATACCAATCGGCGTTTGCAATATCAAGTACTCTCGGCCACGGCTGGGTTGCGGACAACCGCACCATTTGGATGGCTTGATCGCTTTCAAGCCGCTGGATTATTACCTGATCCACGAGCCGATCATGTTCCGGTTCACATGCAACCTGTCTAAAAAATGAGATTTTGATGTCTTTCCCTCCTTCCCATTCCTTAGATCTTCCTGAAGAAGTTCAGGATCTTCTCACCCGATATGTGGCTCGGATCAATGAGAATTGGTCCACGGATTTAGGGGGTCTTCTTCTTTTTGGGAGTGCCGCAAGAGGCGATTTTATTACGGGCCGGTCGAATCTCAATATGCTACTCCTCGTCCGGTGTCTTTCAGTGGATCTTCTGCAACGTGCAGGGCAAATGCATCAAGAATGGGGGAAGCATCAAATTGTGGCACCGTTGCTCATGACGGAAGATGACCTCGACAGATCCCGTTCTCTCTTTCCTTTGGAGTTCTTGCAAATGACCCAACATCACGTGGTCCTTGCAGGCCAGGATCCATTTGTCCAGTTGCATATCGATAAAAATCGGTTAGCTTGGCAATGTGAACAAGAACTCATGGCCAATTTGTTGCGGTTGCGGCAACGATTCATAGAAGGGTCAGGCCGAATAGAGGCTATTAATGCCTTACTTATCCTTTCTATTACTGCCGTTTTGCCCTGCATTCGCGGTCTTCTCTATATTATGGAGCAGCCTTCAAAGGGAAAAGATATAGAAATTCTTGAGGGTCTTCCTGCCACCTTTCAATTTGATTCGACCACCTTCCTGGAAATACTCCACATCAAGAGAGGATTAAGTGGCCCCGGGTCGTTGGAGTGGACAAATGTCTACTCTCGGTATCTTCAAAGTATGGAGCTTTTTTCGAACCGAATTCAGGAGATTCGGAAAGAGGGTCGGCTTTGAGCAACTACCGCAATAGGCTGCCTTGGATGTCGCTTGCAATTCTTTTAGCCCTCTGTTCGTTATCTTGGGGGATGACGCCCCAAGAACAACATCTGCCAACCCCGCTGGGCTATGTCAGTGATTATGCCAATTTATTGGATGAGGAATGGCATGCCCAAATTCGGGCAGTCTGCAAAGATTTGGAAACGAATACGGCGGTTGAAATGTTGGTCGTGACACTTGATACGATACAGCCACTCCCTCATGCCCAAGACTATGCCTCTCGGCTTTATGAAGCTTGGCGAATTGGGACAGCCCAACAGGAACGGGGTGTGTTGTTACTCGTAGCGGTACAGGAACGGCAAGCGGTGGTTGTCGTGGGAAAAAGTCTCTTAGGGGTTGTGACTCCTCAAAAGCTGGATGGCATTTCTCTGAAATTTTTGCAACCCATGTTTCGGTCAGGAGACTACGGGGCGAATATATATCGCTCGGCTCTGTCTTTGGCTTCGATAGCGGGCCAGGCCCCTGTTCCAAAGGAAAAGAGTCGGCCGAAACGATCAGCCGGATTCTGGATGAATCTGACGGTGGTGTTTCTTATGCTGTATGCTCTTTGGCGATTTACTCGCCCTGAACGACGGCACCCATTTCCCCGTTGGAAACGTGGAGAATATTGGGGAACCGGGCAGGGAGGCTTTGGCGGAAACTTTGGGGGGTTTGGTGGAGGAACCGGTGGCCAAGGCCTAAGCTAATAAGAACCTCTAGTATGATCGATTCTCCATGAAGGTCTATAGACGTGCACTCTAGTTTTCCAGTGTTACAAAAAAAGGAGTGAAGAAAAACAGAGAATTTCTCTCCGCCCCCTCACTCCTCGGTTTCTTGCCTCTTTAACGAACCCTTACAGCATGGTGTGATTCTCGAATGTTAAGGTTCGTGCAACAATTTCTCCGTCTTCATAGGAGATGATGCGGCGAGTAGCAGGGAGATCCGAACTGCCTACTCGAATATGGGTATCTGAAAAACTATCAACATTTTTCAGCGATCGATCTTTCGGAGAAAAATAATACACTGTGTATCGAGTGGTCAGATGGTGTTGATCTTGGGTGATCGCACTATCTTCCACGTTGATAGTAAAGGCCGCTTGAGGCATGTTTCGATTGATTTGGGTAATGCGGTTGTTTTTGATGCGATACCATGAATCCATGCCATCTCCATGAATATTAATCCGCTGTCCTAGCGGATGTTCTTCTTCCCCACCCAGAGCCAGGGTATATTTACCATCGGATTCCTGGAAATTCCTGGGACCACGATGAACAGCGATCATGCCAATTTGGTTTTGAGCCCAGGTCTGTAGATCGGCGTCATCGATGACGACCGTGACATCTCGTGGGCCTTTAACTGTCACTGTGCCTTTGGTTTCTTTCCCGTTCACATTCACGCGCAAATCGGCCTGAAACCCTTTGAAATCTGGTTGCCAACGAGCCGTTTGTGCAAAAGCGGCTTGAAGCAGGGCTCGTGCTTTTGGGTCGTCTTGCACGTCAGGGCTTTTCTCTTGTGTCGTATCCATTTCCATAATTCATGCTCCTTACGAGTGATCTTGAAGATTAAGAGGGTAATGTCTTGAAGAATATTTCCAGGTATTATAAGGAACTCATTTGAAGTGGACAACCTGATGAAGCTGTAGCTAAAAAAATGTTTACATCAAAGGAGATTCAAGCAACTGTACGATGGCCACATGAGAAGAACCCTTATAAGAGCTTAAAATGATTGGCGTAATTTCGGATACCCATGGTTTGGTTCGTCCAGAAGTGCTTGAAATATTAAAAGGTGTCGACCTCATCATCCATGCGGGGGATATTGGAGGAGTCGAAGTGTTGAACGCGTTGGAGGCCATTGCTCCGGTGAAGGCTGTTCGTGGAAATAACGACTCCGACTCATGGGCCGATCATGTTCCTCAAGATCAAGTGATCGAATATGGCATTCACCTTTTCTATTTACTTCATGAGCTAGAACACCTTGATTTCGATCCTGCGTCGGCGGAATTTTCGGCGGTCATTTATGGCCATTCTCATCGTCCTCTGGCAGAAACCAAAAATAACGTCCTTTATCTCAACCCTGGAAGTGCTGGCCCTCGTCGATTCTTTCTTCCTATTAGTATCGCTCGACTGCATATTGAGAAATCCCGTCTTACCCCAGAACTCATTGATCTTTCTGTTTGATGGGAAAATTCTATAAAGGAATACCAAAATCAAAGGGGAGGCATCATAATGACCCCTCCCCCAGGGACGCATTCTGTAAAACTTTCGCTCGTGCCCAAAATTCTATGGTCGTTGCTGCCAGAGCCAATGGCAGTGGATACTGCTTAGGAGAGATGATAGAAGGACGAATATGTAGCTTATAAAGCAAGCCCATCGATTAGCTGCAGAAGGGATAATCCATCGCTTCTTAAAAGGCAAGGTGAGAATTCAGGAGTTTACTTTGAAGATTTAGCTGAAAAAAGCGGCAGGAAAGTTAGAGGAATTGGAAACTATCAAGATAAGTCTCTTTGATGATGGCAAAATGAAATTCCCAAAGCTAGGTTTCGAGGTAAAGGCGGAGAGTGTTTTCATGCCCCAACGTCACGTGGCCGGTTTTACATTCTCCACTGAGGGAGCAGGTTCGTTTGATGGCAAGGACGACTGCCGGGCTTTCATCCGATCGATAAATGACATCTTCAATACGGATTTCTACGGCCTTTTCTTGATCTTCCGGGTCTAGGAAATCGGCATCATTCATGAACAACCTCTGGTTAATAGGAAAGAGTCTGCACGGCAGGCTTGCTAATAACCAAGAATTGTGCCACGCATGTGGAAGAGGAAAAAGTAAGAAACCCTCATAAAACGGGAGTTTTTTGAGAGAGTCCTTGGAAAAGTGAACGCCACTCGGCAAGGACTACCGGTTTCCCGGAAAAAAGTGAAGAGCGAAGAGGTAAAAGGTGAAAAGAGATACCGCGAAGAACTATCCTGAGGAGCTCTGAGTATTTCTTGATCCGGTGAAAAGGGTCGGGAGATCAGGAAGGGCAGGAAGGAGAATCGGTAAAAGTGAAATTAAAGTAATAAATGAGTTTTTGAATTCATGCTGGGTGAAAAAGAAAAAGAGAAGAATCGTTCCAAAAATAAAAAGAAATGGCCATTTTAATTTTCCCCAGGTATCTTGGCTAGCTTGCTTCTCTAATTGGAATAATTGGAAATTAGCTCCCAACTGCAAGACGCACTGCCGAAAACTATCATTCATCAATTGAAGGTCAGGCGTTAGCCGAATAAGTCCTTTCTGGGATAAAGGAGTGAGGTCGGGATTATCGGCATGCAAATATCCGTCTACCGCAATGTGATAGAGGGCCAATTTTTCGGAAAAGGAGCAGGATTGCCAAAGGGTTTGATAGTAAGGCCACCCAATTTGGAGAAATTGTTCTTTCATCTGGCTGGGAGTCCAGGTCGCCCATTCTTGATATGTCCGTATCCATCTTCCAATCCGTTTCAATTGAAGGGTGGGAAGGGATTCCTGATTCAAGCATTGTTTAACGGGAAGGGTTTGTCCTGCCGCCCCATGAGATTCTGTTTGCGGGTGAAGCCATTCCTGAAGCAAGGCTTCCATTCGACTGGGGGTAAAATGGGTGAACCCAAAGGATCCCAATAGATCGATCCAATAGGTCTGTGTCGCATCCGGTACGTTTTTACCCTGGCCGAGCCATTGTGACCTGGTCCATTCCAGTGGATCTTTTGTCGAAAAAACACAAACCTTCAGACCACGGGCCAGGAGAAGCTCCAGGAGCACACCCTTTTCTTTTCTGTGGTTGAGTTCCTCCCATTGATATTCAAAATGATCGAGAATGACAGCCGTCGGGTGTTCCGGTAGGGAAGTGGCCATGGTCTCGGCCCAGCCCTCTTTCCCATAGGTCTCATGGAAATCCAGCACATGACATCCAGGCCCGAGTGTTCGAGCCAGTTGGCTTTTGCCTGAACCAGGCGGGCCCAAAACAAATAGATGCCGTAACGAGAAATGTGTTGGTGAAACAGGGGAGGTTTCAAATTCGTGGCTACGATGGAAAAAGGAAGGG